>FWPU01004310.1_pt1 | contig 33361 bp, 25 predicted proteins | sample 2228361 | NCBI WGS metagenome assembly FWPU01 (sample SAMEA103939777, study PRJEB20133) | metagenome
ATTCGTTTATTCGTTCCCCATTCGTTGACAGCAGGGATGGCACGGGTGCGTGGAACGTGCAAACGTGGAACGTGGGAACGTGCGAACGTGCGAACGTGGGAGCAGGCGCACGAGGGTGGGGACACTGGTGCGCGGAGCGCGCCCGCATTCGTTTATTCGTTCCCCATTCGTTGACAGCAGGGATGGCACGGGTGCGTGGAACGTGCAAACGTGGAACGTGGGAACGTGCGAACGTGCGAACGTGGGAGCAGGCGCACGAGGGTGGGGACACTGGTGCGCGGAGCGCGCCCGCATTCGTTTATTCGTTCCCCATTCGTTGACAGCAGGGATGGCACGGGTGCGTGGAACGTGCAAACGTGCGAACGTGCAACGTGCAACGTAGTACACGACAATCTCGTAATCTCGTAATCTCGTAATCTCGCAATCTCGTAATCTCGTAATCTCGCAATCTCGTAATCTCGTAATCTCGTAATCTCGTAATCTCGTAATCTCGTAATCTCGCAATCTCGTAATCTCGTAATCTCGTAATCTCGTAATCTCGCAATCTCGTAATCTCGTAATCTCGTAATCTCGCAATCAAGCGACACATCGCCATGCAATTCACCATTCATGAGACTCCGCTGTCCGGAGCATTGATTATCGAACCGGTCTGTTTCCGTGATGAACGCGGCTTTTTTTTGGAGTCGTGGAACTACCGTGACTTCGCCGCACGCGGCATCGAAATCGATTTCGTGCAGGACAACCATTCGCGTTCGGTGAAGAACGTGTTGCGCGGCTTCCACTATCAGGACATGACTGCGCCAATGGTCAAACTGGTGCGCTGTACCCTGGGGAGCGTTCTCGATGTCATCGTTGACCTGCGGTCAGGTTCACCCACGTTTGGGCAATGGCACGCAGTGGAATTGACTGCTGACAACATGCTGCAGTTGCTGGTGCCGATCGGTTTTGGGCATGCGTTTCTCACCCTCTCCGATGTAGCCGAGATCCAGTATAAGTGCAGCACCTATTACACTCCTGCCGCTGAAGGGGTGATCGCCTGGAACGATCCTGACATCGGCGTTTCCTGGCCCGTAGTCGAACCCATTCTCTCCCAGCGCGACCGGAGGGGGATGAGCCTGCAACAGTATCTTGCGAACCCGGCATTCCACCTTGAACGTTGAACGTGGAAACGTGGAACGTTGAACGTGGAACGTCGAACGTGGGAACGTGGAAACGTGCGAACGTGCGAACGTGGAACGTGCGAACGTGCGAACGTGGGAACGTGGAAACGTGGGAACGTGGAAACGTGCGAACGTGCGAACGTGCGAACGTGGGAACGTGGAAACGTGCGAACGTTGAACGTGGAAACGTTGAACGTGGAAACGTGGAACGTGCGAACGTGGAAACGTGGAACGTGCGAACGTGGGAACGTGGAACGTGCGAACGTGGGAACGTGGAACGTGGAACGTGCAAACATGGCCACATAACAATCATCACGCAATCGCATAATCACGCAATCACATAATCACGCAATCACATAATCACGTAATCACGCAATCAATCACGCAATCACGTAATCACGCAATCAATCACGCAATCACGTAATCACGCAATCACATAATCACGCAATCACATAATCCAGTGGATATCGAATGAGGATCGCCATGGCAACATTGATCATTTCACGATCTCCTCGAGTCATCGACTACCTGAACCCGATCCTGCTGGTGCGCACGTTGTGGCGTCATCGTGACCTGATCGTGCAACTGACGCGGCGGGAGATCGAGGGGCGGTACCGCGGCGCATATCTGGGCATGCTCTGGTCGCTTGCCCAACCATTGCTGATGCTGTCGGTCTACACACTGGTGTTTGGCGTCATCTTTCAGAGTCGCTGGCCCCAGGCGCGCACCGACAGCCTGGTCGATTTTGCCCTGATCCTGTTTGCCGGGTTGTCGGCATATGCCTGCTTCAGTGAAACGGTTGGCCGCGCTACCGGATCGATTGTCAGTGTGCCGAACTATGTGAAGAAGGTGATCTTCCCGCTCGAAGTGCTGCCAATCAGCATTCTCGGTGCGGCACTGTTCCATATGCTGATCAGCATTGGCGTTTTGCTCGTCGTGCATCTGCTGGTCGGCGGCGGCCTGCCGTGGACGATCATCCTCCTGCCGGTGGTCAGTCTGCCGCTCATCTTCCTGAGCCTGGGGCTGGGATGGTTCGTCGCCAGCCTGGGGGTCTATGTTCGCGATGTGGGGCAGGCGGTCGGCATCGTGCTGCAGGTCACATTCTTCCTGACCCCAATCTTCTACTCGATCGAGATCATCCCTGAGCCGTTTCGCACACTGGTGCTGTTCAACCCGATGGCGCCGGTGACCGAGAACTTCCGCCGGGTGTTGCTGTGGGGGCAGTTGCCCAGTTTCCCGGGGACGCTCTGGTGGATCCTGGGAACCGGCGTGGTGATGATGCTGGGGTACGCCTGGTTCATGAAAACGCGCAAAGGGTTTGCGGATGTGTTGTGATACCATTTTAGATTTTAGATTTTGGATTGGAGATTATCGCGCAGGGCGTTCTGATGCGATTTGACGGAACTCCGTTTGCGGAGTACTTAAGTGGAATTGGTATGAGAGGTAGAAGCCGCTGAATGGATGCACGAGGCATCACGCTGTTCGTCCATTCGAGAGTCGGATGGTGTGCCGGAGGTGAGAAGGAACAAGGTGCATCGGGCTGAGTTCTTCGATGGTTCTGATGCGGCGTCAGTTGAGATATTGGTATACCTTGATTGCTGGTTGACGTCCATCAGGTTGCGCCCGCGCGAACGCTGGCTTTGAGCGCAAGGTGATCGCTACGCTCTGCCTGGACTGCAGAAGCCTTGCTTGCGCGGTCCATCGATAGCACGTGCACTGCCTGGACTGTAGAACGTTCACCGGCGCTCAAGGTATTGGTACCTGCAGTTCAAACTGTGCCTTCCGGGGTATGCGGGCATTTTGCGCACGCACACTGGGGGGAAATGTTTCCTTGACTGACCTGCGCGATCTTCACATCATACCAATTGGAATTGAACAAGTCGCATACGCACGCTCATCAGAGCGCATTGCAATGCTATCGCAGTAATCTCCAATCCAAAATCTACAATCTAAAATGGTATCATACCTCTCTGCATTGGCTGCGCTGCTCTGACTGACCTTCCCGATTTCCACGTCATGCCTCTACCTGTTAAGTTTTCGGGCATGCCTGCGCATCTGCCTGAGCCGGCGCTACGCTGCCAGTGCTGTCTGGTGTGAGACTACGGCGATCTATGACCAATGGCTTTGTCTGGTCAGGACTAATGTCCTGCTTGAATGCACGCCGCAAAGCCTCTATAGATTGAATGAAACGCATTCATCGTCTTTCGTACTGTGATGAGGTTTGTGATGAAACTTGCGTCCTTCCGCTCGTATCAACGATGGTTTCTCTCGCTTCTGGTTCTCTTCAGTATTGCAGGCGCGACCGTGCTGCTGCCTTCTCCTGCGCTGGCATCGAGTTCTGTAGCGTATGTCGCCCCTTCGGGCGCAGATACGCCGGCGTGCGGCAGTGCCAGTCAGCCCTGTCGCTCGATCGAAGCCGGTCTTGAACGGATCGTCAATCCTGCAACCGGACGGTATGCGGGTGAGGTTCGTCTGGCTGCCGGAACATACACCTACCCTTCGAATCGCGCCGTTGCATTTATCTGGCGCAGGGGCGTCGTCACCATTCGCGGCGGTTATGCATCCAGCGACTGGAACACCAGCAATCCCGCCGTGAATGTCACGATTATCGATGGTGAAAACGTTCGACGCGGCATCTGGATGACGAACAGCACCTTCGACCCGGCGCAGTGTCTGGTCACGATCGAGGGGGTGACCGTCACGCGAGGACGCGCCAGGAGTGATGACCCTTCAGGTGGCGGCGTTCTGAACGATAGCTGTACGCTGACGATGCGCAATGTGACCATTACCGACAGTGTAGCGCGTGGACAGGATAACACCAATGCCAATCCTGCAACGTCGCCAGGGAGCGGGGGCGGACTTTCCGTCAGAGGTGTTCCCAACAACCCGGTGGTTGCAAGGCTCGAGAATGTCATCATTCGGGGCAACCAGGCTATCGGCGGAAACGACGGCGCCACAGCACAGCGCGGTGGAATTGCGTCCGGTGGAGGTTTTTTCGCCATCCACGCGCGTGTGCATGCCAGCAATCTGCTCGTCGAGAACAATGTCGCGCGCGCGGGTGACGCGCCAGGCTCGCCTGGGGTTACTGGGGGCATCCAGTTTGCAGACGGACTTGGCGGTGGCGTGTTTTTTGCATTGATGCCTTCGTTCGAATTGAAGAATGTCCAGGTGCTCAACAATCTGGCTGAAGGCGGCGACGCCGGCGCTCAGGGCGGTCTGGGTCTTGGCGGAGGCATCAAGATCGAACTCAGCACGGGGAGTATCACCGACAGCATCATTCGTGGGAATAGTGCGAAAGGCGGTTCGGGCGCCAATGGCGGCGCCGGGCACGGCGGCGGACTATTCTCGACCGGTTCGAATGTGACGCTGGAGCGTGTCCAGGTGCTGCAAAACAGTGTGCAGGGGGTTAACGGATCGACAATCGGCGGGAACGGCGGTGGCGGCGGTATCTATCTCATCACCACACCGGGCGCCGGCAGTACACTTACCGCCAGTAATGTCGTCATTGCTGGAAACAGCGCACAGGGAGGGAATGGCACGATGCCAACCGGCGGCGGTCTTGACTGTGCGGATACACAGTTGACGCTGCGCCACGCAACGATTGCCGATAATGTGCTGCAGGGACCGGGCGCCGGCATCGGTTCTGCAATGAGGCTGGTTGGTACATCGTCATCTGCTGGCTGCGGCGGTGAAATCAGCAACAGTATCATTGCCGGGCATGCGGGTTCGCCGATCTATGCGAACAACCAGGTCAAACCGATAACCATCCGTCGTATCCTGTTCTTCAACAACGGCAGCCCCAACGTCACAACCGAAAGCGGCGCACCGGTCAGCGAGCAAAACTCGTTCAGCGGCAACCCGCAATTCGTTTCGCCGGGCGCACCGAACTTCGATTATCATATCCAGCCTGGTTCTGCTGCGATCAATCAGGCTATCGACAGTACGACATCGCGCGATATCGACGGGCAGACACGTCCAGCAGGGGCAGCCAGCGATGTCGGCGCCGATGAGTACTCGACCGAGATACCGCTGACGTTTGCGCTGATACCGCGTGGTATGGCGCTCTCGTGGCAGGCTCCGCCGCTGCTGAACATCACCGGGTATCGTGTCGAATACTCAAAGAGCGCGGGGGCAGGCGATGCAATTCAGGGTGCTTCGCCAGTCACCCTGCCTGCCTCGACGACAGCGCTCACGTTGAGTGGTCTGACGCGCGGTGCGACCTACACAATAGTGGTTGTCGGTTTGAACGGCGGGAACGAGGCTGGTCGTTCGCAGGAGGTGACGCTGACGATCTGGCAGTACGAGGTGTCGCTGCCACTTGTGGTAAGATAAGAGACGGAAAGCAACGAGGCAGCGGTCAGTTCATTCATGAACCTGTGGATTCTCACATCACAGTTTCCCCCGTCGGTCGTCGGCGGCATTGCACGCTACGTTGCCAGTGCCGCCGATATGTTTGCGCGCGCCGGGCACCAGGTGACGGTCGTCGCCGTTGATCAGGCGGATGGGGAAGAAACGCTGCCATCAGGCGCGCGGGTGCTGCGCTTCGTACCGCGAGGTCAGAAGTTCGCTCAATGGGTCGCGAAGGATGCCGGGGTCGATAACCCGGCGTTTCCCTACAATGTCCTGGCGCACCCGATTGCCCTGGGTTACGAACTGGCTGAGCGCGTCGTTTCCTGCATTCAGCGGGATGGCGTGCTTCCTGATCTGATCGAGTGCCAGGAATACCTGGCGCTTCCTTACTACCTGATCCAGCGCCGTCTCGTGGAACGCCATCTGCTCAGCACTGTGCCGCTCGTGCTGCACCTGCACAGTCCTCATTTCTGCATTACACGAGCGAACCGCCAGCCTTTCTACCGATTGCCGGGATACTGGATCGGTCGGATGGAACGTTTCTGCATGCTCGCGGCGGATGCGCTGCTGTCACCGAGTTCCTTCCTCGCGCATGAGGTTGCCCACGAGATAGCACAGCCGGTTGACGCCATCGACGTCATCCCTTATCCGTCGGTTCCACTGCCTTCACCAACAGCCACGCCAGAACATGGTGATCTGGTCTTCTTCGGTCGTCTCGAGCCGCGCAAGGGGGTCATGGAACTGGTTGAGGCGTGCCATCATCTCTGGTCGCGTGGTTGTGATTTTCGCCTGACCCTGATCGGAGATGATACGCCTTTCGGTCCGCGCGGCCTGTCGGTTGGCGCCTGGTTGCGGCAGCAGTATCGGCGCTGGATCGACGGCGGCTATCTGGTAGTTGCAGGTGCATCGTTGTCTCCAGACGCGCTCTGGCAGCGGCTGGCGCGCGCCTGGGCAGTTGTTGTGCCGTCAACGTGGGAGAATTATCCGAATGTCTGCATCGAGGCGATGCGTCTGGGAAAACTGGTGATCGCTTCGACGTCTGGCGGTCAGGCGGAAATGATCGGAATTGGCGGAGAGTGCGGGATGCTGTTCAGCTGGGAGCAACCGGGAAGTTGTGCTGCGGTTATTGAGCAGGCGCTGTCGTTGTCGGTCGCACAGGTGCAAACGATTGGCGCTCGCGCGCGCGAGCGCATCACGGCGCTGACCGCGTTCGACGCCGTGTTGCCGCAACGACTGGGGCATTGTGAGCGGGTGATAGCTCGTATGCGACCAAAGCGGCTTTTCCCCAGCCCAATGCCGGAGATGTCTCCGCCGGTACGAACCGCGCCTTGTGATGGGGTTTCGGGGTTGCTTTCGGTTGTCGTGCCGTACTACAACCTCGGCGCGTACCTTGCCGGGACGATTGCAAGCATCGTCGCGTCGTCCTATCGTCCGCTGGAGATTATCGTGATCGATGATGGAAGCGATGATGCTGCAAGTCTTGCGGCGCTCGAGCAGGTCGTTCAGCAGTATCCCGATCTGGTGCGAGTGATTCGCTGTGATCGCGGAGGGCTGGCACGGGCGCGTAATCGTGGGGCGCACGCTGCAGGCGGCGAATTCCTGGCGTTCGTTGATGCAGATGATCTGGTTGAACCATCGTTCTTCAGCCGCGCCGTCGATGTGCTGCAGCGCTACGACAACGTCAGTTTTGTCTATTCATGGGTGCGATTCTTCGGTGAGGCTGATGCGTGCTGGCCCACGTGGAATGCCGAATTCCCCTTTCTGCTGGCGCACAATATGCTGACGGCGTTTGTTGTCGCGCGCCGCAGCGATGTTCTGGCATGGGGACAGAACGACCCCGCCTTCAAATATGCACTCGAAGATTATGATGCGTGGATTTCAATGCTCGAACACGGATGCCTTGGCGTCAGTCTGCCCGACCCATTGGTGCGCTATCGTTTGCGCCGCGACTCGATGTATCATTCGCTGAGCGACGCGCAAACCCTGGACATGTACGCTCTGCTTGTCGCCCGTCATGCTGCGTTATACCGGCGCTACGGGGCTGAGTTGTTTGCATTGCAGAATGAGAATGGTCCGGGATGGCGCTGGAACCATCCTGCCGCCGAACCGCCCGATGTTGTGCAATGTCAGCAGATCACAACGTTGCAACGTCGTGTTGCTCAACTCGAACGCCTGCTGGACATACCGATCAAGGTTCGGCGCACACTGCGTGCATTATGGAAGCGTCAATGAAGTTCGTGCGCCGCGCTCTCCGGCGCCTGCTGCCGCGTGCAGACGGGTACGGCGCGGGCTGGTCGCCGGGAGGCGCGCCCAGGGTCTTGTTTGTCAGCGGCATGACCGGCGCACCATTACGCTACCGTGTGCTCCACCAGGCGGAACAAATCCGCCTTGCCGGCGGTGCATGGAGGCTGGTGCGCGATACCGATAGCAGTCTGGTGCACACTGTGCAGCAGTGCGATATTCTGTATCTGTACAAGGCAGGGCGCACGCCACAGGTGGGTGAGGCCATCGCTGCGGCGCGCGCGCGCGCGCTCCCGGTGGTATATGATACTGATGACCTGAACTGGGATGAGCGCCTGGTCGAGTACTGCGAACTCGAACGGTACTATTCGCCGCAGGAGGTGGCGCGGTTCCGGCGTGTGTTTTGCGAGACCGAACGTCTGATGCGCACGGTGGATTGTTTTATCGCCTCGACTGAGTATCTGGGTTCGGCGCTAAGGGCGCATTTTGGCATGCCTGCGTATGTCAATCCCAATGCACTGTCGCAGCAGAGCATCCTGCACGCGGCGCCGATCTACCGGAAGCGTTCTCGTACACCATCGTCGTCTGGTGTGGTGATCGGGTACTTTAGCGGCTGGCCCAGAGCGCATGAGTCCGACCTGCTGGTTGCGCTGCCGGCGCTCCGGCGCGTGCTGCGTTCCCTCCCGGACGCTCGCCTGCGGATCGTCGGTCACTTTGACCGCGCAGTCCTGCCGGAGGATCTGCGCGCCATGGTCGAGGTGGCGCCATTTGTTCGATACGAACGGCTCTTTGCGGAAATCGCGCGGGTTGATATCAATCTCGCTCCGCTGGTATCCAACCCCCATCGCCGCTCGAAGAGCGCGGTGAAGTTTCTCGAAGCGGCGCTGGTGGGAGTGCCGACGGTTGCCAGCGATCTGGAGCCGTACCGTGTCATCGCTCACGGACGCACGGGCATGCTTGCAGCGGATGAGGAAGCATGGTATGCAGGCATCATGACGCTGGTGACCGATCCGGCGCGGCGGCGCGCAATGGGAGAAGCCGCACGACAGTACGTCCTGACCTGTGAGACGACGACAGTGCGTGCTCCTGCATTTGCGGCATTGTTGCAGCATCTGATGACCGAGTCATTATGACAGCACCGGTTGTGTCGATCATCATCCGCGCGCGCAACGAAGCGCCAGCATTGCGACGCCTCCTGCCCATTCTGAAGACGCAGGAGATCGATGTTCCGTTCGAGATCTGGTTGCTGGACAACGACTCGCAGGATGGAAGCGTTGATATCGCGCGCGAATATGGTCTTCGTTATCACCACATTCCACGCGGTGGGTTCAACTATGCCGCAGCGCTCAACCTGGGCGCCTCACTGGCGGAAGGGGAGTTCATTGTTAGCCTGTCGGCGCACTGTTTCCCGCAAAACGCGGGGTGGCTGTCGGCGCTGGTAGCGCCGCTGCGGAGTGATCGGCATGTTGTGGCCACCTATGGTCGGCAGGTGATCGATCCACGCAGCGGTGCGTTCGAGGCGCTCGGCAATGCGAACCTGTTCCCGGCACATACGCGCCAGCCAAAGGTTATTGCCTTCTCGAACGCCAACAGCGCCATCCGACGTAATTACCTTCTGATCCATCCGTTCAATCCGGCGATCAAGATTCTGGAGGATCACCTGTTCTATCTGGAGATTGCGGGCGATTTCGATGTGGTGTATGTTCCCGAAGCAGTCGTACTGCACGAGCATGATCGCTTTTCGTGGCGCTACTACCTGCGTCGCTGGGCGCTGGAAGGCTGGTCGTTTTACTTCCTGATGCGTCATCGCGGTTTACGGTCGCCCTACCTTGCGGAACAGATCGTCTCGCCGCGTCGTCTGCTGCTGACCTATCCGCGTCTGGCTGTTGCATATGCGCGTCGCGGTCAGTGGCTGCCGGCGCTGCGGGCCATTCCGTTCTTCTGGTTGCGCGATTTCATCTGGCTGGCGAGTTTCGTCCGCGCACGCCTGCTGCATCCGGTTATGGCGCAACTCGATACGGCATTGCTCCTGCGCACCAATCGTTTTCTCCGGCGCCAGGCGATGCAGCAGTCATTCCACACGCCCGACGCACCACTCGACTGGTCGGAAGAATGGCAATTGAAGGCTGACTGGGGATTTATCCGGCGCAATATTGCCGATTTCATTCGTTCGTGCCACGAACGCGGGTGGTTTGCCAGCCCGCTTCTCGAAGTCGGCGCATCGGGGCAGAACGATTACCTGGCGACCTGGTATGAGATGCGCACATCGAATCTGGCGTCGAACCTGCAGGGTGCGGAGATGCCGCTCGACATGGAAGATATGCACCAGATCGCCGATCATTCGCTGGGATCGATCCTGTGCTCTGAAGTCATCGAACATGTGCGACATCCTGAACGCGCCATTGCGGAAGCGTTTCGCACGCTCCGCCCCGGAGGCACATTGATTATCACAACCCCGTACAACATCGTGATCCACAACACGCCAGAGGACGGCGGGTTCCATGGTCGGAATTTTACGCCGCAGGGGTTGGAATTGCTTCTGCGTGAAGCAGGGTTCGAGATTGTGTTGCTCGAAACCCGGGGCGCGACCGAGGCGCGACGGCGTCTGATGCCAAGTAATGTCTTTGCCGTCGCCAGAAAACCGGTGTCATACCATATTAGATTGTAGATTTTGGATTGTCGACTGCTGTGATGACATTGCAATGCGCTCTGACAATAGTGTGCATGCGGCTTGTTCAATGCCGGCTGGTATAAGCCAATGATCGTGCGATTGCGCCGGCGTCTGACTGCGCTGCTCCGCGCTGCTGCTGCGCTGCCGCGCACGATTGTCGCTCCGCGCAGCGCGCAGCCTCGTCTGCGTTTTGTCTACCTTCACCCTGGCGCCTCGACGCGCTACCGTGTCTGGCATCAGGTGGAACAGGCACGGATGGCAGGGCTGACGGCTGACGCCGTCGCGCTGCATGATGCCGCGCAGTTGTATGATCTGTCGCAGACCGATGCGCTCATCGTTCATCGTCTGCCGCTGGCGGCGCTGACGCTGCCGCTGGTGGTTGCTGCGCGGTTACGCCGCATTCCACTGGTGTTCGACACCGATGACCTGGTGTGGGACGAACGTGAGCGCGAGTACAATTTCCTCGACCGGCATCACGATCCGACGACGATTGCGCGTCTGCTGCGAGGAGCGCGCGCCATGCGCCGATTCATGCGCGTTGCTGATGCGCTGATCCTCTCGACGCCATACCTTGCAGCACTGGCATCCGCCGATATACGCCGACCGTCGTTTGTTGCGCCGAATGTCCTTTCGCGTGAGCAGATTGCGCTCTCGTCCGCTGCTTTCGATGAGCGAAAACGGCGACTGCCGTCGGTTCAACCGGTCATTGGTTACTTTTGCGGACACGCACACGTGCATGACGAAGATATTGCGACTATCGGTGCAGCGTTGCGGAGTGTGCTGGAAACATGTCCTGCGGCGCGCCTCCGTCTGTACGGTGACGTGACGCTTCCGCCGGAACTGGCAGAGTCGCCGGTGCGTGAACGCATCGAGCGGCATCCGGTTGTTGACTGGCGCGAGTTACCGCGCCACATTGCTTCAGTAGATATCAATATCGCTCCGCTGGTCGATAACCCGCAGCGACGTGGCAAGAGCGCCGTCAAATATCTGGAAGCCGCTGCCGTGGGTGTCCCCACAGTCGCCGTTCGACTCGAACCGTACCGCCATACGATTGCCGATGGTGTGACCGGATTGCTGGCTGCCACGCATGACGAGTGGGTTGCAGCGCTGCTGCGGCTGCTCCGCGACCCGGAACTGCGCTGGCGGATGGGTGAGGCGGCGTATGCCGATGCGCATGCCCACCATACCACCATGCGCTATGCGGAACGGTTTAGGCGGATGATGATGGAGGTTGGGGGGATTAGGTGATTGGGTGATTAGGTGATTAGGTGATTGGGTGATTGGGTGATTGGGTGATTGGGGTGATTGGGGGGATTGGGGGGATTGGGGGGATTGGGGGGGATTGGGTGCGGTGTTTGGATTTAGAGATTTGAGATTGTGGAATCTGGACTGGCGTACTGGTGTGGCGCTCAACGCTGTCGAGAGTGCGCCTGGGCATACCCGGGTACGTCCTGGACTGGCACACCGATACCCATACCGTCAGGTAAGCCATGCGAATGCTCTTGTTGACATCCTCGCTGACCATCGGTGGCGCTGATCGAATGCACCTCGACCTGATGCGCCAGTTAATCAAGCGCGGTTACCGGTTCAGTGTGGTTGCGACACTGCCAGGAACACACGAATGGCGTTCACTTTTCGAGGAATTGACACCTGATGTGATGGTCTTGCATCCGACGATTGCACCAGAGCAGCAACCGGCATTCGTGCGCGACCTCATTCATTCGCGGAGTATTCAGACGGTTCTGGTCAGCAATGCTCATATGGGGTACCTGTTGATCCCATATATGCGGCACCATTGCCCCAACGTTGTGTGCATCGACCTGTTGCACGCCGTGGAACCGCACTGGCTCGATGGCGGCTATCCACGTCTTTCGCTCGACTATACCCCCTGGATCGATATGAGCATCACCATCTCGGGCGACCTGCGGCACTGGATGATAACGCATGGTGGTGAACCGGAACGAATCGATGTCTGTTACGCCGGCATCGATGTCGATATCTGGAACCCGGCGCATTTCGATCGTCCAGCGTTGCGACGCGCGTTTGGGGTGGCGTCTCAAACTCCGTTGCTGCTGTTCGTCGGACGGCTATCGGCGGAAAAGCGTCCGCGTCTGGCGATCCGTGTATTTCGGCAGCTGGCGCAGCGTGGTCTTCCCTTTCGCGCGTTGATGGCAGGTGATGGACCGGAGCGCCCGACGCTGGAACGCATGCTTCGTGACCCGCTGTTACGCGACGTGGAACTGGCTGGTGCACTGTCTGCAGAGCGTGTGCGCGAGGTCATGGCAGCAGGAGACATGCTGCTGCTCCCATCGGCGCGTGAGGGGATCGCACTGGCGCTGTACGAAGCCATGGCGATGGGGGTCGTGCCGGTGGCCGCCGATGTTGGCGGGCAGCGCGAACTGGTCACGCCGGAGTGCGGCATGCTGGTTCCGCCCTCAGGCGATGAGGAGACGGCGTATGTGACAGCGCTGACCAGCCTGCTGACCGATCCAGATCGTCGTGCTGCGATGGGGAGCAACGCGCGGCGCCGGATCGTTGACCATTTTCGGCTCGAGCAGATGGGGGAACGGATGGATGGTCTTATCCGCGCGGCAGTGCGCCTGCACGCCGACGCGCCGCGTGCCGCGCCGTCATATGAGGAGGCTGAACAAAGCGCGCTGCAGGCGATTCGCCAGGCGCACCACGACCGGGATGTGGCGCGATTGTGGCAACGGATCACGGATGAACCGCGCGCGCTCTCCATCCCGCGTCGAACCGCGCTGACCCTGCTCCGCAACGTGCGCCGCGTGCTTCGTCCATACTACCGGCGACTCGCCGCTCGTGATGGGCACTGGATGCGACGAGGCGTCGTTGCCGCGCGTGACCTGGCGCTGCGCTGGATCTACGGTGAGCGGCGATGATGCCTGGGTAATTGGGGATGATTGGGTGATTGGGGATGATTGGGTGATTGGGTGATTGGGTGATTGGGTGATTGGGTGATTGGGGATGATTGGGTGATTGGGTGATTGGGTGATTGGGTGATTGGGTGATTGGGTGATTGGGGGTGGTCGTGCCCAGCGCCGCCGGGAGCGCGGGCGTCTCGCCCGCATTCGTGTCGAACGCCGTCGGGCTGAAGCCCGCAGCTCCCAGGGCAAAGCCCGCCAGCGCGGGCTCGCGTGGATGACGTTGGGGCACGGCGCTGCCGTGCCCAGCGCCGCCGGGAGCGCGGGCGTCTCGCCCGCATCCGCCGCCGGGAGCGCGGGCGTCTCGCCCGCATCCGCGCCCGGCGCTGCCGCGCCCGCCGCCGGGAACGCGGGCGTCTCGCCCGCATCCGCGTCGAACACCGTCGGGCTGAAGCCCTCGGCTACCGGGACGAAGCCCGCCTGCGCGGGCTCGCGTTGGGGCACGGCGCAGCCGTGCCCTTGCCTCACTACGTGGGAACACTTCACTTCCGACACTGGCTTGACACCCCTTTCCAGACGTGCTATTATCGCCCATCGCAGACGTTAAGAATATAATAACCGCATATATGCATAAACAACAAGCGTGTTGCTGTTTGTATGGTGACTCCAGCGACTGACAGCGTGCCGCAGGAAGCAGCGTTGCCTCCCGTATCCTCTTCTGATGTCGTCATCAGCGTGCGGAACGTCGGCAAGATGTACCGCATTTACGACCAGCCGCAGGATCGGCTGAAACACATGCTGCTATGGCGTTTCGGCCGGCATTACGGGCGCGAGTTCTGGGCGCTGCGCGGTGTGAGTTTCGAGGTGCGGCGCGGCGAGACGGTGGGGATCATCGGGCGCAACGGCAGCGGCAAGAGCACGCTCCTCCAGATCATTGCCGGCACTCTGGCGCCGACCGAAGGCGAAGTGCAGGTAAAAGGGCGCGTGGCGGCGCTGCTGGAACTCGGGAGCGGGTTCAACCCCGAATTCACCGGACGTGAGAATGTGTACCTCAACGGCGCCATCCTGGGGTTGAGCCGCGACGAGATCGACGCGCGTTTCGATGAAATCGCCGCATTCGCGGATATCGGCGAGTTCATTGACCAGCCGGTGAAGTTCTATTCCAGCGGAATGGTGGTGCGGCTGGCGTTTGCAGTTCAGACCGTAGTCAATCCTGAAATCCTGATCGTTGATGAGGCGCTTGCCGTTGGTGATGTCTACTTCCAACACAAGTGCATGCGGCGTATCAAGATGATGATTGATAGTGGAATGTCCTTGCTGCTGGTGACGCATGATACTGCGACGACCAAGCGTTTCTGCCGGCGAGCTGTATGGCTCGATAGTGGTCAGACTCAGGCGATTGGCGACGCAGGTATTGTTGTCGAGAAATATCTAGCTTTCATGCGAATGCGAGATGTTCAGAGTCAGGCGATCGTAATGATGTCATCTGAGGTGGGATCAGTCTATCAGACAAACAACGGCGCCGATCCAAACATTTTATTGCCGTTGGTCGAGGAGGAGGTGAATCTGGTCACGCCGGAGATTTTCCAGCGAGGTCAGTGGGAGTTGCAATATCACCCGGAAACTAGAAAACCCTTTCGTTATACAACAGACCCGCGATCTCTGGTGGGATTCCGATGTTATGGAACTGGTCTTGATCTGGGGTTCGTGTGCGGTCCAGATGCAGGAGTCGTGGAGGTAGACATTGACGGGATCGCCCGCGAGTTCGATTTACAAGCGCCAGTATGGCAAGTCGCTAACTTCCAATTGGCGCTTCCTCCTGGTGAACACATAGTGCATATACGTCCTCAACCCTCAATGTTCTCTGGAATTATTACGTGGATGTACGGGCGAATCCGCAATCAGTCGGAGTTGTTATGGCGTGCTGATGCACGATTTGCAGCCGAAACCGGTCCAGTTGAACGATACGGCAATGGCAAAGCAATTATTACCGCTGTAGAGCTCCTCGATAGTGAGAGTCTGAAGCCGCTCACTGAGGTTCAATATGGTCAACGCGTTTGTCTGCGTTTACACGCGAAACGGTTATATCCGGCTGGGCCACGCCTTGAATTCTCATACATTATTCGGGATCGCAATCGCATTGATCTATTTGGTACAACAACAGTTTCTGAGCATGTACGGCTTGATCCCGCTGCTGTGTACTTCGTTGTCGAATTCTCGTTTGAGGTCCGATTAGGTCCGGGTTCCTACTCCATCCTGGTTGCATTTGTTGAGTGTTCAGAGGATATGAGTCAGCGGGTTCCCATGGATCAAGTTGATCTGGCGCTTGTGTTTACAGTTCCGTTCAATCCTCAAAGACCAGTCTGGTATATGTTTCATGAGCCGGTGACGGCGAAAGCAGCGGTATTTTACGAGGAGGGAAGATGATGATGGAAGATGATCGTATCTCCTGGCTGCGATCTTGTGGTGCACAGATTGGCTCAGGTGTTTTTTTTGGTCCTGATGTTCATATCGAACATGAATTTGCCCCTCTTCTCATCATTGAGGACGGAGTCGTGTTAGCACGGGGCGTTTCAATTTTTCTGCACGACTCTTCACTAAACAATGTATTGGGAGCGCCTCTACGGTTTGGGCATGTTATCTTACGGAAATGTTGTTATATCGGCGCAAATACGACCATTCTTTGTGGTGTTGAGATTGGCTCTTATTCCATAGTTGGTGCAGCCTCATTAGTTACCCGTTCTATTCCAGAGAGAATGGTGGCTTATGGACAGCCTGCTCGTATTCATGGGAATGTAGAAGACCTGGCAGCAAAACATGCTGCCAAATATGAGGCAGATCGGCGATACTACTATCTTGATATGCCGCCATGGCGTGATAGATGGCAATTACCCGATCGAGGCGATGATCAAATTCGAAAGTTTGTTGCCTCAATCGCTGCAATGTCTTTGACCATAAATAGGGGAGAATTTGGCGATGAAAAATGAAGTGTTCATAGGAGGTATAGATCCTCAAGAGATTGCTGATGTCTTGCATAGAATTGATGAGAATATTAACATGCGGTCTGTGTTGGGTTTCGGTAAGATAAATCAAGATATTCAGATCAACATTCCTGATCTGAACTCTACCATTGACAGAATACATCATCTTTATCATCTCTCATCTCCTTTTTATTCGGTCTATGGCTCGCCTGCAAAGAGGATTGTTCGCTGGTTGCTAAATGTGCCCTTGCGTGTGTTTGCTCGCAGGCAAGCATACTATAATCGTGAGTCATTACAAATCTCGGCTGAAATTGCAAATCACGCCCAATCATTGCAGATAGCACTGACTCACCTTTCGCAGCGTATTGATCGGTTAGTCACCACAGTTGACGAGTTGCGTTCTATCCAGGAGTCACTGCAGCGCGACCTGCAAGAAAAGGTAGAGAATGCGCGCATCCAGATTGAGCAGGTTGCGGCGGAGCAGCGCGGGCACCAGGCGTGGCTGGAGCAGGTTGCGGCGGAGCAGCGCGGGCACCAGGCGTGGCTGGAGCAGGTTGCGGCGGAGCAGCGCGGGCACCAGGCGTGGCTGGAGCAGGTTGCGGCGGAGCAGCGCGGGCACCAGGCGTGGCTGGAGCAGGTTGCGGCGGAGCAGCGCGGGCACCAGGCGTGGCTGGAGCAGGTTGCGGCAAACCAACAGGGTATGCATGATTGGGTTACAATTCTACAGCGTAAGCACGAGATGCTGGCTTTAGATGTTCGCGAGGATCAGCAAGTGCGTGTTGAGGGACCTTTGCCTGAGCCTCGTGTTGTTGATGACGGGCGCTATCAACAGCGGCTGGCGTCAATCGGCGGTGTTCGCCTGAATCTGGGATGTGGCGAGAAGCCTCTCGATAACTACATTAATGTTGATATTCGACCGGTTCCTGGAGTGGATATCGTGGCTGACGCGCGTTCACTGCCATATGAGCCGGGGAGTGTCGATGAGATTGCTTCTTCTCACCTGATTGAGCATTTTCGTGAGCATCAGCTCCGGACCCAGATCCTTCCGTATTGGAAGAGATTGCTCAAACCAGGTGGTTACATTCGAATAATTTGTCCGAATTGGGAAGTGATCGTGGAATATCTCAATCAGGGGCGAATATCATGGGAGGAGTTCAAATACCTGACTTTTGGAGCACAAGATTATATTGGTGATGATCACTTCGCAATGTATACTCCAAAGACACTTCGCAATCTGCTTATTGAGTCGGGATTTCATCAGGTTGAGATTCTCGCAGTTGATCGCCTGAATGGCATGTGTCCAGAAATGGAACTTGTAGCGTACGCAGACAACAATTCTGCCGATGGTAAGTAGTGTATGCGATTGTTATGAGAGTCTGTCTGGTCAGCCTGACATATCCTCCACAAAGTAGTGAAGGTATTCCTCGCCAGCGTCAGGTGCTGGCACACGAACTCATCCGCCTCGGACATCAGGTTTCTGTGGTTACACTTGGTGAGCGTTCGGGTATGCGCTGGGATGGACCGGTGCGTGTCTATGAATGTTTGCGAATCGCACATCACTACACTGAGTCTAGAGAGGTCGATGATCTTCTGGGAAGTTCACAAGCTCTCTATGAAGGGATCGAACGCGCCGCTCAGATAGAGCCGTTTGATATTATCGATGTGCCGTTATGGCTTGCACAGGGGTTGGTTCCAATGTTTCGTTTCAAGCCGGTGGTCGTATGGATTCAGACGACAACGGCGCAACTCATCCGGCTGCGAGGCTCTGCCGCGACCCCTGCGGAGCGGTTTATTCTCGGCTTTGAGCAATTGTGTCTTGATCTTGCAAGCAGTATCTTGAGTGACTCGTCCGTGGCTCTTCAAGAGGTTGCTAAGGATTATCGATTGCGCAAAGACCTGATGACCGGTACGGCGATGCTTGGCTTGCCTGCATTAGCGCGTCCTTCTAAGCCTTGCCATAATAAGCAATATGTTGAAACGCTTGTTGTAGGTCGTTTAGAGCGTCGCAAAGGGACCGATGTACTGTTATTCGAAATTTTGCCTCAGGTATTACAGCAACGTTCGTGTCTGCGGGTACGCTTGATTGGACGCGATAATAGTCGCCATGATGGCTGGTTTCAAAAATATGGTAAAACGTATGCCGAGGTTTTTTGCCAAAGATACCCTAAACTTGCTGATCGCGTAACCTTCGAAGGATACGTCAATGATTCGGTATTAGAGCAAGCCTACGCTCAAGCCGACCTCGTTCTCGTGCCATCGAGGTATGAGTCATTCGGCATCGTCTATCTAGAGGCAATGCGCGCGGCTTTGCCAATCATCACCTTCGATAGTGGAAGTGTGCCTGAAATATTCCCTAAGGGTGAATCACACGGAGCGGTCGTTGTTCCTGACGGTGACACACGCGCATTTGTCGCTGCGCTGATCAGGTTGATCGATCAATCATCCGAACGAGTAGCCATCGGACAGCAAGGGTATCAGCGCTTCATCGAGCAATTTACAGCGGAGCATATGGCTAAAGCGACACTTGAGCACTATCACGCAGTGCTCGAGTCTCAATCGACTGCGCTGAAAACAGCACGTGAGGTCTATCAGGTTATGGAGGCGCTCGATGTTGGTGATGCAGTCAGTCGTATCGCCTGCGACCACGCCAGGCGTATGCGACAGCTTGGTCAGCCTGCTGATATTCTGGCACGTTTTGCCCACGAGAACGTGCGACATATGACGGCGCCGCTTTACACGGCTCTGATCAGGGAAAATATTGGATTAATCTTTCACTACTGGCACTACAATAGCTCAGCCTGGTTGATTTCGACAGTGCGAGGGCCTAAAGCAATCTATTACCATAATATCACTCCCCCAGAATTCTTCATGCCTGGCTCGCGCTCGTATATGTCTTCTTACCATGGTTATCATCAGCTTGGCAGGATTATTAATGAGTTTGATCTTGTTATTGGTGACTCTCGGTACAACATTGCTGAAATTACCGGTTTTCTCAAGAAGCCTTTGCCATCTATTGTGATCTATCCTGCTGTTGAATCCAGGGGTCAAGAGTATGAAGAGGATTTATATTATCGGCTCATGGAACGAAATGAGGTAAACATTGTTTTCGTTGGGAGAATAGCGCCGAATAAGCGTCAGGATCGACTTATTCAATTATTTGACTATTATTACCGGTCGATCAACAGAAATGCGCGTTTGTGGTTAGTGGGAAATGATCAGGGACATGAAGAATATGTTGACCAATTAACACGGATGAAAATGCGATCAATTGCTGCTGACCGGATCCATTTCACCGGAAAGGTGAGCGAAGCGGCACTGCACAGTTACTACAAAGCGGCAACGATATTCGTGTGTGCTTCGGACCATGAGGGCTTTTGTGTTCCGATTGTGGAAGCCATGTCGTATGGTGTTCCGGTGCTGGCGTATGCAGCGGCGGCCGTGCCGGAGACGATGGGAGAGTCAGGGATTATCGTCCACGACTGGGATGTGGTTCGTGTTGCGGAGTTGATCCATCTGGTGATCCGCGATCAGGCATTGCGTGAGAAGGTTGTTGCATCTCAGTATCTTAATCTGCAACGCTTTACTGATGAGCAGGCATATCAACGATTGCAGGCTGTTATCGCGTTTCTGTGTGAGGGTCGTCTGGCGGAGCCGCTTCAAATCGTGTATCCACGGGAAGCGGTTCACAATTAAATTGTGATGCAGCAAGGATGGCAGTGAAAATGGTTCCATAAATGCTGGGATAATCCGCGATGACAACATTTCGTTGTTCTATCATCATCAATACCTACAATCGTGAAGCATACCTGCGTCGTTTGCTTCCGAGCCTTGAACGGTTAGCCGGTCCACCCTTCGAGGTCATTGTTGTCAATGGTCCTTCTACCGATGGCACAGCCACGTACCTGGCAGAGTATGCCGGGAGAATCAAGCTTGTTAATTGTCCCGAGCGCAATCTGTCGATGTCGCGCAACCTGGGTATTGCTGCAGCCGCTGGTGATATTATCGTGTTCATCGATGATGATGCTCTTCCTGCCGATCAAGACTGGTTGAATCACCTTGTCAGGGTATTTGAACAAGATACTTCCGGGACTGTCGCAGCAGTCGGCGGATCAGTACTGCACCGTGATACCGATCAGTATGAGTTTGATGGTGGGTTTACTTCTGAGTATGGATTGCAGAAATTCAGATCTGATGATGGATCAATATGTGAGACGGATAGTGGTGAGTGGATTACTGGTACTCCAGGCGGAAATAGCGCCTTTCGTCGAGATGCGCTGGCAAAGATCGGTGGATTTGACGAGTTTTTTGTGTATTATCTCGATGAAACTGATGTTTGTTTTCGCCTCACCCGTGCCGGATATAAAATCGTTCATGAAGCAAAAGGTCTAATCCGACACTATTCTGGTCCTTCTGATGTTCGTGGAAGTAAAAAAAGTGGTGTGACGCGAAACTGGTATTTGATAACGCGAAGCGACAGTTACTTCGCGATCAAGAACATCAAAGGGTTTATTTTTGAAAAAATCATAAAAACAATCCTTTTTGCTCCAAAAAAACATTTTTTTCGAGAGATGAAGCAAGTATTAGGAAATGGACAAGTTTCGATTAAGTCTCGAATAAGGATTGTATCACAGTGGATTAGCGGACTCTATGATGGCATCAGGTCGGGCGTCTTCAAAAAGCGTCAGCTGGCAGACTTATCGGGTCAACCACCGCTGTTCCTTCCATTTCAATGTGATTACGGGCCTGCAAAGAAAATGCGAATTGCTGTCTTGACGCGCATAACGCCACTCCACACCAGTTATGGCGGGATTGCTCGTTATTCTTTCGATCTGGCAACAGGGCTTCATGCGCGTGGTCATACCGTTGATCTGTTCTGCGCTGATGAACAGGCAATCCAGCATTATGCGCTTGGTTTCACCATTCACGGGATTTCGACGGCAGAGATAGAGCGTTCCAGGATCCATAGCCAGCACGCTGTCCTGGAAAAGAATCTGAGGTATAGCGAAGCAGTCGTGCGTCGTCTTGTCGATCTGTATCGCAGCGGGGTGGTTTTCGATGTTGTGCACGCCTCGAACTGGGATATCGAAGCGATTGCCTTGATTCGAGCAAATGTCTATCCTGTTGTGCTCATGCTTGTCTCTCCCCTGGCACAGGTGGCGCAGACCGAGGGATGGCCGGTTACAGACGATCTTCGATTGTGCGTCGCCATGGATCGCTGGCAGATTGAACATGCCCATACCGTCTGTATCCCTTCCGATGGCGTGCTTACGAGCTATCGTCATTTGATGGGTATTGATTTCAATACGTTATCTCGCGTGCGCAAGACGGCATTGGGGATCGTCTATGCGCCGACCGGACATGCTGTATCTCATCAGCATAAGATGCTTCTGTTTGTCGGTCGTTGTGAGCGACGTAAGGGGGCGCATGTTCTGCTTGAAACATTGCCGCAGCTGCTAAGCCAGTATCTCGACTGGGAGTGTCATTTTGTCGGAAATGATCAGGTACCGTTAGCAGAAGGCGGCACACTCAAGGATTGGTTTCTGCAGCAGTACCGCCACGAACCATGGTGCAGGCGAGTCATATTCCACGGCGAAGTGCCTGAAGCACAATTGCGCAATTTCTATGCTTCCTGTGATCTGTTTGTCGCGCCATCACTGTTTGAGTCATTCGGGCTGGTCTACCACGAGGCCATGCAGTATGGTAAAGCGGTGGTCGGTTGCGCCACTGGCGGTGTTTCTGAAGCAGTTGAGCACGGTGTAGAAGGGCTGCTCGTACCGCCAGGGGATGCTGAAGCACTCCGAGAAGCACTGGCGACCCTGATGGGGAATGATCAGTTACGTGAGCGCATGGGACGCGCAGGCGCCGAGCGGATTCGGAGTCGCACCAATCATAAGACAATGGTGTGTGCCCTGGAACAAGTGTATGATGAGACAATTGCAGCCCATGCCCAGGAATGTGCTCGCGTCAGGCAGTATAGCTGGCCGCGAGTGATACCGCTATGGGGTCCGGACTCTGCGGTTCGTTTATCCGGTCCGTGGGAGCAACGCGAGGCAGTGCCCGGTCGCCACTATCTGCGCGGTGATGCAGGAGCAGTGCTCGAAGTAGAACTACCGTCGCCCTCGACTCTCCGTATTACTGCGCTTCGCCATGCCTGGAGCGGTATTCTGATCGTTTCGTGTAGAGCCCAATGTCCTGCATACTATGATCTCTATGTCGATTCTTCTCAAGGTTTGGAATTAGATTATCAGATCGACGTGGCCGTCGATAATAGACCAGCGCCGACGCTGGTTACTCTAAGGGTTCACAGTGAGCGCAATCCGGCGAGTCACGAATCGTGCGTCTGGCTGCGCCGTCTTGAGTTCATTCCTCATCCTGAGTGAAAGGGGGTCGAGAGAAATGTCAAACCTGACGTTCCTGAATCGGCTGGTCAGGGACGGAAATCCAGTGTTGTTGCTTGCTGCGATCATATGCTTTGTCATCCAGGGTGTTCGGACTGTTCTGAACCAGCAGGGAGTGCTGGTTGACGATGGTAAGAACGGGAGAACAACAACTCGCAATGTTCGACTTATACTCCGATTATCGGTTGTGTGTCAATCAGGTTACCATCCCTGGCGAGGCGGGTGCATACGTGCCAGTTACGATTGAGATCGTCGATCAGAAGAACCCCTTGAGCAAGAATACCGAGTTCTTTCTACAACGACTCGTTATTCTTGAACAACCGATAGATACAGACTGGTGACCGGTCTGATTGCGCGAATTGCATTTGCGCCTATTGTTCTGGCAGAAAACAGGAGGGGAGGTTTGCCATGATAAGTTACATGATCGCGTTTACCCTGCGGAGCGGCAGTAATCTGCTGTGTGATTACTTGACGGCTAATGGCTTCGGTCAGCCTGCTGAATATTTTCAGTATCCTTTTGGTGTTGTAAATAAGTGGGTTTATGATGATCTGGGAGTCGCTGCAGACGATTTCGGCGGTTTTATCAGAAATCTGATTCTTAAAAAGTCAAATCAAGGAATATTTGGCGCTAAACTTACATGGGATCATAAAAATGCCTTATTTGCTAAAATAATCGATGATTTTCGTGATGACAGGTATTTTCTGGATTTTTTTCTAAATAGCAAGTGGATCTACCTTCGACGTAAAGACAGGCTTGCTCAGGCTATTTCACTCTGGCGAGCTCATAAGTCCGGAAAGTGGTTATCAACGAGCGCTGTGACCGTCGATAACAGGCCAGCGTATGACTTTTGTGGCATACTTCATCGTCTACAATCAATTCTGATGGAAGAGTATCTCTGGTCTGATTATTTCCTTCGAAACAATATTTCGCCGCTGCAGATTTTCTATGAAGATTTTGTTGAAAATCCAAGACAAACGATTTTAGACGTGATGCGATATGTTCTTGGTAATGATGCTGTTCAGGAGGGCATAGAGGTCCGGTGTTCGAGTTCTCTTACTGTGCAACGAGACTCATATTCCGATGAGTTGAAATCTTATCTGGTTCGGGATTTGTATGCTCTGGGCGTTCAGGATTATTGGGCGGCAAGAAAAGATGTCATGGGGTGGGTTGCTTTCTTTAATGAAGAGGGTTGGAAGTCGGACTCAGATAAACATTCTTAGATTTGAACATTCCGACAATTTCAAAAATGCATCAATAATTTGAAAAACTTGTGGTCTTAGATCGCTCTTATGACGAATCAAAAACTGGCGATACATTTTTCGTGGCGTTTGAAGGAGTGAGCAGTATGCAGGTTGGGAATAGCGTATCTCTGTTCGTGCGATATCTGGTTCCGCTGCTCGCCGGAGCGCTCTTCGCGTGGAGCGCTTACGATATGTTCATCGGCGGCACGCCGCGCGAGAGCGGGCAGGTCGTCTGGCTGCTCGGCGCCTTCGTCGCCTGTACGGTCGCGGCGGCGTTCACGCTCCGCTTCGTTGTTGCGCCGCGCGCGGCATCTGCTGCTCGTGGGGGTTGCGCTGCTCGGCGGGGTCGGGCTGACATGGGTATTCCGACCAGCAACGATGCATACGCTTGAGATTGTGGCGACCGGCGACCGCGCGGCGGCAGCGCAGTGGAGCGAGGTCTGGCTGTTTGAGGCGACGGTAGATGGGCGCTCGATTCCATTCGGTGCGTTTGTGCGCGACGAGGGGTGGGACGTGCGCGATGAGGCGCTGATCTTCGTTGCGGGCGAACCGGCGACGCTGACGTGGCGCGGTGAGGCGCGCAGTGATGCGCGATTGCGATTACTCGCGCACCCGTGGTCGGGGATTGTGACGGTGCGCTGGAATGGTGCGGAGCGGACGCTTGACCTGTACAGTGCAGGCGGTACGGAGAGGGTTGTTGACTTGCCTGTGCAGAGCCAGTGTTATACATTATTGTCGGCTGTGGCGTCTACTCATTGACTCGCATTGCGCACCGATCACGAGGAGTATCGTGACCCGCCGTTCGCAACACGTATTCCCCCCCTTCCCCCCCTTCCCCCTTTCCCCTGACCTCCCGGTCTACGGCTATGCGCCGCTCGATCCGGCGGTGGCGCCGGTGGTGAGCATTATCACGCCATACTACAATACCGGACCGATCTTTCTCGACACGGTGCGTTCGGTGTTGCGCCAGTCGTTGCAGCAGTGGGAGTGGATTGTGGTCAATGACGGCTCGGACGACGCCGATGCGCTGCGGGTGCTGGCGCTGCTGCGCGCCACGCGCGACCCGCGCATTCGAGTGATTGACCGGGCGCATTGCGGGTTGCCGGCGTCACGCAATGCCGGCGTTGCCGCCAGTCGCGCGCCGTTGCTCTTCTTTCTCGACAGCGATGACCTGCTGGCGCCAACCGCCCTGGAGCAGTGCGCCTGGTCGCTGACGTCGCGTCCGCAGAGTGCAGGAGTGGCGACATGGTGCGCGACGTTTGGTGCAGTGCATCAGGTGGTGCGCCGTGGTTTTGGGACGCGCCATCTGTTCCCGCACGATAACCCGCTGACGGTGAGTGTGATGCTGCGACGCGCAGCGTTCGACCAGATCGGCGGATTCGATGAGCAGCGTCGTGATGGGCTGGAGGATTATGCCTTCTGGGTGCGACTGGCGGATGCCGGTTTGTGGGGGCGCGACATTCACGAGGTGCTGGTCTGGGTGCGGCGTCGGTCACCGGCGCAGTATCGCGGGTATCGCTGGAACTTTCAAGAAAACCGCGCTGCCATGGTGCAGGTGCGGCGTGATCTGCAGGCGCGCTACCCTCAGGTGTTCCGTCACGGTCCGCCGCATGTCCCTGGTGAGCCGTCCCCGCTGCTGCAGCCGCATGCCCTGATCGACCCTGAGCCGCCGTTTGCCAATCGGTTGCAGCCGGTGGGTGAGCGGCGAGTGGCGCTGCTCGCGCCGTGGGTCGAAGTTGGCGGAGCGGATCGGTTTCTGATCGATCTGGCGCGTGGTCTGCGGTCGCGCGGTTGTCGGGTGTCGGTCTGTCTGTCGCGACCGTCGGCGAATTCGTGGTTGCCGGAGCTGCAGCGCGCGGCGGATGAGGTGTTCACCCTGCCGGCATTCCTGGCGCCCGCCGATTATCCACGCTTCCTGCGCTACCTGATCGAGTCGCGCGGTATTACCACCGTGCTGGTGCACAATGATCTGTTTTCGTATCGACTGCTGCCGTTCCTGCGCGCCTGGTGTGCTGCTGTGACGGTGCTCGATGTCCTGCACATCGCGCAGGAGCACTACCACGGCGGGGTTCCGCGCGCGGCGCTGGAATATGATGCGGTCATCGACCTGCACGTGACTGTGTCGCACCATCTGCGGCAGTGGATGGTCGCGCATGGCGCCGACCCCATGCGGGTCGAGGTATGTTCCATCAATGTCGATACCGGCCGCTGGGCGCCGGACCCGGCGGTGCGCGAGCGGGTGCGGGCGGAACTGGGGGTGCGCTCCGATGAGCCGGTGATTGTGTTCATCGGTCGGCTTGTACCGCAGAAGCGACCGCGCCTGGCAGCGGACGTTGCGCGGGCGCTGTGTGCGCGTGGGATGCCGGGTGTGTTTCTGGTGGTCGGGGATGGTCCCGACCGGCGCTGGATGGAGCGCTTTGTGCGCCGGCACCGACTGGAGCGTCGTGTGCGTCTGATGGGGGCGGTATCATCGGAGCGGGTGCGGGAGATGATGGCTGCCGGTGATCTGCTGCTGCTGCCATCGGAAAACGAAGGGATTGCGTTTGTGCTCTTCGAGGCGATGGCGATGGGGCTTGTGCCGGTGGCAGCCGATGTCGGCGGGCAGCGCGAACTGGTCACGCCGGAGTGTGGCGTGCTTATTCCGCCGGAAGGTGACCAGGTGGCGGCGTATGTCGAGGCGCTGCAGGGTCTGATCAATGATCCGCACCGACGAATGGCGATGGGGCGGGCAGCGCGGGCGCGGGTGGTGGAGCATTTCGACCAGCAGCAGATGATCGACCGTATGCTGACGCTGTTCGAGCGGGCGGATGAACTGGCGCGCGCGGCGCCGCGTCCGCAGGTGGACCGTGGTCTCGGACTGGCGACCGCCTCGCTGGCGATCGAGTATTTCCAGTTTCGCGAGGCGCTGCTCAGGCTGGCGCCGGTGCGCTGGGCGCGCGCAATGCGCTGGTCGTCCGCCTGGCTGACGGTGCAGCGTGTGGCGCAGATACGGCGCCTGCTCGACCGCCTTGATCGTCGAGTCTATGTGCTGCGCCGCGAGGTCATGTGGCGCATCAAACGCGCCCTGGGGCGACCGTACAATATGTGATGATGGATATGACGCGCAATTCTGATACCCCACGGGTCAGTGTGGTGATTCCCTGCTACAATCAGGCGCGGTTTCTGCCGGAGGCAGTTGCCAGTGTGGTGGCGCAAACCTTCACTGACTGGGAGATCATCATTGTCGATGATGGCAGTCCTGATGATACTGCAGAGGTGGCGCAGCGTCTGATCGCCGCGTACCCCGAACAGCGCATCCGGCTCGTCCGACAGGCGAACCGCGGGCTGGCGGAAGCGCGCAATGCGGGCATTCGCGCGGCGCGCGCGGCGTACATTCTGCCGCTCGATGCCGATGACCTGATCGAGCCGGAGATGCTGGCACAGACGGTGGCAGCGCTCGATGCGCACCCCGAGGTTGGGTTCGTTTATACCGACGTGCGCCGGTTCGGCGCCGAGAACAATGTGCTGCGCACGTTGCCCTACAGCCTGGAGCGGCTGCGGTTCGAGAACCTGATGATGCCGGCGACCCTCTTCCGCCGGGAGGCATGGGAGCAGGTTGGCGGATTTCGCGCCTTCAGTCCGGTCCAGGGGTATGAAGACCGCGAGTTTTGGGTGAGTCTGGCGGATGCCGGCTGGGAGGGGCTGCACATTCCTCAGCCGTTGTTGCGCTATCGGCGTACTGAGGGAAGCATGCTGTCACAGGCGCGCCGCCACGATCTGGAACTGCGCGCGAAGATTTTCCTCGATCACCCGCGTCTCTACGCACCCGACGTGCTCGCGTGGGCGCGGCGCGTTCTGTCACCCGAATGGAGCCCCAACGGCGCGCTGCGTTCGCAGTGGCACTGGTTGCTGGCATACCTCGGGTATGTGGCGTTGATCCGGCGTCACCATCCGGCGTTGCTCCTCCCTGCCATCATTCACCCCTTCTTCTGGCGTCTGCCGATCCGCTGGCAGGGGCGTCTGCGCGCGCTGGCGCGTGTGGCAAAACTGCAGCGGTGAATTGTGGGCAGCCATCCAGCTGTAGAATTCCGCACTGCAGCGGGCGACGTGATTCGCTTTGAACACAACTCGGGCGCCAACCCGCCCGCCTATCGCGTCGGTGATGCGGTCGACGTACTCTACAACCCCCAAACCCCGCAGGATGCGACAATCGACTCGTGGTGGGACATCTGGATGCCTTCGATGATCTTTATGGGTTTTGGGGGCTTGTTCACTTTGATCGGTGGTCTCTCCTTCCTCGATGCTGCTGGCAGGCTGCTCAAGATCAGCGGACTGCTGGCGTTGCTCGGGATAATCTTCCTGCGACGAAGAGCGGTGTCCACGTGGTATGCGTATCGCGTGGCGGCGCCGACGATGGGGAAACGATACGCCACGTGGCACGGAACGCCTGTTGGAGCAGGACTTGTGTTTGCCCCAGCGGGCACGTCCATGACACACCCGCACCGGTCCCTGACGATGGGGAACGACGCGCCGCAGTGGAACGGGACGCCCGTCGGGGTAGGTCATGCGCCGGTCCGCCGGTGGCATCGGGCGTCCACGCGGGGCGCCCCGACCGCACGCCGACCTACGGCGCGCCGCCTGGCGGCGTCGGCAACGCAATGTCGGGGTTGACCGGCACCAGCGCTGCGGTCTCCGGCGGCACATTCAGCAGCGTGGCGCTGACCCACCCGGCCACGCCGCGCACGGTCAGCACCAGATACCAGCGCCCATTGTCGCTGCGCCCCAGGAGTTGCACCTCTTCGCCCTGGTTTACCCGGTCGACCGGTGTTGCGCTGACATTCGGATCGGCGCGCACATTGCCGGGATTCGCCACCGTTCCACGCAGTGAGGATACAATCGGCACCGGCGGATAGGTGGGTGTCGGCGTTGGCGACGCATCAGCATCAGGTGTGGGTGATGACGCAGGCGTGGCAGTCGGTGTCGCGCTGGGGGTAGGGGTGTCGGTTGGCGGCGGCGCAGTCGGCAGTCCCGGGATCGGTGATGGTTGCAGGTACAATGGTTCCTCTGTCGGTCCGGGAGTAGCGGTGGGCGTGACTTCGGTCGCCGTTGGTGACGGCGCCGGTGCTGTTGTGCCGGTATCTGCCTGTTCAGACGCAACAGTCGGGGAAGGCATAACCGTGCCGACGGTCGTTGCTTCGGCAGTTGCCGTTGCCTCCGGTGAAATCTGTGGCGACGGCGTCTCGACTGGCGGGCTGGCTGGCGTATCGGTGTCAGATGGAAGCGTCGGCTGCTCGACTGCCGTCGGCGCAGTGCCCACCCCGGGCAATGGCAAACCGCTACACCCTGCCAGGGCAAGTATGAGTGCGATGATCCAGATGTATCGTGTTTGTTGCATAAGAACCACAAACAGACCCCAGCGCCCAAACACCAGGAACCGGGAACCGCAAAATCAAAAAACCACAAACAGATCCCAGCGCTCAAACACCAGGAATCGGGAACCGCAAAATCAAAAAACCACAAACCAAGCGTCGGACGCCAGTAAAAAAACAAGCAACCACAAACACACACCAGGCTCCAGAAACCAGAAACCAAAAATCAAGAAATCGAGCAGTCACAAACTAAGAGCCTATCCGAATAACACAGGGTGTCGAAAAACCGCCCCTTCGATACGCGCTTCGCGCTACTCAGGATGCGGTTTTTCGGATAGGCTCTAAACATCAGGCTCCAGAAAATCAAGAAATCAAGCAGTCACAAACTAAGAGCCTATCCGAATAACACAGGGTGTCGAAAAACCGCCCCTTCGATACGCGCTTCGCGCTACTCAGGATGCGGTTTTTCGGATAGGCTCTAAACATCAGGCTCCAGAAAATCAAGAAATCAAGCAGTCACAAACTAAACATCAGGCTCCAGAAAATCAAGAAATCAAAACATCAAAAACCACAAACCAGGCGCCACGCACAGAGACCTTGAGAACCGGGCACAACCCAATCACCCAATCACCCAATCACGTAATCACCCAATCACGTAATCCCCCCAATCACGTAATCTCCCCAATCCCACAATCAAACACCATCCCACAGATCGACACCACCGACGTCCCATCATCATCAGCAGGGCATTGTGCATACCCGACCAGTTCACCTTTGACAGCGTCCATCAAACGCAGCGCCAGGTATGTCGGCGGCAGTCCGCAGATATTCTGGCGATCGCCAGTGCTGGCGATGACGCGGAAGAAACCGGCAGCATCACCCGCGCGCATCTGTTCAATCACCAGTTCATCGGCGTGGCGCAACGCTTCCTTGTCGGCATCGCTGAGCGGCGCACCGCCAAACGCCGGACCGACATGCGACATGTCGCCGGAAATGACCACCAGCGCCCGTCGGGAGGCGATTACCTGACGCAGGGTTGCAATCAATGCCTCAAGGCGCTGGTCGGACGCCGGATCGCTGCCGTCCATAAAACGCGCAAACGATCCGACGAGGATTGGAACTGTCGGACATGGCTGCGCACCGCGAATGTACTGCACCCACACCGCAACAAGTTCGAGCGAATGTTCGACACGATGATACAATTCACCTGCAAAAGCAGCATCTTCTCCAAGCGCCGCCGCCAGTGCATCGACGACCGCCAGATCGGTCGGCAGAACGCCGAACGGCGTTGCATACTTCTGGCGGGTCAACGTCACCGGTTCAGGACTGTAGTGGTCAGTGCCAATCAAAAGAATAATCTCTGCAGCGCGCACCATCTCTGCCGCGCGCTGCCAGACCTGTGCATACACCCGACCGCCGCGCGCATAGTCGATGTGCGGACTGAGCACGCCACGACCGGTTGGCGGCGCCGGCGCAACCGGCCCCGCTGCAGCGACGAAATCATCGAGCAGGCGCCGGAGTTCCGCCGGATCCGCCGGGTACGATTGCCCTGCCAGCGCAGGTGGTCGGAATGGCGCAGCGCGATACTCTGCAAGCGCCCGCTCGTGCTCTTTCCTGAAGCGCAGATTGTCGAGCAGGAACGCCTCATCGAGTGCATCGACCAGGCGGTTGACCAGCGCACCATCAACCGGTGCGCCAAGTATCGAGCGCAGTTTACCGGCAATTGCAGTCCGGTGATGCTTTCCATCGCAGAAGAGCAATACTGGCCCCAACCCATGCGAAATGACCAGGAAACGGTCTGAAATCTGGAGCGGATCGCGCAACAGCAGTGATGGATGTCCATCGTGCACTACGTGGCGAATATCGATGGCGCGCAGTTTGGGGTACTGGTCAGTGGGAAACAGCATGGAGCAACTCATCCCGATGATCGCGAATCTTGATCACTGCTTCAGCCACATCATCCATCTCGGCAGGGTCAGCCAGCAGCAGCCACTGAGGCAACCAGATCGCCTCTCGGCACGCCTGCTCGGCATGTGGGCAGGCATCGGCGCGCGCAAACGCCGGACCGAGCGACGCCTGGCGATAGAGCGGGAAGGGGTACCCTGTCGAACAGGGAATGCCTTCCGCCTCGAGCGCCTGTTCGAACAGATCGCGCGGCACACCAAAAGCGCGTTCGTCGTAGCGCACCATGTACAGATGAAAAGCATGCCGGTCGGCGCGTTCGTCCCAGCGCATCGGACGAAAACCCTCGATGTCGGCGAAGAAGGCGTTCAGGCGACGCGCACACGCCATCCGTCGATCGGTCTGTTCGGTGAGTCGCTCCAGTTGCGCCAGCAGTACGGCGGCCTGCCAGGCGGAAAGGCGCATATTCGAGCCCAGGTTGGGATGCTCATACCAGGCGCCGCCAATGGCGCGTCCCTGGTTCACCCGGCTGCGGATGGCATCAGCAAGCGCCGGGTTATTCGTCGTCAGCGCACCGCCCTCACCTGCGGTCATATTCTTGCTGCTCTGGAAACTGAATGACCCCACATCGCCGAGAGAACCGCACATTCGACCGCGCCAGGATGCTCCGTGCGCATGCGCTGCATCTTCGATCAGCAGCAGACCATAGCGCTGTGCAAGCGCAGTCAGACGATCCATATCTGCTGCCTGGCCGGCAAAGTGCACCGGAATGATCGCGCGCGTGCGCGATGTGATTGCCGCTTCTGCCGCCTCAGGGTCAAGGTTGTAGGTGTCCGCCTCGATATCGGCAAACACAGGAGTGGCGCCAGCCAGCCGGACCGCTGATGCGGTGGCAATAAATGTGTACGGCGGGACGATTACCTCGTCGCCAGGACCAATGTCAGCTGCCATGAGCGCGGCCACCAGCGTTTGTGTGCCGTTGACTGCCGCTATGCCAAAAGCGGCGCCGTGGCACTTCGCGAATGCGCGCTCGAACTCTTCTACAACCGGAGCGAACCCGCCCCAGTCGTCACCGGAGAGCACGGCGAGCACCCGCTGCTCTTCGCGTTCATCCCACTTGGGCCAGCGCGGCCAGGGACGGGTGCGCACCGGCGCTCCCCCGTTGATTGCGAGCGCTGTCATAGAACTTCCCTGACATCGTCAGAACGCGATAAAACGCGATTGCAAAGTAGCACAGTCGGTGAGAATTGTCAATCGTTGATTGGGGGATTACGTGATTGGGGGGATTGGGGGATTACGTGATTGGAGGATTACGTGATTGGAGGATTACGTGATTGGGGGGATTGCGTGATTGGGGGGATTGGGGGATTACGTGATTGGGGGGATTACGTGATTGGGGGGATTGGGGGATTACGTGATTGGGGGATTACGTGATTGGGGGGATTGGGGGATTACGTGATTGGAGGATTACGTGATTGGGGGATTACGTGATTGGGGGATTACGTGAGTGTCGTGTGTCCATGTGCGCGTGTTCCATATTCGATGTTACCACGTTCGCACGTTTGCACGTTCGCACGTTTGCACGTTCGCGCGTTTGCACGTTCGCGCGTTCTACGTTCCCCCAAGACCCTTGAGGTCGCGGTGCGCGCCCTGGTGTGATCCAGGATCACGACGCTGGTGACGTGTCCCGGCAACGACGCATCTCTGGCGAAGACCTCAAGGGTCGGGGACGTTCCACGTTCAACGTTCAACGTTCCACGTTCCCGCTGTCAACGAATGGGAAACGAATAAACGAATGTGGTCGCACTCCGTGCACCAGTGTCTCCACCCTCACGCGCCTGCGCTCGCGTTCGCGCGTTCCCACGTTCTACGTTCCATCTCCGGCGAAGACCTCAAGGGTCGGGGACGTTCCACGTTCCACGTTCCACGTTCCACGTTCCACGTTCAACGTTCCCACGTTCCCACGTTCCACGTTCCACGTTCCACGTTCCCGCTGTCAACGAATGGGAAACGAATAAACGAATGTGGTCGCACTCCGTGCACCAGTGTCTCCACCCTCACGCGCCTGCGCTCGCGTTCGCGCGTTCCCACGTTCCCCCAAGACCCTTGAGGTCGCGGTGCGCGCCCTGGTGTGATCCAGGATCACGACGCTGGTGACGTGTCCCGGCAACGACGCATCTCTGGCG
>FWPU01003367.1_pt1 | contig 33332 bp, 34 predicted proteins | sample 2228361 | NCBI WGS metagenome assembly FWPU01 (sample SAMEA103939777, study PRJEB20133) | metagenome
TTAACAGAATACAGACCAGTAAATGGAAAAAACCAATGCCTGCCATAAGAGCAGTACTTTATGAACTTAAACAAATTTTCAACGCTAAGTTTTATGCCCAGACACAATTCTCTTGACAAGTGCCAAAAATAAGATGATAACCGATCTGAAGAAGAGAACTGGAAAAGATTTGGAGACCGTAGCTGAAAAAAATGTTCAGGGAAGCTAAAATACAATCTTTCGGTGGCTACAAAGAAATAAATGATGCAAACCTGAAAAACTCTTTGTTAGCGAGAACCAGATTTATACCAACCACCTGTTAAGCAACAATGGAAGGGTAAATAACAATAAAGTTTGCTTTGTAACTATCTTTCATTCAAAATCTGGCTGATTTTTTCAGACAAATCCTTTAGCTTAAATGGTTTTTGAATAAACGGCTTTACTTGTTCCAGCACACCGTGTTTACCAATAATATCATCATTGTAGCCAGACATGTAAAGCGCCTTAAGTTGGGGATATTGCTTTCTCAACCGCTCCACCAGCATAGGTCCGCTCACTTTCGGCATAACCACATCAGTAATCACAAGATCGGGTTTAAATCCCAGCCTTTCCACTAACTTTTGAGCATCTTCTCCGTTGTTTGCAATCAACACCTGAAAACCAAACATAGTAAGAATCGTTTTTAGTACCTGTCGCAATGCTTCTTCGTCTTCCACTAACAGTACCTGTTTACCAGAACCAATCACACCATTTTTTTTATTGAGGACTTCCTCTTTCACTAGTAGTTTCGACTGGGTTATTGGCAAATAAATTTTGAAAGTAGTACCTTCTCCGGGTTTAGAGTACACTTCAATATTTCCGCCAGATTGTTTAACAATACCATAAACAGTTGAAAGTCCAAGCCCCGTGCCTCTGCCATGTTCCTTCGTGGTGAAGAAAGGTTCAAAGATGTGAGACAACACGTTTTCATCCATACCACATCCAGTATCTGTCACAGAAACCATAACATATCTGCCTGCTTTAACATCAGGATGAAACCTGGCGTAATGCTCGTCAACATTAACATTCACAGTAGAAATAGTGAGTTTGCCTCCTTTAGGCATGGCATCCCTGGCATTTACCACTAAATTCACTAAAACTTGCTCAAACTGTACTGCATCTACCACCACCATCCCAAGATCATCAGCAAGATTCAGCTCCATCTCAATATCTTCTCCAACCAGACGCTTGAGCATCTTTTGAAGGTTCCTCAAGATGTCATTAATATTCAATACTTGTGGATTAATCACCTGTTTCCTGCTAAATGCAAGAAGTTGTTGGGTTAGCAGCGCAGCCTTCTGCGTTACTTCAATGATTTGTCTTACCTCTTCTCGTAATTGGTCCCATTGTGGGAGTTTTTGCATAATTATTTCAGCATAACAGAGTATCACATGTAATGTATTGTTAAAATCATGGGCAATACCCCCCGCAAGTCGACCGAGGGCATCAAGCTTCTGTATATGTAATAGTTGTTGCTGAAGTTTTTTGTGTTCCTCTTCAACTTGTTTCCGTTCGGTGATGTCGGTTGCAATACCTGTCATATATAAAGGATTACCAAACCCATCTTTGACCAGCATTTTTCGGTCCAGTATCCAACGTATCTTACCATCGGGTCTGATAATTCTATATTCTGATACTGAAATACCCTCCTTAAACAGTTTTTGGGCACTTAGTTCTGCAATTATCCTATCATCAGGATGAACCAATTCTAACCACAGCTTGGGATTGGTTTTTAAATTATCAGCAGAACATCCGTACACTCTTTCAAATGATTCGTTCACATCAACAATCTGAGAACCATCTGGGGTTGCCTCCCAAACAATATCATGTAAGGATGAAACAAGATTTTTGAACCGTTCATAGTTGGCATGCAGTTTCTCTTCTATTTTTTTCTGTTCAGTAATGTCCTGAGTTGCACCGAAGATACGAACAACATGCTTTCCAGTTTCATCAAATACAGGTTTTGCATAATCACGTAACCATCTCACTTCTCCATCAGCAGTAACCCAACGCATTTCAATTATATCCTCTTGACCACCAGCCACTTTTTGGGCGTGGGCAATTGCGATATTTAAATCATCCTGATATACGAGGCTCTGCCAGCCACCAAGCCCATCTATTTCTGGAATAGTATATCCGAAAGTTTTTATAAAAGATTCTGTTACCCATTCACCTTTCAATATCCCTTCTGGTGTTACCCTAAAGATATACGCGTAGTCAGAAATCATTTCTGCAATAATTCGATTGCGCAATTCAGATTCAGCAAGCGATTTTTCAACCATTTTTCGCTCAGTGATGTCAGTGACGATATGAACAGTTCCTGCAAAACTATCTTTGTCGTCCAATATAGGATCCACTGTAACCTGCAACCACCGATTATTATATAGCATTTCGACAGCTTCTCGTTTGAGGCTCTTGAGAGAGATTGTAAATGGACATACCGAAACTGGTCCTTGCATTGAATGGGCGATTTCCCAACAATATTTTCCGATCATGTCTTCACATTTTCTTCCAAAAAACCTTTCTGACGCCCTGTTTACATAAAGAATGCGTTGATCACGATCAAGAACCCAGATGGCATCGTTAATACTATCTAATATTTTATGGTAATCTATTTCCGACATGCCTTTACTTCCTTTGAAAGTATTTTAACAATTTAAGGTGGTTTGGGCAACAAAATATGCCAACTATCAGTCACATAGTTACAATCGAACTTATCAGTATGAGAAGAATAAGGCGATGGATATGGGACAATGAGTGTGACAAAAAAATTTTCTGAGAAACTAAAAAGAGTTGAAGCCCAAATCCTTGACAACTTTTACCACGTTTAGTGGATGCTAAAAAGCAACAGTGATTACCCCTTAGGTTGACTATACAGAACTAACGCGTTAAAATCTTAAAGGTAAAGCAAACATTAAAAGGGAGGCTTAACATGAAAAAAATTTCTTCTACGCTGGTTTTTGCAATTGTTTTATCCCTCTTAACAGGCTGTTATGGCAAGTTTCAACTCACAAGAAAGGTTTATGAAATAAACAGTCAGGTGAAAGACAAGTTTTTGAGAAGTGCAACCACGTGGGCATTTGTCATTATTCCCGTTTATGGTGTGGCGGCTTTACTTGACTTTGTGCTTTTTAACACCGTTGAGTTCTGGACCGGTAAAAACCCAATCGCAATGGGACAGAAAGAGTTTTTCTACGCAAAGGGAGAAGAGCTTTTTTACATAAAGGCAAAAAAAGCTGGCAGTGACATCACTTACAATATCAGACATTACAAAGGCGACGTGTTGCAGGACAGAATGGAAATTGTGTGGGATCTGAAAACGGGTAACTCCGTCTGCACATTAAACAAAAAAGGCATAACTGAAAAATATTTAGCCTACCACAATGAAGGTGAGGTGAAGGTTGAAAGGGACGGTCAGTTTTTTGCTGTCTACAGGTCAAAAAATTAAACCAGCTTACGATACAGATTATGGATATTAGACAGGCAAAAAAAGAACTGAGAAAACGGGTCCTTGCGGAAAGAGACAGTTTGACAAAAGAAGATTGGAAAACAAAAAGCAGGGCTATTTTTGAAAAACTGATAGTCCTGCCCGAAGTATCATCTGCAGGAAATATTTTTATCTTCATCAATTTCAGGTCAGAGGTGAACACAAAACCTATCATAGAATACCTTTTATCTGTGGGCAAAAAGGTTATTCTACCTTATACAGACATTGAAAATAAAAGGCTAAGGCTTTTTTATCTGAATGATTTTTCTGAACTTAAGGTGGGTAGTTATAATATCCCTGAACCTGACCCAGCAAGCGCAATTGAGGCGGACATAAAGGATGTTGACCTTGTTGTTGTGCCAGGCAGTGTCTTTGATATTCATGGTGGCAGGATGGGCTATGGAGGGGGATTTTATGACAGACTGTTGCCTAAAATCAGAGAAGGGGTGAAAGTGGTTGCTATAGCTTTTGATCTTCAGATTGTGGATAAAGTGCCAATGGGTTACTATGACCGAACCGTTGACATTATCGTGACAGAGTCACGCATCATAAAACCCGAAAGGAAATAAAAACGTGAACAGGCTGCTAAGCTTTTTTTCAGACAAAAACAACTATCCATTTAAAACTGGAGAGGTGACACATATAGAAACCCATATTTCCCATGTTTTCCTGACAGACAGTCTGGTTTACAAAATTAAATAACCTGTGAAATTTGATTTTCTGGATTTTTCCAGTTTAAAAAAACGTGGAATATACTGCCGGCGGGAAGTAGAACTAAACTCAAGACTGGCAAAAGGCTACTATCTGGGTGTAGAAAGGATTTTTGAAAAAGATGGAATACTGAGTTTTAAAAAGCTTGGGGGCAGCAAAGTTTTTGAGTATGCTGTTAAGATGAAAAGAATCAATGAAAACCTTATTCTTGCCCATCTTATTGAAAAGGGTGAACTTATTGCCGGTGAGATTATTGATGTGGCAAAAAGACTCGTATCGTTTCACAGAACAGCTATGGTTTACAAAGGTAAATATTATGGCGGATGGGCAGCCGTTAAAAGGGATAATGACGATAACATCAAGGAAATAAGACCCTATGTTGGAAAAACCTTAGATTATGAAACCTTTAAAACAGTGACTAATTACGTAGAAGTTTTTTTAAGAAGCAACAGAACTTTGTTCATTACACGGAAAAGAAATGGTTATGTAAAGGAGATTCACGGAGACCTGCACACAAATCATATAGTTTTATCAAAACCTGTGGTGATTTTTGACTGTATTGAGTTTAACAGGAGGCTTGGCATAGGCGATGTGCTTGAAGACATCGGCTTTTTACTTATGGATCTTGAGTACAGGGGCAGATTTGATTTATCAAAAATAGTTTACAACACTTATTTCTGCAACAAAAACGATATAAGAGATGATGAACTGTTAAGATTTTATAAAGTTTACAGAGCGGTCGTGAGGGGAAAGGTGGAAAGTTTTTTAGCGGATGAGATTCCAAACGATCAGGTTAAAAAAAAGGCAAAAGACTACTTTTACCTCGCCTGCCATTACATAAAAAGCCCTAACAAAACTTTTAATCCGTTGATTTTTGCAGGTCCTTCCGGGTCGGGCAAAAGCAGTGTGGCAACCTGTTTCGATAAAGAGGCTATTATACTGCGAAGCGATGAAATAAGGAAAAAGTTAGCCTCGAGAAAACAGTTGTTTAATAATGGTAAAATCGAAAGCGGGTTATACTCAGCCGGGATGACGGAACTTACCTACAAAACCCTTTTAGATGAAACGCTAAGAAGACTGCGCGAATCCAAAAAGGTGATTGTAGATGCCACATTTTTAAAAAGGTGGCAGAGAAGTTTATTTATGGAAAAACTTATGAACGAAGGTTTTTCACCCTTGTTCGTTTATTTTACCGCATCACAACAGGTCCTTGCTGAAAGGGTTGCAAGACGTAAAAAGGAAGGAACGGATATTTCAGATGCCGATTTAAATGTGTTGTTTCATCAGTTACAAACGATGGAGCCTTTAGATGAACTACCTTCTTTCAGACTGCTTAAACTAAAAAACGAGTCAGCCATAGATATGATTGTTAAAAATATTAAGGAGCTTTTCAGGTGATTTACCAGAATAATAACATAAAAATATACCTTGCCTCTCAATCCCCAAGAAGACGTGAACTTTTTGCATCCTCCGGGATTGAGTTTGAAACCCTTACGCCTTCAGGTGAAGACATACCATTTAAATACAAAAGCCCCAGATACTATGTGGAGAAAAAGGCTTTGCTTAAAATGGAAAACACTCTTGCAAATAACCCAGACTTGAAAGGATGCATAATCACCGCTGACACTATTGTGGTCAGAAAAAAAAAGATTCTGGAAAAACCCTCTTCACCAGACGACGCAGAAAGGATTTTAAAGTTTCTCAAAGGCAAGTGGCACAAGGTTTTCACCGCTTATTGCATTGTCCTGACAGATGATAAGAAGACAGAAAAAATCGTTCGTTCTTTCAGGACACAGGTAAAATTCAAGCAACTTTCCCTACAGGAGATTAAAAACTATATAAACACCAAAGAACCGCTTGACAAGGCGGGTGCTTACGCTGCCCAGGGATTTGGCAGCTTCATGATTGAAGAGATAGAAGGTTCCTACACCAATGTTGTGGGGCTACCACTGGCACAAATCATTTCAGATTTACTGAAACTTAATGTTATAAAGGTGAGATCTTAAATGGACATAATGGTAAATTTTAAAAAAATAATAAAAAACATTGAAGAGGCAATGGTAAGGGTAAACAGAATCGATTTTCCGGTTATAATAGCGGTTACCAAAAAGGTTTCTGTGGAGCAGATAAAAGCGGCTAAACAACTGGGGATAACCGACACAGGCGAAAACTATGTGCAGGAAATGTTATCAAAAATGAACAGTTTCCCCGATTTAAGCTGGCATTTTATTGGCAGGCTTCAGAAAAATAAAGTTAAATATATCGTCGGCAAGGTAAAGCTTATCCATTCGGTTGACGGCTTTGACTTAGCCTCAGAAATCAATAAACGCGCAGAAAAAATGGGTGTTGTTCAGGATATACTGATCCAGATCAATCAGGGCGAAGAAACTAAGGGTGGCATAAAAAGTGACAGGACTGAACAACTTGTTTCACAACTAAATAGGCTACCTTTTCTGTCGCTCAAGGGATTGATGGCAATGCCACCATACAGCAGCTTGCCAGAGGCGTCAAGACCCTATTTTAGAGAAATAAGGGACATTCTTAATTATCTGAACACCAAATCCGTATATAAAAACAAACTTACGGAACTTTCAATGGGAATGTCAGGTGACTATACCGTTGCTGTTGAAGAGGGTGCAACCATGTTACGCATCGGCACGGCACTCTTTGGTGAGAGGAAAAAATGATACCGCACATCGCCCTTGTGGGTAAATCTGGCTCTGGTAAGACCACATTGATAATCAAACTTGTGGAGTACTTTACAAAAGCAGGCTACAGGGTGGGGACTATAAAACATACACATCATGAAATTGAGTTCGACAGGGAGGGGAAAGACTCATACAGGCAGTTTCATGCAGGGGCTGTGTCCTCTTTGATTGTTTCACCGCAACTTATGGGATTTGTAACAAAAGAGGTTTCGGAAGATATTGCGGTACTCGGTGAAAAATTTTTCAGCCATTGTGACCTGCTACTGATTGAAGGGTTTAAAAATGACCAATCAGTAAAAATTGAGGTGTACAGGAAAGAAGTAGGCGCCACTCCTCTTTATAAGAACCTGAAAAACGTGGTTGCGGTGGCATCTGACATCAGTTTTTCTGACATAACCACACTCGATATAAACAATACGGAAGAGATTGCTAACTTTATAATTTACAGACTGAACCTAAAAATAAGGAAAGGCTGAAATGTCAAAATAAACTTCTGGTTTTTCAGGTATCTTTCCTTCCTTTCCACCTTTTGCCATACCTATTGCCAACGCCATAACAAAGGACTCTTTCGGCTTGAGATAAACAGGTCCCCACTGACAACCAATAAATCTGTTAAGCTCACTTTTTAGCGGGTACTTTTTTCTTGCTCTTTTTATTACACCATTTTCCTGATTGACAATAAACGCCACATCTGGCTCGTTGTAAAGCCATTCAATAAAACTTGCCATGCCTGTATAATGGTGTCCTTCGCCTATCACATCATTGCCATAATCATAAAAACCAAAATATTGGTATTTCTTAGTGTCAATCTCTTCTTCATACTTTATTAACCTGTCCCTTACCCAGCCTATGTTTCCCATGGACGAACCATAATTGCCCAACCAGGGCTCGTCGCCATATACGTAATAGAAACCTACAGGGTTACTGGCAGTGTTTGTTATCCTCTGAACAAGAATCATAAAAGGTTTCCCTGCTATGAAAATACCAAATCGCTCAATGTAAAGTGGATTGCCATCTGTTAAGGCAATATGCTTGCTTTTTAATATAACTGTTTGTGAAGTAGCCTTTAACACTTCACTACCATTGAACTTCCAGGTTACAGGTGATATAGGAGTCATATCAGAACCAGATGCAAGCCCTTCGTTTGCCGTGCACCATATATGATACCATCTTGTGCCATCATAATAAGCCATCCCTGTGTTATTCATTTTGTTGGTCTCTCTCTCAAATTCGCTTTCTGGTATCTCTCCTCCAATAAAAATGCCGCTGGTTGTTTCATCGGTATCGGTTTTAAATCTGCTTAAAACTGTAAGCAGAATTTTGTTTTCTTCAAGATAGTTTATAACAAAACCCCTCCCTCTTTTTTTATCCCAGATGTAGTTCAGGCGAGGAAAAATATTCCTGCTGTTTTTTCTCACAAAAAAGTTTTTTGTAAAAGGGCTAAAATGAAAAGAGATTATCTTGTGTTTTAATTCCGAAGGATAAATATCGTTAACTATTCTTAGTCCAAAACCCTTTTCCTTTTTAAGGATAAATACGCCAAAAAACTGATTACGCAGTTCCACTTCTATGAAAAGACAGGAGAACACTGTGATAATTGTTAATCCAGATAGAAGAAAAAGTAAAAACCTTTTATTCATAAAAAGCCATATAACGTAACATATAATTATAAAAAAAATCGAAAACAGTGCAACATTTTTTTAATTTCAGACAAATTAAAATTACCTGCCCATTTTAATGCCCCGTTTCATTCGGTTATTTAACTCCGCCTTTTAACGTAAAACATAAATTTGTTGCCAAATAGATAGCTGAAACTGGTATTATAGGAGCATGATTTTATTAAAAAATGTGGGCATAATTTTACATCTTCCAAAAAGGGCGGGCAATGTAGGTAGCACCGCACGTGTTATGAAAAATTTTGGGATTAAAAGCCTGACGGTTGTTTCAAGAAGAAACCTTTTAAACACATTTCAGGCGAAAAAGATGGCTGTTCATGCAGAAGATGTTTTGAAACATGCGAAACAGGTTTATTCGTTAAAAGAAGCCCTTAACGATTACACAATAGTGGTGGGAACGACAGGAAAGTTTCATAAAGATGCACCTACTCTTCTATCACCTGAAGAAATGAAAGAACTTTTTGGCTATACAGGGAAAAACAGGATTGCCTTTCTTTTTGGTCCTGAAGACAGAGGGCTTTCTGGTGATGAACTTGCTCTTTGTAGTTATTCCTACACCATTCCCACATCCCCTGACTATCCTTCTCTAAACCTTTCTCATGCTGTAGGCGTGGTTGCCTATGAACTGTTTAAAGCTTCTCTTCAAAACATTCCTTCCCAGACAAGAAAACTGGCGGGGAAAAAAAGTCTTGAATTTGTTTTTTCAAAAATGGAGGAGCAGTATTTAAAAATCGGGTTTCTTGACAAAATAAATCCTGATCGAATAATGAAGCTTATTAGATCTATCTACGAAAGGGCGGCACTGGATGAACGTGAGGTAAGGATACTGCTCGGCATACTGAAACAGACAGACTGGTATATTAACAATAAATCTTAAACCGTAAAAAAAGTTACCAGCCCGGTAATAATCATCACAACGCCTGCTATCTTTTTAAAAGGCACCTTAGGGAGCCACCTTTGAACGTGACTTCCAAGAAAAACTCCCAATAGCGTTGCAAAAAAAAGTGCCAGAAAACAACCCGAAAACACATATGCAAACTGCTTAAAACGTGCACCAAGTACAATGGAGCAGATCTGGGTTTTGTCACCAATTTCACCTAAAAATATTGAGGTAAAGGCAAGGATAAAACCGTTTTTCTTTGAGACAACCCTTTCCTCTCCTTTATCACCATTATCTTTTAAAGTAAGAAACATAATGCCGAAAATCAGGAAGACCGCACCGGAACAAAGTTTAATAAAGGATGGATTAAGTAAATCGGCAATCTTTTCGCCCACAAAGACCCCGGGTCCGTTTAACAATGCAAAAGCCAGGGATGCTCCTAAAAGAATGGGCATACCACCGTACCTGAGACTAAGAGAAAAGACTAAAAACTGGGTTTTGTCTCCCAGTTCGGCCGTAAATATCATAAAAAAAGACGTAAAAAACCCTTCCATCAGTTAGCTCCCTTTTTGATTAGTTACTTTATAGCCTGAATAGAGTATCAGAAAAGCGCCTATCACGGTCATCAGAGTAACAGGTTCACAGAAAAAAAGCCATCCCCACATAATTGTGCCCACAGGCTCAATGTAGCCCACTATCGCCACCTTTGTCCCTTCAAGCCTTTTTAAAGAGTTGATGTAAAGAAAAGAGGCAAGAACAGAATAAAAAAAGGCCATTATAAATAGGATAACATAGGTATTAACAGGCATATTGAAATTACATTTTTGGACAGTGCCGCCAGAAAGACAAAGGAAAAAAGGTTCTGAAAAAAAAGTAGATCCGCTTTCTCCACCTTTTGCAAAAGCATTTTTCCTGTAATTATTATGAATGCATAAAAAAGTCCAGATAATAAGCCGAGTACCGTCCCCAAAACGGTTGTGCCGTTGCCCGGTGGTCTTTTGAAAAAAATTATAAAAAAGCCCGTAAAGGCGATTACAAGAGAAAAGATTGTGTCTTTTTTTACCTTTTCTCTGAGAAACAAAGGGGCAAGAAAGGCTACAAATATAGGTGCTGTGTAGTGAGTCAGAACCGCTACCGCAGCATCTGTATATTTTAAGGCACCTAAATAGGTTAGCATATTAAAGGTGAAAAAAATGGCAAGCAGAAACAGTCCGCCAATTTTATTTATGCTAACCTTTTTGCCACTCCTCTGTTTAATGAAAAACACAATGCCCCAGAAAAATGCGGCAAAAAGGGTGGTGAAAAAGGCCATTGTAAAAGCGTTTTCACCAAGCAGCCTTACAGGTATAACCCAGGAACTCCAGATTAAAAAGGAGACAGAAAGTGGAATAAAATCTTTACTAAACATCAATCAGAAGAGCCTGTCTTTTATTACTTATCCCCCAGCTTCTGAAAAGCCTTTAAAAGCTCTACAGGAATTGGAAATACGATTGTGGAGTTCTTTTCTGCTGAAATTTCGGTAAGGGTCTGCAGATACCTTAGCTGTATAGTAACAGGATTGGCAGCCATAATAGCTGACGCCTCTGCAAGCATGTTTGCCGCCTGAAGTTCGCCTTCTGCATTAATAACCTTTGCCCGCCTTTCTCTTTCTGCTTCAGCCTGACGTGCCATTGCCCTCTGCATCTCCTGCGGCAGATCAATTTGCTTTAACTCCACCTTGCTTACCTTAACCCCCCAGCTTTCCGTATCTTTATCAAGAATCTCCTGCAGCTCCTCATTAATCTTTTCACGTTCAGAAAGCAGTTTGTCCATCTCTCCCTGACCACAGACGCTTCTTAAAGTTGTCTGTGCAAGTTGGGAGGTGGCATAAAAGAAGTTTTCCACGTTGAGAATCGCCTTAACTGGATCTATCACCCTGAAATAGACAACCGCATTAACCTTTACAGACACATTATCCCTTGTGATAACATCCTGCGTAGGAACATCAAGAGTAACCGTTCTAAGACTTACTTTAACCATTCTGTCAATATTAAAAGGAAGCAAAAACACAATACCCGGACCTTTGCTACCGATACACCTTCCAAGCCTGAACACTATGCCCCTTTCATACTCCGGCAGAATGCGTATCATGCTGGCAATCAGTACTATGAGTATAAAAAGCAGAACTAAATTAAACATGGCAAAACCTCCTTTTGTTAATGTTTAGATAATAGCAGAAACTTTAGCATCATTCCAGTGCCGTTTTTGACAGGACTTTTCTGCCAAATATCTCTTTAAGCAGTGTAACCGAAAGGTCTGGCGGATAAGGCACTATCGCAACACTTAGCTGTTCTATGCCTCTTGCCGACGAAAGAAGCGTTCTTATTTCAGATTCGTCTATGGGTTCGTTTGTACGCCAGTCTTTCACCTGCAGTTTAAAAAGAAATCTTTGTGGTGTATCGGGCATTGACAACAGACACTGGTTTATCATTTCAGCTATATATTTTTTTGCCTCTGCCATATTAAGGTTAAGTTCCTCCATTATTTGCCTGTGGTAAGCCATAAGCGAGAAGTAGTCAGCCACCTCTTTCAATAAGTTAAGGTCGTGGGCAAGCCAGGCAAGCGCCCCTTTTGGGTTTGAAACCGCTTCGTATGTGAGATTGACAAAAAGTTTAATTTCCGGATTGTTTTGTTTTATCTTCCTTTTTATTCTGGAAACAAATTCTGTAAGTTTTTTACTTTTCCACCGTCTTAACTCCCAGAATCTGTCACTGTTATAGATGTTTTTTCCGTTTTTTTCAAAAATCGTTTCTGGCGTTATGGGAATCCCCGTTTCCGCCTCAAACTCCTTTATGGTGGAATGATTAAAACCTTCGTTATACCGTAAAAAAAGGTCATCCTGCAGAAGAATGCCATCTACAGGATAAGAAGAAAGGTCATCAAAAATGCGTAGCAGATGTTTTTGCACATCAGCAGAAAATATATTTAATCCCTTTGTTTCCACATATTTATGTTTTTCAACAGAATAGGCAACCAGATTTTCAAGATTTTCATTGCCGTAGGCAGCATAACGTGTGGTCATCCATGCCACAACCTTAAGCCCATACTGTTTTGCAACAGATGTTACCTCAGAAAGAGTATCATGTAATACGGGAAGGAGATCGGTTTTAAAATATACCCCCTCTTTCAGACCTGTTTTGACTCCCCCATGATAACGGTCACCTTTATTATGGAAACACCTGACAATGACTGTGTTTATTCCATTTTGCTGCCATTTTGAAAACAACTGATGCAGTTCTTTTTTGTCTGAAGGTAAAACAAAAATCTGAACCGCTTTTATCTGTTCATATCGCCTTCTTTCTTCAGGCTCTTCCTTTTTTGGCTCTTCCTCAACCGGCTTTATCTTAACTGCAGGCAGATTTTGTATATCTCTGAGAACTTCCTCTACAGTTAAGGCGTAACAAAGATTCATAATGGCAAATATAAAAAACGGTACTAAATATCTTTTCATTGCTAATCCTTAATCCTTTTCAGCCGTTCAAACAACACCTTTTCGTGCCCTATTTCCTTCGGCTTGTAATAGCGTCTGTCTTTTAATTTCTCTGGCAGACAGACAAAACCTTTGACAATGCCGCCTTCATAATCGTGAGGATATTTATAGCCTTTTCCATAACCCTGCTCTTTCATCAGTTTCGTTGCAGGGTTAATGATTGCTGGGGGAGGAGATAAACTGCCATACTTTTTTACGTCTTCTCTTGCTTCTAAATAGGCAACATAGGATGCATTGCTTTTAGGTGCAAGCGACAGATATGTTGCCGCCTGAGAAACGGGAATAAACCCTTCAGGCATTCCAACTGCATGAAAGGCATAATGTGCAGATGTAGCAACCATCAGGGCGTGAGGATCTGCGTTGCCAATATCTTCTGATGCAAAGATGAGCATTCGCCTGAGAATAAAGTAGGGATCTTCTCCGGACTCCAGCATTCTTGCCAAATAATAGACAGCAGCGTCCGGATCTGAGGCTCGCATGCTTTTAATAAAAGCCGAAATGAGGTTGTAATGGTAATCGCCCTTTTTGTCATAAGCAGGTGCTGTGGATATAATAGACGAGACCTTTTCAACGGTTAAGTCTTCCGTCAGGTTTTTCATCACCAGCTCCAGATTGTTTAAAGCAATCCTTGCATCACCACCTGCTGATTCCGCAATAAACTCAAATATATCCTCACTTATTTGTTTGTCAGAAAAACCTTTTTCTGAATTAAGAGCCCTTTTCAGGATAGTAATAATACTGTCCTTACCCAGAGGCTGAAGATTTATAACCTTAATGCGGGAGAGTAAAGGTGCGTTGATATAAAAAGAGGGGTTTTCTGTTGTGGTTGCAATGAATGTTATTACCCCTTTTTCTATCCACGGTAAAAATGCATCCTGTTGTGCCTTATTAAACCGATGAATTTCGTCAACAAACAGTATCGTCTTTTTCCCTTCAAAACGGTACCTTTTGTCAGCCTCTTCAATAACCTCCTTTATCTCTCTGATAGTTGATGTGACCGCAGAAAAAATCCTGTATGGCAGCCCGGCTTTTCTTACAATAATCATGGCGATAGTTGTTTTTCCAACGCCAGGCGGACCAACAAACACCATTGAAGGCAAGTCCGCCTTTTCAATGGCAGAAACAAGCCATTTCTGTGTCAGAAACTCCTCCTGTCCCACAACCTCATTAAAATCTGTTGGTCTCACTCTGTAAGCCAGTGGTTCCATATGAATAAATTATTTCACAGTTCGTAATAAAAATAAACATGATTTGGCTGTTTAACATTGTGCTGTTTTTCTTACATTTTTTAATACAGTTTTAATTGACAGTTAAAAAAAGCTAAGCTATATTTTTAGCAAGAAAATTTTTAAAGGGGGATTATATGAAAAAGGCAGCCATAAATGGTTTTGGAAGAATTGGCAGAATTTTACTCCGCACCTTTCAAGAAAAAGAAGGGCTTGACATTGTTGCAATCTCAAACAGAACTGCAGACCCTTCTATTTTGGCCCATCTTTTAAAATACGACTCTATTCACGGCACCTTCAAAGGCGAGATAAAGGCAACCAAAGACGCCATAGTTGTTAACGGCAAAGAAATTCCTGTGTTTCCTGCAGCGGATGTGACAAAACTACCATGGAAAGATCTTGGCATAGATGTACTACTTGAATGCTCAGGCAAATATCGTGATGCAAAAGAGGCGGCAAAACACATAGATGTGGGGGCAAAAAAGGTGTTGATTTCCGCACCAGCCAAAGGTGTTGATGCAACGCTTCTTTACGGCGTTAACCACGAAAACTACTCCCCTGATAAACACAATGTAATCTCAGCCGCATCCTGCACCACAACCTGTCTTGCAACCTTATGTAAGCCACTGATAGAGAAGGTTACCATTGAGAAGGGGATTATGACCACCGTTCATTCATACACAAATGACCAGAAAATACTTGACGGCTCCCATAAAGATTTGAGAAGGGCACGTGCAGCTGCCCTTTCCATCATTCCTACCACAACCGGTGCTGCAACCGCTGTGGGCGAAGTGTTGCCTGTTTTAAAGGGTAAACTGGACGGTATCGCATTAAGGGTGCCAACCGCCAACGTTTCGGTTGTGGATTTAACTGTGAAGCTGTCGAGGGAGACCACAAAAGATGAGATTAATAACATCCTTAAAGAAGCGGCAGAAGGCAAATATGCAGGACTTTTAAGGTACTGTGATGAACCACTTGTGTCCTGTGACTTCAACGGCGATTCCCACTCAGCCATTTTTGACTCATTATCAACCTATGTAGTAGGTGACCTTGTAAAACTGATTGCATGGTATGACAATGAATGGGGTTACTCCTGCAGGATGAGAGACCTTGCTGTGTATATTGCTCAAAACAGCTAAAAACCCTTAGGAGGTTCATTAATGGCTATCAGGCGTGTTGATGAGTTTGATTTTCAGAATAAACGTGTTTTCATCCGTGTTGATTTCAATGTTCCAATGGATGAAAATCTTAATATTACAGACGACAGACGTCTTAAGGCAGCTCTTCCTACCATTAGGCATGTTTTGTCTCATGGTGGCAAGGCGATTCTTGCTTCACACCTCGGCAAACCAAAAGGTCAGCGAATAGAAAAACTCTCCTTAAAACCTATAGTTAAACAGCTTTCCGGTCTGCTTGGTTTTGAGGTAAAAATGGCTCCCGACTGCATTGGTCCTGAGGTGAAGGAACTTATAAACAGTATGCATCCCGGCGAGGTAATAGTTCTTGAAAATCTCAGATTTCACATAGGTGAAGAGAAAAATCATCCTGAGTTTGCACAGGCACTGGCAGAACTGTGCGATATTTACATCAACGACGCCTTTGGCGCAGCCCACAGGGCTCACGCCTCAATCACCGGAATAACAGAGTATGTAAAGGAAGTGGGGTCAGGCTTTTTACTCCATAACGAAGCAAAATATCTGGGCAAACTGATAGGTCATCCTGAAAAGCCCTTTCTGGTTATACTGGGTGGTGTAAAAGTTTCTGACAAGATTGGGGTTATTGAGCAGCTTTTAAATGTGGGAGACACCTTTCTTGTTGGTGGGGCAATGGCAACCACATTTCTCAAGGCTATGGGATACAATGTAGGCACTTCAAAATTTGAAGCTGACAAACTTGAACTGGCAAATAATATACTCACCATGGCAAAGGAAAAGGGTAAGGTTTTTATTTTGCCACTTGATGTGGTGGTAACAACAGACCTTAAATCCGGTGCCGGAACAAACGTTATAATTGACAAAGTCCCTGACGATCAGATGATTGTTGATATAGGTGAATTTACCACGAAGGTTTTCTGTTATGAGATTATGCAGGCAAAGACGCTTTTCTGGAACGGACCACTTGGTGCTTTTGAAAATCCTCCCTTCGATAAAGCCACCTTTTCTGTAGCAAAATGTATCGCAAACCAAAACGGTTTGGTTTCCGTTGTAGGAGGCGGAGACTCTGCCGCCGCCGCATTAAAGAGTGGATATGCCGATAAGTTTACCCATGTAAGTACCGGCGGCGGGGCAACACTTGAATTTCTTGAAGGTGGAACATTACCCGGAATCAAGGCACTGGACAGGTACTGAAAAATGAAAAACTATCTTATCGTTGCAAACTGGAAGATGAATATGACCCTTCCAGAAGTAAGGGCTTATGCCTCAAAAATAAAAGAGATCCCTGTTCCAGAAAACAGAACCGTTGTTATTGCGCCACCCTATACGCTTATCTTTCCGCTTTTTCACATGCTGGAAGGATCCAAAATCAAAATCGGGGCACAAAACATGTATTTTGAAGACAAGGGTGCCTTTACAGGTGAGGTGTCGCCAATCCATCTTCTGGACGCCCATGCAGAGTTTGTTATCATAGGTCATTCTGAGAGAAGAAAGATTTTTTCTGAAGACGACTTTTCCATTGCCAAAAAACTTAAAACAGCCCTGACTCACAAACTCACGCCTATTTTTTGTGTTGGCGAAACAAAGCAGGAAAGGGAGTCTAAAAAAACCTTCGACATCATACTGGCTCAGGTGGAAAGAGGACTCTCCCTTTTAAATCCGGAAGATATCACAAAAATTGTGTTCGCCTACGAACCCGTTTGGGCAATAGGCACAGGATTGAACGCGACACCAGAGCAGGCTCAGGAGGTTCATTCAAAGATTAAGGAGTTTGTTATAAAAAAGTATTTCAAATCTTCTTCACATAATGTTAAAATACTCTACGGTGGTAGTGTTACCCCGGAAAATGTTGATTCACTGATGGCTATGCCAGACATTGAGGGTGTTCTTGTCGGTGGGGCATCGCTAAAGGTAGACACTTTTTCAAGAATAATTAATTTCAAGGAGTTATGATAATGGTTGCTTTTGTAATTTTTTTACATGTGATTGCATGTTTACTGCTCATTTTTATAGTCCTTTTGCAGACAGGAAAGGGGGCTGAAATGGGTGCCATATTTGGTTCTTCTTCCTCATCTGTTTTTGGTCCCACAGGTCCTGCATCTGTTTTAACCAAAATCACTATCGGGGCTGTGGTGGTTTTTGTTTTTACATCTCTTTTTCTGACATACAGTTTTTCCAAATCACCGACCAAAAGTCTCATCCCTGCAACAAAGACAGCGCCGGCAGCTGTGCCAACACCTGTAAAACCCGCTGTCCCTACTAATCAGACACCATCAGAAAAAAAATAATGGGGACACTTACCCTTCCACCTCAGAAAAATTATGAAATAAGTAAAGAAAGGGCTTTAAAAGAGCTTGAAAGGTATTCCCTTCTGGCTCTTTCTGTTAATACAGGGGCAAAGATTATCAATAATGCATTGTCCTTTAGTTTTTTCAGTTACCCCATCAGCTATTCACCTGAAGACAAAAATCTGGTAATTCCTGACACCATTAAAACCAAATCGACGGAAGGACTGATTTTACACTACCTTGCTTACGCAAAAGGTGTTGTCCCGAAAGATGACTGGATTAATTTTTACCAGATTAAGGATGCATACCTTTATCTGCCTGTTTTCAATAAAAGAACTGTTAACATCATTGGTATGAAGGTAAAAACCCTTGAGCAGTTTGTTGAAAAATGCAAAAAACTTGGCGCTACTGAGTATGTATTTACTGATTCAGCAAAGGCTTTTAAATTTAATGCCTTTCCACTGGTGCCACTTTTGCTTGTATATTACGAAGGTGACGAAGATTTCCCTTCCGAAATCAAGTTTATGTTTGATTCCACGGTAACATTTAACCTGTCTGCTGAAGACGTTGTGGTCACCGCTCAGTTTCTGTCATTACAGTTTTTAAAAGTTTAAAAAATGAAGTCTCTTTTTAAGTCTTATCTCGTCAATGAACCTTATAAAGATCCTGCCGTTTATGTGGAGCTTTTTGGAAGAAAAGAATGTTTTCTTGTAGATTTGGGCGACATCTCCAGGCTTACCACCAAAAAGATTCTTAAAATCTCACGTATTTTTGTTTCTCATACGCACGTTGATCATTTTTTTGGCTTTGACACAGTTTTGAGGCTCTATCTTGGCAAGACCGAACCATTGCATATTTATGGACCTAAAAACATAATAAAAAATGTCAGGGGTAAGCTGGCTGGATACACATGGAATCTCATAAAGGAGTATCCTTTAAATCTTTATGTGCATGAAATTACAAAAGGCAAAATGAAAACAGCACTTTTTTCAGCTTCTCAAGGGCTAAAACCTCTGTATGAGGGAGAGAAAGAATTAACTGACAATATTATTTATCAGGACGATGAACTTATTGTAAAGACACTGATACTGAACCATAAAATCCCTGTTTTAAGTTTTCTTCTCGAAGAAAAAATAAAAATCAATGTTAGAAAAGAGATGCTCAAAGAATTAAAGCTTCAGCCGGGTCCATGGCTTAATACACTTAAAAAAAATTTCCTGTCTAATCTTCCTGAAACAACAATCAGACTCCATTCCGGTGACAAAGATGTTGATTTTTCAACAGAAGAACTCTCAAAAAAACTTTTACTGGTTAAAAGAGGTGAAAAGATTCTGTACATAACAGATATCAGATTTTCACAAAAATACCTGAAACTTATCAAAGATTTTTGCAATGAGCCCGATGTTTTATATTGCGAAGCCTTTTTTCTGACATCAGATAAAGAAAGGGCAAAGGACAGATACCACCTAACCGCATCACAGACCAATATTATTGCAAAAGAGACAAAAGCGAAAAAACTCGTTATCTTCCACTTTTCTCCACGTTACAAAAATGTATACAATAGGCTCTATGAAGAGGCTTACAAAGGGTTAGAATAAGGAAAAAAGGGGGTACTTCCAAAGTCCCCCCCCGAAAAAATCATAAAAAACTATTTTTTCTCTGGAGCTGGTGCAGGAGCAGCCTTAGAAGTGCTCTGCTGCTGAACTGCTGGTGCAGGAGCTGGCGCAGGAGCTTCTTCTTTCTTCTGACATGCAACCAGTGCAAATGTAGCAACCAGAATAGCCAACACTGAAGATGCGATAAACTTTTTCATTCTTTTTTCACCTCCCTTTCTTTTTTATTTTACAAAAAATTATAGGTCAGCAGCTAATAAGCCACTGACCTATTTCAAGTTGTTCAGTTAAATGAAATAATTACTTCTTTTCTCCACTTTGAGAAAAAATATTACCACACTTGACATCGCTTCTAACCTGTTCGTGCACCTTAGCCCTGACAACGTTCATCAAAAAATCAAAAGCTCCGTCTTTGTCTTTGTCTTCGTAAATAGATTCCAAAAGTTGCTGTTCCTTTTCATCCAGAACGATGGTTGCCTTCATAAAAGCCCCCCTTCTAATGTTTATTTAAGCTCTCTTCTGTCAGCCATATCAAAGAGCTTTCTCTCTTTCTTCTGGTGAATTCCAAGTGCAACCCTCTTTTTGTTTATATGGTCAATCATCATTTCAGCCTGCTTGGAAGCCTCTACCGCAAAGCCCCACTTTCCACCCAGATCCTGTTCAATCTCATTAAACAGATAGTTGTGGAACTTCGTGCCTTCTATGGTTGGGAAGGTTACGCCGAAAACGGTAAAGACACCAGAGGAAACAAAATAGTGACCAATAGCTACAGCCTTTTCACTCATGTATTCCGGGGCAGCACCTGCTGCAGGTATGTCTGCAATATCGTCTCCAAGACCACCCTCAGCAATGATATTACATGCGGCAATAAGTATTCTGCTGTTATCCACACATGAACCGGAGTGTAAAACCGGTGGAATACCTACCGCTTCGCACACCTCTCTGAGTCCTGCACCTGCATATTTGTATGCAGCTTCGGGTGTCATAAATCCAGCTTTTCCGCATGCTGTAGCCGAACAACCGGTCTGAACAACCAGAATGTCGTTTGCCAGCAGTTCTTCAACAAGTGCAAGATGCACCGCATCGTGTTTTACACGTGGGTTGTTACATCCCACAACACCTGCGATACCTCTGATTCTGCCGTTTATAATATTGTCATTGAGCGGACGGAAAGAACTTCTGAATGAGCCACCCAGCATATACTCTATGGACTCGTTACCAAATCCCACCACAAGTTCCTGCGTCTTTTTGGGTATATAAACTTTATCCTTTATTCTCTTCGGGAAATTGTCAATGGCTTGGCGAACTATCTTTCTGGCTCCGTTCAGTGGATCGTCCTCGTGGAACTCCATATAAAGAGAATCTGTGATTTTACAACGTGAATTTGTTGTAATGAGGGATGTGTGATAACATTTTGCAACCTCAACAAGACCCTGCATGATACACTGAACATCCACAACCATTGCCTCAACCGCACCAGTAACAATAGCTGCCTCTGTCTGCATGAAGTTACCACCATATTTTACACCATGTCTTACAAGTAACTCTGCACCTGAACAACACATGCCAACAACATTGATACCGTTGGCACCCTTTGATTTTGCATAATTAATCAATTCAGGCTCATTTGCTACTGCAAGAATTGCCTCTGCAAGCACAGGTTCATGCCCGTGTATAATAACATTAACCATGTCTTCCTTTAATACACCTAAATCTATCTCAGATTTTACCGGCTTCTGTGTTCCAAACATAATATCCTGAAGGTCAGATGCAAACATGGAACCACCCCAACCATCCACCATGGCTGTCCTTGAGGCAGCAAGAATGATATTTTTGTAATCCTGGTCAACACCCATGTGTGACCTGTGCATGAGTTCCATTATCTCTCTCTGGACGCCCCTCGGCATAACACCCATCTTTCTCCAGATCTCCTGTCTCTTTTTGGGTGCCCACCTTACATGGGGAAGTTCGCCTTCCTGCTGGCTAAAGCTTTTGAGATAAAGCTCTCCCAGCTCAATGGCGATATCTTTTGTAGCCCTGCCTTCTGTAGCAATACCATGTCTTTTTGCTGTATTTATCAGCTTCTTTTCGTCTTTAATTGCATAACCTTCAACTTCACCTTTTGCAGCTGCAAGAAAAACATAAGTTGTGGTCAATGCATGGTCGCTGTGGGCAGAAGCACCTGATGCAACCATTCTTGCAAAGTTTCTTGCCTGAATTGTGTTAATATCGGCTCCGCAAACACCGATACCTGACCCGTCTTTCGGATTTAACCTGCAAGGTCCCATAAAGCAGTGTTTGCAGCATGCAGATACAGCTCCAATAGGACATGCCTTAACCTTTTCTGCCCTGTCAAAAGCAGTAGTTACCCCCTCTTTTGTAGCCTTCTCCAACAACTCTGCAGTGGTCGGAGATACTGTTCTTGGATGTTCAGACATACTTTCCCCCTTCACTTGTTATATTAATGTTAAAAAAACTTCTCTGAAAGTTTCATCATAAAAACTATATTACAATTTTAATCTATGTCAAGAAAAATATTAAAACAAAAAACAATTTTTCGTTAATTAAACAAATGATACTACAAAATCAAAAAAAAGAAAAAGCTTTTTTAAATAAAAACATAAAATGACAGAAAATTTCTTGACATCAATTCAGGTAATGTTGTATAAATATTAGTCTAAAAACAATGAGGGGCCGCTAGCTCAGCAGGTAGAGCATCTCCCTTTTAAGGAGGTGGTCGATGGTTCGAATCCATCGCGGCTCATAATTTAAATTGTGCCAACGTCCCCATCGTCTAGTGGCCAAGGACCCAGCCCTTTCACGGCTGTAACCGGGGTTCGAATCCCCGTGGGGACGCCTTAAAATAAACACCCTCTTATAAGGAGGGTTTTTTAGTATTTATGGATTATCAGGGTATAATAATCAGACCACCAAGTGAGGCTGACAGTCTCATTCTTCAGGTCACCATCGGTTGTTCGCACAATAAATGCACCTTTTGTCCCACTTATAAAGGTGTATCTTTCAGATTAAAAGATACAGCCGTTATAGACAGGGATATAGCCTTCGCTTCTAAAAACTATGGCGATTATGTCAGACGTGTCTTTCTGTGTGACGGAGATGTACTTATATTAAAAACCGATTACCTCATGAATCTGTTCAGTAAGCTAAAGGCTGCTTTTCCTCACCTGCAAAGGATAGGACTTTACGGTAACGCAAAAAGTATCTTAAGAAAGACACCAGAGGAACTAAAACTTCTGAAGGAGAATGGTCTCGGAATTATTTATCTGGGCGTAGAGTCCGGCAACGACGAGGTGTTGAAAAGGGTTTGCAAAGGCGTCACTGCCGACAAACTTATAGAGGCAGGAAAAAGGGTACTGGAAAGCGGTATAAAACTAAGTGTTACAGTCCTTTTAGGCATAGGTGGCAGGGAGTTATCAAAAGAACATGCCGTTGGTACGGGAAAACTGCTTACAGCCATGCAGCCAAACTATGTGGGAGCTCTTACAGTCATGGTTATAGAAGGCACTCCCCTTTATGAGGAACAAAGAACCGGCAGGTTTGTTCTCCCTTCACCCTTTGAACTACTGGAAGAACTGAAGATTATGATTGAAAACACAGACCTTAGGTCCGGTCTTTTTATGGCAAATCATGCCTCAAATTATCTTCCTTTAAAAATAAGAATGCCCAAGGACAAACCTCAGGCGGTAGCTGTGCTTCAAAAGGTGATAGAGGAAAAAAAAAGCAGCTATCTAAAACCCGAACATTTCAGGGCGTTGTAAACCGGTGTCTTGCCGGCTATTTTTCTACAGGATAATCTGCATCAAGCCAGGCATTTATCCCCCCGGGCACGCGGTACACATTTTTGTATCCCAGTTTAACAGCCCACATGGCAGCATTATGACTTCTTGTGCAGGTTGTGAAACCACAGTAAAACACAATGGTTTTTTCTTTATCTGTTCCAATAGCATTTAAAAGTTCTTCTTTCTTTTTGTCATCAAGACTGGTCATTTCAGGGATTGGAAACTCAACATTCTTAGCGCCCGGGATACGACGTTTTTTATAGCTTGCGTCGTAAGGCATTGTGTCCACAATTATCATGTCCTTCTTTTGATCCATCAAATCTTTTAGTTCCTTTACAGTTAAAACCTTATATCCCCCTCTAACAACTTCTCTGTAAAAGTTTACCGCAATCTTTTCCGTATCCACCTCTTTTGGTGCCCCATGCGCAACTGAAACAATCGCCATCACAAGAAAAAACACCATTGTCGCCAAACCCTTGTTTTTCATAAAAAACCTCCCATTAAATTTTTTGTAATCATATTTTAAATAACAGGAGGTTGTAAAATAGATAATTTAAATGGTTTTAAGATTATTTATTGGAAAGATTTAGTAAGCATAACAAGCAAAGGAAGCGTAAAAAAACTGCAAATAGTTGTTGTTACGATACAAAGTGCCGCAAGAGAGACATCCAGTCCAAACTGAACGGCTATAAGAAGAGAAAGCACCATGGTTGGCATACCGCCTTCCAGAAATGTTGCATATAAAGGCACACCCCATAAGCCGAAAAGCTTTCCTGCTGCGAGGGACACAAAGGGCGAAACAAACAGCTTCATAATGATAACAATAATTATCAAATTTGCCTTCCTTAAATGGGACAGGGTGAGTGATAGTCCTACACTAAAGGTCATAAGCGGGATAACAACCGCTGCCATAAGTTCAAGGGCTTTTAATACATAAACGGGAAGGTTTATACCAGAAATGTTTATCACAATTCCAAGCAGTATGCCCCATAGTGGCGGAAGATATATTAGTTTAACGACAGACTCTTTTATGCTCTGTTTTTTACCCGTGCCAAAACGGGCGCCAAATCTAACACCCACAAGCCACAAAAAGGGTGTGGTGGCAAGCAGGTCATAATAAAGGGCATACTGTGCCGCCTTCTGCCCATAGACACCAGTCAAAAAAGGCAACCCCAGATAGGTAACGTTGCCCATTGTTGCTGCAATGATTAAAGCACCAACACTTCTGGGTTCCAGATCCTGATTTTTAACTATCTTACAAAAGATTATATAGTTCAGACCGATCATGAAAAAAAGCGTTGTCCATGCAGAAAGAGGAATGGCTAAGGTTTCCGCCCCAAGCTCAGCATTTATAAACACCTTTACACAGAGAGACGGCAAAAAAAGGTTAAAGACGGTTGTGTTTATGGCAAGCCTTATTTTGTCGGCATCAAGACCACCCGGTTTTACCCATCTGAAAACCACACCTGAAGCGATTATTATAAAAAAAGGCAACAAAATTTCTATCATTCTTTATCCTCAGGACTTTATCATATAAGCCAGAAACTCCTGATTGCCCTTTTGACCGAGTATGGGAGAAGGCATAATTCCCTTTACTTTTAGTTCCTTTTCTTCAGAAAAAGTTACTATCTTATCTACCGCCTTTTGCCTCAACCCTTCTTCTCTTACAATGCCCCCCCTGCCAACCTCTTTCGGCGTTAACTCAAACTGTGGCTTTATCAATGCAACCATTTCACCACCTGATTTTAAAAACTCCATAGCCTTTGGTATAATCAGGGTAAGGGAGATAAAAGAAACGTCTATGCTTACAAAATCAATTTCTTCCTGTACAGCTGACTTTTCCATATTGCGGAAGTTTGTTTTTTCAATATTTATAACCCTTTCATCCCTGCGTAATTTATCGTCAAGAAGCCCATAGCCCACATCTATGGCATAAACCTTTTTTGCCCCATGTTTTAGCATACAGTCTGTAAAACCGCCCGTTGAGGCACCCACATCCATACATATCTTATTTTTTAAATCAATGCCAAAACTTTTCAACGCACCTTCCAGTTTTAGCCCTCCCCTGCTAACATAGGGCAACTCCTCCTTTATTTCAAAGCACTGGTTTAAAGACACCAGTTCTCCTGCCTTTTCCACCTTTTTTCCGTCACAAAACACCTTTCCCATCATGATTAGGGTTTTGGCACGGCTTCTCGTTTCCACAAGCCCTTTCTCAAAAATTGCCTCGTCTGCACGTATTTTTTTCATGATTACTGTTTTAGATGAACAACACGCTGAGGGAAAGGTATTTCTATACCTTCTGCACGGAATCTTTTGAAGATGAGCTTTCTCAATTCATGTTCCACCACAAACTGGTCTGTAAATTCACGGACATGACAGACCACTGTGAAATCAAGAGAACTGTCTCCAAAACCCGGGATAAATCTAACCATAGGCTCGGGCTCCTGCAGCAAACCTTCTATCTTTCCGACAGCTCCTGACACCACGTCCAGAAGCACCTTTTCCACATGGTCTGGATCCGAATTATAGCTAACGCTTACAGGGATTCTTACCGCCATTTTCTTTTCCGGCAGATGATAATTGGTTACTATACTCTGTGCCAGTTTACTGTTCGGAATAACAACCATGTTATTTGGAAGCATTTTTATTCTCGTTGTTCTCCATGTAATGTCCTCTACGAAACCTTCCTGCCCGGTTTCAAGTCTGATAAAATCGCCCACCCTTATGGATTTTTCAACAAGTATATGGAGCCCTGCAAAGAGATTTGCCAGCGTGTCCTGCAGGGCAAGAGCAACGGCAAGACCTCCCACACCTAAGGCTGTAATTAGTGGAGTGATAGATATACCAAGCACAGAAAGGATAATTAAAATACCGATTACAAGTATGGTGCCCTTTAAAAGTCCATAAAAAAGTCCGGTTGTAGGGATTGGAAGGTTAGATACCTGTAAATAATTTCTGAAAATTTTCCCAGAGAGATTGGCTGTGGCGAGTGTTACGGAAAAGATCAAAACAATATAAATCGCCTTTGTTGCATAAAGGACATATTTCTCAGATAAATCCGAGACGCCAATTCCCACATAGATGCCAATTGCAATGCACCAGAAAAGAGAGGGAAACTTGACAGACTGAATTATAATATCGTCAAACTTCGTGTCTGTTTTTGTCGCCCAGCGATGAAGAAGCCTGAACGCAATCGTCCTTACAAGACACAAAGCGACAATTATAACAACTGCTAAGAAAAGAGGGACAATATAATTATGCAAAGTCAACTGCATTTAAAAAACCGCCTACTCAGCAACACCTTTTATTACAAAGTTTAAAAGTCCGGGGTTTTTGTTAATCTCAACGAGGATGAGCTTTTCAAAACGCTCGCTGGCACAGGGCTTATAACCTATTTTAATCTTGATAGTTTCGCCTTTTTTTGCCTCCCTGCCCGAGGGAAGGCTGTAGCTGACGCCTCAACCTGCCTGAATATTTTTCACCAATAAGGGGTCATCAGAAAAGTTTTCTATCTCAAAGGTGTGGTAAACATATTGATCCGGTTTTACACTGCCAAAATCGTGCTCAAAACTTTTCACCCCAATCTGTCCCATAAAGATAAGGGCGAAAAAAGCCATAATAAAAACCTTAATTCCTCTGTTCAAAATCATTTTAACCCCACACATTCAGCTAAAACTAATAAACTTAAGGTTTTATCATAGCTCATTTTTTTTCTGTAAGCAATCTTTTTTACCTTAAATAATGGCGGTTTAGCTTAAAATCTGACCAATTTTTAGGTGTGGTTAACTTTAAAGGTTGTAAACAGAATTTTTTTTCTGATAATATGACATCTATGGGCGCATGTTATCTTTCTCTGCCCCCAGAAGTGTTTGAAGATAAAATAAAAAAGCTTTACAATCTGCTAAATCCCTGCAGGCTTTGTCCCCATTACTGCGGTGTAAATAGACTTGGCAATGAAAAGGGTTATTGCAGGGCAGGTAATAAGCCTGTTGTTTCAAGTTACGCTCCCCATTTAGGAGAAGAGCCACCTATCAGAGGCATCAGAGGTTCCGGAACCATATTCTTTACTTACTGTAATCTGAGATGTATTTACTGTCAGAACTATACCATTAGCCAGCTCGGAGAAGGAGAAGAGATAGAAGTAAAAGAGCTTAAAAGGATTATGCTCTGGCTTCAGTCTCTGGGTTGTCATAACATAAATTTAGTCACACCTACTCATCAGATACCTTTTATTGCAGAGGCTGTATATCTGGCACGCCAGAAAGGCTTAAATATACCCATAGTTTATAATTCTGGCGGTTATGATTCGATAGAAACGCTTAAACTTCTGGAAGGCATTATAGATATTTATATGCCCGATTTTAAATATTTTGACGATGTCATTGCAGAGAGGTTATCTGGCTGTAAAAATTACGTGGAAGTGGCAAAGACTGCATTAAAGGAGATGCACAGGCAGGTAGGAGATCTTGTGATAAATCCTGCTGGCATAGCAGAAAAAGGTTTGCTGGTAAGACATCTCGTCCTTCCGGAAAACCTCGCCGGAACAGACAGGATTATACAGTTTATCTCACAGGAGATATCAAAAGACACCTATCTGAACATTATGGATCAATATTATCCCTGCTTTAAGGTTAATGAATATCCGCCCCTGTGCAGACGCATATCCCACAAAGAGCTGAATATGGCAATCGGCTGGGCACAAGAAGCGGGACTTACAAGATTTATTTACTGACTTTAATTTTTTTATATAACCCGATTTGACATTTTAGCCTTTCCAAACATTTAACACGAGAAAATAAATCTGCTATAATTGAAACAGGTTTATTTTATGAACAGTTTTAACAAATATTTTAAGTCAACAAGGGCTTTTATTTTTTGTTCTTTTGTTTCTTGCGTCCTGTTTTTTTCCTGTATCCCATTTGCCTTTTGTGAAGAGGTTGCCTATGACCTTTTTATCGAATACAAAAATGTAAACTTTACAGGTAAGACAGTAAAGGCAATTTCTATAAATAACCAGATCCCCGGTCCCACCCTTTACTGGCAAGAGGGTGACACCGCAAAAATCCGCGTGCATAACAGGCTTGATGAAGAAACATCCATACACTGGCACGGCATACTTTTACCTAATAAAGAAGATGGTGTATCATATCTTACAACCCCACCGATAAAACCGGGTACAACACGAGAATTTGTGTTCCAAATTAAGCAATCCGGAACATACTGGTACCACTCTCACACAAACCTTCAGGAACAGCTCGGTGTTTATGGAGCCATTGTCATATACCCGAAAGACTGGAAAATACCAGCTGATAAAGAATATGTACTGGTCATTTCCGACTGGACTGATGACGATCCGCACGAAGTTTTGAGGACGCTGAAACGCGGAAGTGATTACTACCTGCTTAAGAAAGGTGTTGTGCAAAGCCTATACGGTGCCATAAAAAATAGTGCCTTAACGGATGTTTTTAAACGTTCACTTATGCGAATGCCGCCTATGGATATTTCCGATGTGGCTTATGACCTTTTTTTGATGAACGGCAAAAATGAGCTGTTAATCCCCGCAAAGCCACAGGAAAAAATACTCCTAAGAATAATTAACGCCTCTTCTGCAACCTATTTTTATCTCCGGTATGCCGGCGGGAAAATGACGATTATATCAGCTGATGGTCAGGATGTTACTCCTTTCGAAATAGACACCTTTTTAATTGCAATTGGTGAGACATATGACGTTGTAATTACTGTCCCCGGGGAAGGTCTTTTTGAGTTTAAGGCAACCGCTCAGGATGTAAGCGGATCCGTTTCTGCCTTTATTGGAGAAGGAAATTATTTCAGGGCTCCTCTTATACCAAAACCGAATCTATACAAGATGCATTTAGATGAACATACTATGGAAGAAACTCAAAATGAAAAGCATGGTCATGGTCACGATCATTACACTCAAGATACACACCATGAAGATGAAAAAATAGAAAAAAATCCTGCTACACCTTATAGACATCTCAGAGCTTTAACCCCAACTACCTTAAACCCATCAAATCCAACAAGAACAATTACATTAACTCTTGATGGAGATATGGAACGGTTTGTATGGACCATAAACGGCAAAATCCTTTCTGAATCTGACCCCATTATTGTAAAAAGGGGAGAAAATGTTCGCATAATCTTTGAAAATAAATCCATGATGCACCATCCCATGCATTTACACGGACATTTTTTCAGAGTCATAAACGAACAGGGCGAATATGCACCACTAAAGCATACAGTTGATATATCTCCAATGGGCAGGCAGATTATAGAATTTTATGCCGGGGAAGAAAAGGACTGGCCTCTTCACTGTCACATACTATATCACATGAAAGCGGGTATGTTTACTGTGATAAGTTATGAAGGGTCACAGATAGACCCGGAAATTGAAGAGGCAAGAAAATCCCCATCAAATGATTTAAAAAAAGATCACTGGTATTTATGGGGTGAAGCCTCTATCCTTACCCAGATGTCTGAAGGTTTTATTACAGCATCCAATACGAGAAATATTATTACTGGTTCTTGGAAGGCAGACTGGGAATCAAGTTATGACATAGAACTTACTTATGATCGCTATATAGACCGTTATCTTAAATTATTGGTTGGAACTAATATTAGAGAGGAAAAATCTCCCTTTATTTTAGGTTTACGTTACCTAATTCCACTGAATTTTGAAACCAAATTCTGGATTGATTCGGAAGGTGAGGTTAAGGCACATATTGAAAACAAACTTCCTTTAACTAACCGATTAAACATGGCCCTTTCCATTGAATATTATACCTTTAGCGGCTGGGAATGGTTAGTAAAAGCTACCTGGACTATAAATAAGTATTTTTCTCTAACAGGCAGCTATCACAAAGATTATAAAGGTGGCGTAGGTCTCACCCTAAAATTTTGATTAAAAAGGGGGCTTTTCACCCCCTTTTTTGTTTGTTAAATCAAAAGAGATTTTAATCACAGCGCCTGTTCACCCCGTTCTCCTGTTCTTATTCTTATGGTTTCAAACACTTCGTATACAAATATCTTTCCGTCACCAATTTTACCGGTTTTCGCCAGCTTTTCTATGGTTTCCATCGCAAGCTCCATCTTTTCGTCAGCAACCACTATTTCTACCTTTACTTTTGGAATAAAGCTGACTTCATACTCTGCTCCTCTATAAACCTCCACATGTCCTTTTTGTCTGCCAAACCCTTTAACTTCGGTAACCGTCATTCCCTGTATCCCGATTTCGTTTAAACCGTTTTTAACATCTTCCAGTTTGAATGGCTTTATTATGGCTTCAATCTTTTTCATCGTGACCCTCCTTATTTATTTTCTGAATGCACAAAGTCCGGATAGGCTATGTTGCCGTGTTCTGTAATGTCAAGCCCTTCTATCTCTTCTTCCTTAGATACCCTTAAGCCCACCGTTGCCTTTATAAGTTTGAACAGGATAAAACAAACTCCAAAGGACCAGATAAAGGCAGAAACAACACCCAGCGCCTGTACATAAAGCAACTGCATGGTAAAACCCGCTTCATTGAATATGGCTGCACTTAACGTGCCGAAGGCACCACACACACCGTGAACAGAGACAGCACCTACAGGATCATCAACCTTTAACACCCTTTCAATGAAAACAACAGAGATAACAACCAATATACCTGCAAGAAGCCCTATTATGACTGAGCTCATCGCTGATACATTGTTGCAGGGGGCAGTGATTGCTACAAGTCCCGCAAGCACACCGTTTAAACTCATTGATGCCTCTGGTTTTTTAAACATTATCCATGCCACTATCATTGAGGACAACCCACCCGCAGCTGCAGCAAGATTTGTGTTTACCGCTATTTTTGCTGCATCACCGCCTGCAACGGTTGTGCTGCCGGGGTTAAAACCAAACCAGCCAAAGAATAGTATAAATACACCCAATGCTGCCAGCGTTATGCTGTGTCCCGGTATCGCCCTCGGCTTGCCATCAGCACTATATTTTCCAATTCTAGGTCCTAAAACTATTGCACCAGCCAAAGCCGCCCAACCACCTATAGAATGAACCACCGTTGACCCTGCAAAGTCTATAAAACCCATTTTTTCCAGCCAGCCCTTACCATGATATAGACCACCCCAGCACCATGAACCAAAAATCGGATAGATAAAGCCACTGATTAGGACACTGTAGATTAAATATGCTACAAACTTTGTTCTTTCTGCCATTGCACCTGATACTATGGTTGCTGCAGTGGCTGCAAAAACTACCTGAAACATCCAGAAGGCAAAAACCCACAAATCCTTTTCCTTGGCAAAGTCTGATATCATAAAACCATCGGTGCCTATAAAACCTGTTGGATTGTTACCAAACATAAGCCCGAATCCTACAAAAAAGAACGCTAAAGACCCGAGTACATAATCCATAAGGTTTTTCATCATAATATTTGCCGCATTTTTGGCCCTGGTAAGCCCTGTTTCCACCATTGCAAAGCCTGCCTGCATGAAAAACACCAGAAATGCAGCCACCAGTGTCCACACATAGTTTGCATTTTTCTGCACATCTCCAATTTTACCGACCAGTTCCTGTATAGTTGGAATCGCATCTTTTGCCTCTTCACCCAAGCTTAGTTGAGGCATCAAAAGAAGCATAAATAATACCCCTAATAATGAGACTGCTCGTTTCATAAAGTAATCCTCCTTTCATTAAAATCTGTACATAAGCCCTAAGGCTAATGTAAACTGATAATCCTTGTTGCCGCCATCAAAAACCTTTTCGTCTGATTTGTCATAACGAAGTTCTGGTCTAACCACAACACCGCCTTTAAGTGTAATTTCAGGTGTTACTGTAATCTCTTTTAAGTTTTGCTTTGTTCCAGTTCTGTAGCCGTCTTTGTCATTGAATATCTCACCTCTTATTGCAAGGCTGTACTTTTCAGAAAATTTTTGTTTTAAAATTGCTGCAACGCCGTACCATTTTGCATCCTCACCCGGATTTACAATTGATGCCTTTTCTTCCATTCCATAGTCTGCATTGAGGGAGATAGTCATTTTCTCTGTTGCATTTATTGTGATTACCGTATCCAACACAGATCTCTGATTTGTTAACTCTCTGCCTGTAATGCCGTTTATCAGCACAGATAATTTGTCTGAAGGGGTAATTGAGGCAGAAAGCCCTATGCTTTTATCCTTGTTATCATCGCTGAAATTATCCCAGCCATTTACAACAAACAGTGAAAGCGAAAATTTGTCGGAAAAGCCTCTTGAAATTCTTAATCCTGTATGGGTAAAAGGTATGGCGTAATAAAACAGAAAGCTTCGTGAATAGTTGGGATTGTCTATCGCCTCGATTACCTCACCCCCTATAAATGTTGCAAACTTACCAATAGACGCCTTCACATTACCACCAAAATTGTATTCAATGAAGCCTTCCGTCAGATCAAACTCGTCCGCAGTTGTGCCTGTTGAGTGTATATAGTTTGCTGTTTCGCCTGTGCTGATTTTGAATCTGTACCCTATACTGTCTGCTTCCTTCGCTTCTTTTGAAAAGCTTATCTGGGCAAGGTCAAGGGTAAACTGATCAGAATTTGTGTCGAAAGGTCTTAAATCTGTTGTTTTTCCATCATTTGTAAAATTTGCTGTGTAACCACCCTGTAGATAAACCGACATTCCCAGTGCATCTTTCACCTCTTTTGCTTCCAGCCCATAGGAACTTTTTACCCCTGTAACCAAACTAACAATGACGGTTAATACTGCTAAAAATTTTTTTCTGCTCATGATTGTTTCCTCCTTTTTTTAAATTTACAATTACATGAGCAGATTAAATGCCAACTTATAACCATCTGAAATTACTGAAACTTTAACATTTTTTGTGATTTAAAATGGGCAACAAATTTGTAATACTTACGGGTGATGTCAATAAAATCAGAGAGTTATTGGATGCTACAAAATTGTATTGGTTACAGTTTTGTAAAACTAAACCTTAATATCCAGATTTTTTATTCTGTAGTTTATCTGCCTTTCTGTAATACCGAGCAGCTCTGCAGCCTTTTTTCGGTTGCCGCCTGTAATTTCAAGTGCCTTTTTTATATGTTCTTTTTCAATATTTTCCAGCACCTTTTGTAAACCTATGTTATAGGAAAGCTCGAAATTATTTTTTATGTCAGAAAGTCCGTCTTTAGATATATTTAAAGGCAGGTCGTTATCATCTATGGTTTCTTTTCTACTCATTAAAACGAGTCTTTCAACGGTG
>FWPU01004324.1_pt1 | contig 33322 bp, 32 predicted proteins | sample 2228361 | NCBI WGS metagenome assembly FWPU01 (sample SAMEA103939777, study PRJEB20133) | metagenome
GGCTGCGCCGCCCGCCGCAACCCCTGACCCCCACCGCAGCCCACGCCACTCTGCTGCGCTCCGGGGCTCACTGCAAACGCTACCCTTTGTTCGTAGTGCGCTACGAAGCGAAGCGGAGTAGCGCACCGCGGCGGTACCGGTACCGCTCCGCGGGCCGCCCCTCCCCGACCCGCAGCGCGTAGGCCCGGAAATGGGCCGCCAGGTCGGCCTCGTCGGCCCAGAAAGAGGATATCTGGGAGCGATAGCAACGGGCCGCCGCGATCTTCGCCTCTAAAAGCGCCTCGTCCAGCAGGACCACCTCGGATTCCCACTCCTCCTCCCCCAGCGCCTCCCGTACCGCATCCGGGTCATCGGCATAGGGGTAGTCTTCGTAGTAGAGGCACGGCCGACCGGTCATCTCCACCGCCCGCCGCAGATGGCGATGGTCCACATGCCGGCCGGCCCCCAGCGGCACCACCCAGACCGCCGACGCCGGAAGACCCGCAAGGCGTTCCGCCAGTTGTTCCGTCAGCGCGGCCTCTTCGGGGGCGATGGGGCCCCAGAGAGAGGCCCAATCAGGGTACAGCCAGCGTCCATCGGGCGCGCGGCGATACACACAATCCAGAAAGTCCCAGTGCACCGCCGTCGCGCCCAGCAGGGCCAGCGCCTCCCGGTCTTCCTCCCGCCGCGCCGCCGGCGCATCTTCTCCCTCCAGCCCCCACCCCGCGTGCAACAGCCGGGCGAAGTCAGAAAGCGGGCCTTCGGGACTTCCGCAGAAGACCGTCACCACCCACACCGATAGGCCCGCCCGGGCCTGAAGGGCGATCCGCCCACCGCAGGAGAAGACCGCGTCGTCTAAATGGGGAGAGAGGTAAATCCAGTCCGGCACTTGACAATTCTTTGCAGTTGCATATAATTGCATTTGCAACTCCTGGAGGGAAAATGCCCCATTGCCACACCATCATCACGGCGTTACGCCAGCAGGGATGCCGGCTGACCCCTCAGCGGGAATTGATTGTGGAAGCCCTCGCCCACGGGGGCTGTCATATGACCGCAGAGGAGGTACTGGAGATTGTACGGCAAAAGACGCAGGCCGTCAACATCGCCACCGTCTACCGCACGCTGGACCTGCTGGTGGAGAAAGGGCTGGCGACCCGCACCGATCTGGGCGAAGGGCGCGTGGTCTACGCGACAACCCACCACGGGCCCCACTTCCATCTGGTCTGTCTCCACTGCGGCCGGGTAACGGAAGCAGATGCCTCATTGTTAGCCGCGCTGGGCGAGGCCATCCGTTCCTGCTACGGATTCACTCCTCAGCTGGAGCATATCGCGCTGTATGGAGTGTGCAGGGAGTGTAAAGAGTAAAGCGTAAAAAGTAAAACGTAATAATGTAAAAGGAGGCTGCTATGCTGCGAAGCGAAGTACTGCCGTCGCCGGCCCCGATGCATATCCCAGACGGGTTTCTGAGCATCGGGGTGGTCGTGATCTGCTGGGTGCTGGCGGTCGCGGGGATCGGGCTGGCCCTGTGGCGCACCCGCCGGACGCTGGGGGAGCGACAGGTGCCCGTGATGGGTGTCCTGGCCGCGTTCATCTTCGCCGCGCAGATGCTGAACTTCACCGTCGCCGGGGGGACTTCCGGCCACCTGCTGGGCGGCGCGCTGGCAGCGATCCTGCTGGGCCCCTGGCCCGCGATGCTGGTGATGACGACCGTCGTCGCCATCCAGGCGCTCCTGTTCCAGGACGGCGGGCTGCTGGTGCTGGGGGCGAACATCCTGAATATGGCCGTCATCGCCCCCATCGTCGCCTACGGCTTCTATCGGGGCGTGCGGGTGCTGCTGGGCAACCGGAAGGGGAGCACTCTTGTGGCGGGATTCGTCGCTGCATGGGTGTCGGTGGTCGTGGCCGCCACCGCCTGCGCGATTGAACTGGGCTTCTCCGGCACGTCCCCCATCGGCATCGCCCTGCCGGCAATGGCCGGCATCCACGCCCTCATCGGCATCGGCGAGGGGCTGATCACCATCGGCGCGCTGGCGCTGGTAACCGCCGTCCGCCCCGACCTGGTGGAGGCGGAGAGACCGGGCGCCCCCCTGGGAATGCGCTGGGTGCTGGGGGGAGTGGCCATCGCCATCATCCTGGCGTTCCTCTCGCCGCTGGCCTCCCCACACCCCGACGGCCTGGAGCGGGTGGCGGAGAATCTGGGCTTCATTGAGCAGGCGCAGGAGCCCCTCTACGAGGTCATCCCGGACTACGTCTTCCCCGGCATCCCCAATGAGACGCTGGCGACCATCGCCGCCGGGGTGGTCGGGACCCTCATCGTCTTTGGGGTCGCCGTCGGGCTGGCCGCCCTCTTCCACCGTCCCCGCACGGCGTAACAAGGTCGCGGAGGGAGAAAAACCACAGAGACACAGAGGGCGCAGAGAAACGCAGAGGGAATTTCAGGGGAAAAAACTGGACTCTGGCGAATGCTCTTCTTTGCTCCCGGCGGGTCTGTGACCCGCCGAACGCCGGTCACAGACCGGCTTTGAGCAACGAAAACCGTTGCCGTCAGGCCGAAAAATTGCGGAAATCATAGCGTCCGAAAAATTTGCCAGACTCCAGGAAAAACCCTTTGTGTCCTTCGTGTGACCCTTCGTGTCCTTTGTGGTTGTAAGATTATGCATCTGCACGCGCTGGATAGTTATCTGCCGAGGGAGAGCCCCATTCACCGCCTGGACCCGCGGGTCAAGTTGGCGCTGACGGTCCTTTTCATCCTCACCGCTGCCCTGACGCCCGACCGGAAATGGGCCGTTTTCGGAACACTGGAGGGGCTGGTCCTGGCGGCAGTCCTCGCTTCGCGGGTCGGGATGGGGGTGGTTCAGAAACGGTCGGCGCTGGCGATGCCCTTCGTCCTGGCCGCGCTGACGGTGGTCTTTGTGCCCGGCGCGCCGGGGACCGCGCACATCCCCATCCCCGGCACCCCGTGGGCCGTTTCGGTCGCCGGACTGTGGCGGTTCATCTCCATCGCTGTCCGCTCCTACCTCTCCGTCCAGGCAGCGGTGCTCCTGGCCGCCACCACTCCCTTCCCCGACCTGCTCTGGGGGATGCGCGCGCTGAAGGTGCCCCGTCTTCTGGTCGCTATCGGCGGGTTCCTCTACCGCTATCTCTTCGTCCTGGCCGACGAAGCGCGCCGGATGATGCAGGCGCGGGAGACCCGGTCGGCCGTCCCGGCGGGCCGCAGGGGCGGGGGGACGCTCTCCTGGCGGGCGCGGGTGACCGGCGCGATGGCGGGGACCCTTTTCCTGCGGGCCTACGAGCGGAGCGAACGCATCTGGGCAGCGATGGTCGCCCGCGGCTACGACGGCGAGGTGCGGATGCTCTCCGTCCCCGCCCTCCGCCCGGCCGACTGGACAACGGGCGTACTGGCCGCCGTCGCGCTTATCCTGCTACTTGTGGCGGGCCGCATGGGGTGAACGTACCAGGGAGGTCCGATGTCCCACGAACATCGGCATGAGCATGCCCGCGAAGGGCAGACAGATGACCTGGCCCGGCTGGCGCGGCTGCTGCCCCACTGGATAGAGCACAACGCCGAGCACGCCGATGAATTCCGGCGCTGGGCCAAGCGGGCGCGGGACGCCGGCCGCGGCCATATTGCCGATCATCTGGAGATGGCCGTTCAGGCCCTGACGGAGGCAGTTCGGGCACTCCAGGGCGCGCAGGCGCACATGGAAGGCACGGTCCCCGCAACGGCCGACCACCCCCACCCGCACTGACGCCGACTACCTGCTTCCTGCTACCTGCTATTATGACAGTGATTATAGAAGTCCAGAATCTGCATTTCACTTACCCGGACGGCCGGGAGGCGTTGTGCGGCGTTTCGCTTCAGGTGATGGCGGGGGAGAAGGTCGCACTGGTGGGGCCCAACGGGGCCGGCAAATCCACCCTGATGCTGACCCTGGTGGGCCTGCTGAAGGGAAAGGGGACCATCCGCATCCTCGGCGAAGAACTGAACGACGGGAACGTCCGGCATCTGCGGGCGAAAGTGGGACTGGTCTTTCAGGACCCCGACGATCAGCTCTTCTCCCCGACGGTTTTTGACGACGTGGCCTTTGGGCCGATCTACGCGGGACTGCCGGAAGCGGAGGTGCGCCGACGGGTCGCCTGGGCGCTGAAGCAGGTCGGTCTGGAGGATTTTGAGCGGAGGCTATCGCATCATCTGAGCACAGGGGAAAAGAAGCGGGCCGCCATCGCCACCGTGCTGGCGATGGAGCCAGAGGTGCTCCTGCTGGACGAGCCGTCGGCGGGGCTGGACCCGCGCGCCCGCCGTCGGCTGATAGAGGTGCTGCGGGCGCTCCCCCAGACCATGCTGGTGGCGACGCATGATCTGGGGCTGGTAGCGGAACTGCTCCCCCGCACCGTCGTCATGAACGGTGGGAAGGTCGTCGCAGATGGCCCGACGGCCCGGCTGCTGGCCGACACGGAGTTCCTGGAAGAGCACGGACTGCGGTAGAAAAGGGTGCGACGTTTCTGGCGGGTCACAGGACCCGCCAGGAATTTCCTTCACCTGCGCCGAAGCGCCAGAAGAATCAACACCAGTCCAGCCAGAAACAGCGCGCCGATCCAGAGGTAATCCAGCGTGCCGCCGAAACCGATCCCCAGCACCACCGCCATCACAATCAGCGCCGCGGCCGGAAAATAGGCCCAGGCCAGACCGGCCAGGAGGGCAACCAGCAGGAAGGTCAATCCGAGGCCGAGGAAGAAGATTCCCCCGGTATCCACGCCCCCCAGCACTCCGGACAGCGCGGTGATCGCGGCCAGCGTCAGGATCACGCCGGCGGGGATGATCGCCCACCAGCGCCGACGGTCGGTCAGATAGACCGCCCAGAAGGCCACGCTGACCCCGCCCAGAAAGGCCGCTCCGTCCCAGGGGTCCGGCAGGAAGCTCGCCACCCCGATCCCCAGCAGGACACACCCGGCAATGAGCGCCCACCAGAGTTGCCGGTTGGTGAAGAAGACGTAGAGAAAAGCGATTCCTCCCCCGATGCCGACAATCCCCGCAAACAGGTCAAGCCACGGAGGGATAACCCCCATCACCTGCAGGAGCGAGATCAGACCCGCCAGAATCAGCAGCGACCCCACAATGATGCGCCAGTCTACCCGTTTCATCGTCGCCCCCTTACCGAACCGTCACCGAACTGAGGTCCGCTTCCAGGGTTATCTCCACGCGATAGGTCGCCTGGTCGTAATCCACCGACTGGTAGATGCGATCCTCTAGCAGCGGGAAGCGCTGCAGGTCAACCGAAAAAGCCCCAATGGTCTCCTTCAGGCGGATGCGCGCGGCGACGCCCTCCGGAACGCGGATATCCAGATGGGACACATCGGCATCTATGTCCATCAACGCACCCGGCACACGAGCGGGCGGGATCAGGGTGACGCTGCTGGCCCCGCCATCCAGTTTGAAGTAGACGACCTGCAGGTCGCTCAGGTCCAGCATCACCTGGCTGGCGCCGGTCTCCACTTTCAAGTTCAGTGGGATTTCCTCGTTCAACCGGAAAATCCAGACCCCGCTCCCCGGTCCGATGAACGGGACAAACGACGGCCCGCAATCCACTTTTACTTTCAGCCAGTCCCCTTCCAGTTGACTGGAGACCTTCAAGCCCGTGCCCTGATTTGCCATCAGCAACACGTCGGGTGGGGCGCCGCCGGTAATCCGAATCTGCCCCGCGCCGTGGTCAAACTCCAGACTCGCCCGCCGGGCGCCTTGAAGGTCAACCACCGTCTCAACCTCTGTAATCTCTCCGGTGACTTCTTCGGAGGCAGGGCTCACAAAAGCGCTGACGACCAGCCAGATGCCCGCCAGCAGCAGAAACCCGGCCCAGAAGTATCCCAGCACATTCTCAATCCAGCCCAGCGCCTTCAGGCCGAAAAGCAGACCAAGAAGGAGCAGGACACAGCCCCAGAACAGCAGCCATCGTTGAGACCTGGACATGGTTACCCCCTTCTGGAACGAACGAGCGCGCGAACGATAAACCACAGGCCGAGCACCAGGAAGAAGACGGCCAGGGCGTATTCTTTGTACGGCCCCAGGATCGCCAGCCCGCCGAACGCGGCGGCGAAGACCAGAAACATCACGATGCTGATCAGGATGAGGTTCAGGCCTTCACGGACCGACCTTTTGAAGTCCCGTCCGAGAATCCCGGCCAGGGTAATACCCACCCCCACAAAACCCGGAATGAGTGCCCACATATAGGCCCACGACACCCAGTCGCCGGTGGCATTCTGGTAGTACAGGATGCCGCCGATGCCGGCAACGATGCAGGCCGGGACAGCCATCCCCGGTGCTCCGACCAGCAGGCCGATTAGCAGGATGATGCCCCCGGCAATGACGATCCACATCGGCCAGGCGAAGGGCGGGATGAGATTCTTAAGCCAGGGGTAAAACTTGAGGGCCGCGAACCAGGCAGCAAGCAGGATAAGGATGACCCCAAGGGCCAGTTGGGTGCGAGCGCGATGCTCCATCTGTTCCTCCTTTCGCGTAGAAGGGGTAGATACGCAGGTTATATCGCCAGCCTGTCGACCCAGCGGGCTGGAGGCATGATCGTTTCTTGGAATTTATGGAGGTAGACCATTATAGGCGAAACAACCTTTCCAATTATACATAGAAAGGGGTGCCTGTCAAACGATTGAACTTTCCGGGCTTGCGCAGTAAATCCGGATGGGAAGAAGGCATTCGTGAGGGAGCGGGAGAGGCCGACCCCCAGATGTGGGGGGAAAGCCCTCCCAAAGACGGGTTGCGGTTTCAAAAGGCTTCCCACCAGACCCCAATCTGCGCAGCAATTCCCCAAAGGGTGTGCAGCAATTCCTGCCGAAGAAGCCACCTCTCACGGAAACAGGGGGAAGAAACAGGTAATGAAGGTCGCAAACGGGGAAAACTCCCGTGTTATCGGCCGGTTCCGCGCCTTTCTCCCTGCCCATCGGCGGTCAGCGGGCGCGCCCAACGATCCCGCCCGACGTTCCACGGGCGGAAAGCGGCAACCGCAGGCCTCAACGGGCCTTCTGCCGCCCGGCCAGGAGGGTCGCTTCCTGCACCAGTCGCCCCAGCGTCTGCAGGTTGATCAGCAGGTCCGTCAGGGCGACCTCCTTCCGCCCCCGAGGAAGCCCGTAAACGGGCAGCCGCTTCATCCCCAGATGTTCCATAGAGCTGTTGCGGCTCTCCGAAAGGTTGCGCCGCCCAAAGCGGGCTCTCCAGCGGGGAGAACCGTAAGGGATTTCCCGCGCCAGCCGCACCGTCCCATCCGGGAGGTCCCAGCCCACGTGCACCGTATCCCCGTGTTTCCCCGACGTTCGGTAGGGACAGTCCGGCGCCGCTCCCTTCTTCTCACAGCCCTTCTTGCAGCACCAGGTGGTGCACCGCCGCTCGTAGTCGTGACCGTTGGAGCGCAAGGGATAGCCGTGGGGACAGAGCGGATGCCCCTTCTCACTCCCGACTCCCGACTACCGACTCCCGACTCCTGAGATCCGCAGCCAGGGAAAGCGGCGCCGCAGAAAGCCGTAACTGGCCGGGAAGGGGTCGCGCTCATCGGCGTTGGCCGGATGGAGATCGGTGCGCAGCGTCCAGGCACAGGCGAAGCGGTCGTCTATGAGGCGGTTCGGGTTGGAAGCATACCCGTAGACATCTCGCCCGCAGGAGGTTTCCGCTGAAGGGAGATCCCCCTCTTTGTTGCGGCCGTCGTAGTGGATGAAACGGGCTTCCCGGTCCAGCGGGGTCGCCCGACGGCAGACCTGCGCACACCGCCCATCGGCGCAGTCACATCCCTCCCGTCCCGCCGCCTTCGCCGGACAGGGGCGCGGTGCAAGCTCGTAGCAGGAGGCGGTGACATCGGCGCAGCGCATCCGGGAGCGGGCCTCGTGGAGCATCAGGTCGTGGCTGATCGTCACCCCCCGATGGGGCGGGTCGCCGGGGAAGGTGGAGCGCTCGGGCAGAAGTCCCGCTTCGTGGAGCAGGTCAATGAAAAGGCAGCAGAGTTCCCCCCAGACCTCTTCCCCGATGGCTTCCAGGAAGGCCCGCAAACCGGAAGCGGAGGGGGTATCATCTATCGGCAAAGCCGAAGAGCCGTCGCCACCCGGCGCCGTGCTCCCCCTTCAGCAGTCGGGCCAGTTTCCGTCAGCCCAGGCCCTCCTCCCGACGCAGGAGCAGGGCCAGGAAGAGAGAGACCGGGTCAAAGGGGGGATGCCCCCGGGCCGATCCCCGATAGGCGGCCTGGGCCAGGAAGTCTCGCAGCGGGGAGAAGTCAATGAGCCGGAGGGCAACCTCAAAGGGGGAGAGGGTGCTCAGCTTCTCCGGGTCGGTCAGGTCATCCGGACCGAGATACCAGTAGGAAGAGCGATACCGGGTCTTGGGGGAAGGGGGCGTTCCCTCCGGCACCGGAAAGCGCAGCGGGAGGCGGGAGCGGAGCGCCTCCAGGGAGAAGGTGGGGATGAAGTCGGGGTGGTGCGCCCGCTTCTGGATGGCCGTCTCTGGCGGGACAGTGGCGCTCATCAGGCCCTCCTTCGGCGGCGACGGAGATACCGCCGCTGGCGGGCGAAGTAGGCCCGATAGTCGGCCACGGTGTTGCGCCCCAGAAGTTGGCGCAGGGGGAGGGAGTGGGCCGGATGGGCCAGGGAGAGGAGCGCCTCGGTGTGGAGTTGGCGAATGCGCTCCCGGGAAAGGCCCATCCTCCGGCCGATGGCAGCCAGGGTCTGGGGCGGGCCGTCCAGGCCGTAGTGGGCGGTGATGAGGCCTGCAGGCGGGGGGAGCCCTGCCACCGCCTGGCGCACCGCTTCCCGCAGGAGGTCCGCCTCCACCACCTCCGGTGGGTCGGGGGATTCCTGCGGAGGTTGGGGCATCCACTCCAGGTGAGGATCGGGGGCAGATTGTGCCACCGCCCGCCAGATGGCGCGGGCAATCGCCGGGACGGCGTAGGTGCTGAAGGCGACCCCTCGCCGGGGGTCGTAGTGCCTCAGGGCCTGCCAGAGGGCGATGCGACCAATATGCAGCGCCTCATCGTAGGAGAGGTTGCCGCGCCATTGATGTCGCACCATCCAATGGACCAGCCGTTCGTGCTCTTTGAGGGCCTTTTCCAGTTCAGAAGCGGTCATACCTTTTCCTCCAGGTGAGATGAACATCTCTGTTTTACCCCCGGAGGAGGGATAGCAAAAGCGGGGACCGTCGGTTCGGTGGGTTGGAAACCCGCCAGAAAGTGGGTTGCTCCGGCGGGGATGATTTGCTGCGCAAGCCCCTTTCCATACCTGGACAACCATGTTGACAAATCCGCCAAACCGATGTATACTGAATGCGTTCACCGAATACGTTCGGTACAGCCACCGTATTTTCCGATGGGGTGCCTCATGGATGATAAGAAAGCCCAATTGGTGGAAATTGTCGGAGAGGACGCTGTCCTGAAAAGCCCGCAGGTAGAAGAATCCTTCTCGCTGGACCCCGCGCTGATCCCCCCATTGAGACCCCATCTTGTGGTCAAACCCAAAAACGTGGACGAGGTCCAGAAGATCGTCCTCTGGGCCAATCAGACGCGGACACCACTTGTGCCGGTGAGTTCCGGCCCCCCGCACTTTCGCGGGGATACCCTCCCCAGCGCACCGGAAGCGGTCATCGTGGACCTGAGCGGGATGAAGCGCATCCTGAAGGTGGACCGCCGCAACCGGCTGGTGCTAATTGAGCCGGGGGTGACGTACGGGCAACTGCAGTCCGAACTGCAGAAGCACGGCCTGCGCGTAATCATGCCGCTCCTCCCCCGAAGGACCAAATCGGTCCTCACCGCCCTCCTGGAGAGAGAACCCCCAATGTCTCCCAAATACCACTGGCATATGATGGAGCCGCTGCGCAGTCTGGAAGTTGTTTGGGGGAACGGGGATAAACTCTACACCGGGAGCGGCGTATACCGCGGAGAAAGAGAGGAGGATTGGCTGGAAGGACGGGTGCCCGCAGTGGGCCTCGGGCCGGGACAGGTGGACTATTACCGGATCATCTCCGGGGCTCAGGGCACGATGGGCATTGCCACGTGGGCGTCGGTGAAATGCGAGGTGTATCCGGAAGTCCACAAACTCTTCTTGGTCCCGGCGACAAAACTGGAAGACCTCATTGACTTCACCTACCGCCTCCTCCGCTTCCGGTTCGGCGACGAACTCTTCATCGTGAACAGCGCCTCCCTGGCGACCATCCTCGCTGATCGGCCGGAGCAGATTCCCTCCTTGAGGGACACCCTGCCCCCCTGGATTGTCGTGGTGGGGATCACAGGTGGGCAGATTCTGCCCGAGGAGAAGGTCCAGGCCCAGGAGAGCGACATCCGAGATATTGCCCAGGGGTTCGGCCTGCAACTGATGCCGGCGGTGCCCGGCTGCCGGGGTGGCGATCTGCTGAAAATCTTGCTGCAGCCCTCAGGGGAACCGTACTGGAAAATCCGGTACAAAGGGGGCATGCAGGAAATTTTCTTCCTGACCACGCTGGAACGAACACCCGCGCACGTGGTAACGATGCTGGCGGCGGCAAACGACTATCGGTATCCGGCCCCCGACATCGGCGTCTACATCCAGCCGGTCCATCAGGGCATCTGCTGCCATTGCGAGTTCATCCTTCCCTTTGACCGGAAGGACGAGGCAGAAATGCAGAAGACGCGCGAGTTGTTCCGCGATGCCAGCGCCCACCTGTTCCACCAGAGGGCCTACTTCTCGCGGCCGTACGGGATATGGGCCCCGATGGTCTACAACGCCGACGCTCAGACCACCATTGCGTTGCGTAAGGTCAAAGAGATTTTTGATCCCAACCACGTCATGAACCCCGGCAAACTGTGCTTTTAGAGGAGGCGAGCGATGCCGCTGGAAGATTTCGCAGGGGAAATGGACCGCTGCAGTCAGTGTTCGTACTGCAAGTGGATTCCCTTTGACCAAATGAAGAGTTGGCGTTTTGCTAAAAACTGCCCCAGCATTGCGTATCATAATTTCAACAGTTACTCCGCCCGCGGCCGGTACGCGGTGGCCCGCTCCCTGATTCGAGGACAGATCGGATATACTGACACCCTGCGGCGTATCATCTTCACCTGCTTGACCTGCGGTTCGTGCGACGTGAGTTGCAAGATATGTCGCTACAACCTGGAACCCCTGGAAATGGTGCGCGAACTGAAATTCCGGGCCGTGGAAGACGGTCAAGGGCTGGATGCCCACACGGTGGTCATAGAGAGCGTGCGGAAAGACCAGAACACAATGTCCCAGCCCCGGGCCCGACGGGGAGACTGGGCCAATGGCCTGGACGTCCCTCGTCTGCCCAGAGAGAAAGCCGAGGTCGTCTTCCACGCTGGCTGTCGCTTCAGTTATGACCCGGAACTCCAGGCCACGGCACGGGCGGCGGTCACACTCCTGAAGAACGCCGGGGTCAACGTCGGGATTATGGGCGAACGGGAAATGTGCTGCGGCGGACGGATATACTCCATGGGTTACCGGGACGACTTCGCGCGCCTTGCCGAGGCCAACATTCGGGCCTGGGCCGGCGCTGGTGTGAAAACGGTGGTCACCTCCTGCGCCGACGGCTATCACGCCTTTAAGCGCCTCTACCCCCGCCTGGGCCTCCAGGTGGAAGTGCTCCACACGGTGGAGTTCATCGCCCGCCTCCTTGAGGAAGGGAAAATTCGGTTCCGCTCCCCCGTGCCGCTGACCGTCACCTATCACGACCCCTGCCACCTGGGCCGTCAGGGGGAGCCGTATGTGCCGTGGAACGGCGTGGAGAAGAAAATCCTGAACCAGATCATCGTCTATGAGCCGCGCCGGCCCCGGTACAACGGCGCCTGGGGCGTGTACGACCCGCCCCGAGCAGTCCTGCGGGCCATCCCCGGCATAGAACTGGTGGAGATGGAGCGCATCCGGGAATACAGTTGGTGCTGCGGCGCCGGTGGAGGCGTGCGCGAGGCCTACCCCGAGTTCTCTGCGTGGACCGCGGCCGAAAGACTTACCGAGGCAAAGGCCACCAGTGCTGAGGCTCTGGTGAGTGCCTGCCCATGGTGCGAGCGAAATTTCCTGGATGCGATGAACGGGAGAGGAGAACCGATACAGGTCTACGACATCGTTGACCTGGTGTGGAAGGCGACGCTGTAGGAGGGGAGACATGTCACTGCCCAGACACATCTACCAGGCCTTTGAGGACATCGTCGGGCCGAAGAACATCTCGGACGATCCAGCGGTGCTGGATTCGTACCGCTATTCGCTGGCCCATACCGCCATCCACGTCGGCCCCTTTTACGACACGTTCACCCCACGAGGGCTGGCGGTCCTCCTGCCAGGGAGCACCGAGGAGGTCCAGGCCATCGTCCGGCTGTGTAACAAGTACGGGATCAAGTTCAAGGCCTCCAGCACCTTTTGGTCCGCCCAGGGTTATCCTTCGGGCGACAACACCATCCAACTGGACATGCGCCGTATGGACCGCATCCTGGAGATAGACGAGAAGAACATGTTTGCCGTCATTGAGCCGGGTGTCATCGGGGCGACCCTGCAAGCCGAGGCAATGAAGGTAGGCCTGAACACCCACATCCAGGGGGCCGGTTGCAGTTGCTCACCGCTGGCAAGCGCCACGTCCTACTTCGGGTCCGGGCCGAGCAACCTGTTCGCCGGGTCTCACTACGAGAACATGCTGGGTGTGGAGTGGGTCATGCCCACGGGGGAGATTCTGCGGACCGGCGCACTGGGCTCCGGCTGTGGATGGTTCTGCGGCGAAGGCCCGGGTCCCAGCCTGCGGGCCATTTTCCGGGGAGCCACCGGGGCCAAAGGCGCGATGGGCGTATTCACGAAATGCGCCATCAAACTCTTCCCTTGGCCCGGACCGGACAAACTCCCCGTGGAGGGTATCGTTCCGGCCTACCGGGTCTCGCTCCCGAATTTCCGGGCCTACACGCTGGCTTTCCCTTCCTGGAAGGCGTGGACCGACGCAGTTCATCTGATCTGGGAGACCGGCATTGGTTACCTCGCCCACCGACAGTTCAACATGTTCGGCCGCGACCTGAAGTTCGCGATGGTCAAAATCCTCACCGATCCCAACCGCACACTGAGCGACCTGGAAGAATTGCTCCAGGACCCGGAGGTGCGGCGGGTCACGGAGGGATCCCAACGGGATTTCCAGATTGTCCTGGCAGGGATGACGCCGCGGGACCTGGAGTGGCAGGAGAGGGCACTGGACGAAATCCTGGCCCGCACCGGCGGCTGGAAGGTGGAGGCTATGCTGGAGCCCGAAATCCACGATTGGGCGCTGTTGTACCTGCTCCGGCTGGGACACAAGAACCTGAACCTCGTCTATGCCGGGGGGTACGATGGCTGTTTCGGCCTGTTAGGAGTCCCCGATTACGGAGCCCCCCACGTGGAGGAGGTGACGGAGTTCAAGAAGGAATGGGAGAAACGGGGCGCCATCGTCGCCGCTGGGGGTGACTGTATGATGGGGCCTATCGGCGGGCAGGGCGGCGGAGGCACCTGCCTCTGGGAGAACTTCACCTGCTTTGACCCCCACGACCGGGAATCGGTGGAGGGCACCCACGAATTCTTCACTGCCTGTACCGAGTACGGGATCAAGAGAGGCTGGGGGGTAGGCATGGAAAACTGGAACGCCGCAGCGATCGGTCCGAACGGCAGAACGCCCCCCAGGGAGGTGCGCGATAAAATCCATCTATCGGCACCACAACCCTCCATTTATCGCTATCAGCACAAAATTCGCGAGGCGTTTAATCCCAACAACCTGGGAGATGCCTACTACGAAACCTTAGAAGACGATTAGGGGGTATGCTATGACTCTATTAGAAGAACCCATCAAAAAACCGCTGGACCTGAAAAATTACATCGGCGGTGAGTTTGTTCGCTCCAGCGGGGAGATGCAGGATATCGTGAATCCTGCGACCGGCAAGGTCATCGCCCGGGTCCCCATGTCCACCCGAGAGGAGGTGGAGCAGGCCGTAGAGGCCGCCAGAGAAGCGTACCCGGAATGGCGCAGCACGCCCCCCCTGGCGCGGGCCCGCTGCCTCTTCCGACTGAAGGAACTGCTGGAGGAGAACTTTGAGGAACTGAGCCGCATCCAGACCATGGAGCACGGCAAGACCATTGACGAATCGCGGGGAGAGACGCGTCGGGGCATTGAGAACGTGGAGGTGGCGACGGGCATCCCCACCCTGATGATGGGCTACAACCTGGAGGACATCGCTACAGGGATAGATGAGTACGTCATCCGGCAGCCACTGGGAGTATTCGGCATCATCAGCCCCTTCAATTTCCCCTTGATGATCCCCCTATGGTTTGCGCCCTACGCCGTCGCCACGGGGAACTGCGTCGTTATCAAGCCATCCCCCGAGACCCCAATCAGCCAGACCAAACTGGCCGAACTGACCGAGGAGGCAGGGTTCCCGCCAGGGGTGTGGAACGTGATCCACGGCGGAGCAGAAGTCGCATCGGCAATGCTGGATCACCCGGATATCAAGGGCATCTGCTTTGTTGGCTCCACCGCCGTTGCCAAAAACGTGATTTACCGGCGGTGCGGCGAGACGGGCAAACGCGTCATCGCCCAGGCTGGTGCCAAGAACTTTGCCCTGATTATGCCGGACGCTGACCTGGACAATACCGTCGCGGCATGTTTGACGTCGTGCTTTGGCAATGCAGGCCAGCGCTGCCTGGCGGTTGCCAATGTGGTTGTGGTGGGTGAGGGGCTCTCCAGGGCAGAATTTGATACCTTCTACCAGCGGTTCGTTGACGCCTTCGCCGCGGCGGCCTCCAGGATTCGCCTCGGGTACGGCCTGGACGACACTATCCAGATGGGGCCCGTACGCGATGCCCACAAGAAGGAGAAAATCATAAGGTACATAGAACAAGGAATCGCCGAGGGAGCGAAACTGCGATTAGACGGAAGGAAACCGACGATCGTGGGCGACTATCCCGACACCTGCTTCCTGGGGCCGACCATCTTTGAGGACGTCACCCTGGATATGACCATCGGCAAGGAAGAAATATTCGGTCCGGTGGCAACCGTTATGAAGGCTGGGAGTCTGAAAGAAGCGATTGCCATGATCCACTCCAACCCATACGGGAATGCGGCTTCCATTTTCACTCGCAGTGGCAAGTGGGCGCGCGAGTTCCAGTATTGGACTGAATGCGGCAACATCGGCATCAACGTGGGTATCGTGGCTCCGATGGCCTTCTTCCCGTTCAGCGGGATGAAAGACTCCTTCTTCGGCACGCTTCACGGTCAAGGAATGGAAGCGGTTCGCTTCTTCACCGAAAGCAAAGTGGTCATCCAGAGGTGGTTCTGATGACAGAAGAGGGATTAACGGCATCGGCCGTTATGCACCTGGCGGAGCAGATTGAGGAAAAGTCCGCCGCTTTCTACCAGCAGTTGGCATCCCGATTTGAAAAGGGGCGCGAGGAGTTTCTCGGTTTCGCCGAAGAGAGCGAGAAGAACAGGGCCTTTCTGGTTCGGACATACCAGGAGACCGTCTCCGATGCGCTGGAAACGGCGTTTTCGTGCAAAGGTCTGGACCTCGCCGCGCTGGAGATATCCTTGCCGGAAAGCGCGACGCTCAAAGAGGCGATGGAGATGGCAGTGAGTCTGGAGAGGAGAATCTCCGACCTCTACTTCCAGATTTCCGAGCAGTCCCAATCGCTTCTGGCAACGATTCCGAGGGCCTATGCGCGGGTAGCCAGAAAGCGCGCGGCGCGGATAGAGGTCCTGCAGAATATGATAGGCAAAACTTGAGGACACGGGTGGGGGTTCCACGGTACAGAACCCGCAGAACCCCCACCACCGACTTTATGGTCTGAGCGTGGAAACGAGGCGCCCGATACAGACGCGCATCATTGCCTCCAGGTCGTAACTCCCTTCGTGGAGCCCCCAATCAAACACCACTCCCCGGGCCATCGTGAACAGCAATCGGACAACTTCTTCTGGGCTTACATCTCCCCGAATTTCTCCCCGCTCCTGACCTTTGCGGACCAGGTCCCGCAGCAGGCTTAACATTGGCCGGTCCTGCCGGGTGAAGAACTTGACCTTCGGGTTGAAAAGTTGCCGAACCATCTCTACACCACTGGCAATGTTGAATCTGGCGTAATGGTCAAAATACTTCAGAATCTGTTCGGGGACAGGTTCCTCCCCCAGATTAGGGACCACCTCCGTTGCAAAGTACTCGTCGGCCCGGCGGAATATTTCCGCCAGAATGTCGTTTTTGGATTCAAAATAGTGATAAAAGGCTCCGACGGAAACGCCTGCCGCCCGGCTGATCTCGGCAATGGTGATGTTATCAAACCCCTTCCGCTCCATCAGTTCTACTGCGGCGTTGTAGATGCGGTTTCGGGTCTCCCGCGCCTGCTCTTGTCGTCGGGTCAAAGGTTTGCTTGTCATATCTTCCTGCATAAACGAGGGTTTCCAGAATACCGATTCATAGAACGCGTTCGGTGAACCAATTTCATGATAACATAATGCTGGAAAATGTAAAGTGAGGAAGAGGCCTAAACACCAACCGCTCCACCACGGAAAATAGAAAAGGTGCAAGGTTTGCAGGGCAGCAAAGCGGCCCGACAAATCCCGCACCCCGTAATCTAAAAACGCATGGCTCAGTTCAAAAAAAGAGGAATAGGAGACACCTTACGAGCAAGGGTCAACGCGGCACATATGCAACGGCGATAGCCGCTACTTCCTGCCCTCTATGATGCTCTCCAGAATAATCTCGGCCGCGATCCGGGCCCCGATCCCTGGCAACAGGCTGCACTTCTCAAAGCCCTTCGCCGCCGCGAAGGCTGCCATATTCTCCGGACTGGCCGCCGGATTCATATACTGACCAAATATCACTTTTTCCTGTAATTCCGGACACAACACCGACCCCACCGCTTCCTGGAAACGGGGCATAAATTTCCGGGCCGCCTGGACCGCCGCCCCGACCGCCTCGTAGTTCATCACGTCTATACTGCCGAAATGGAGCCCCAGGGCAATCAGCCCGCCGGTCACGCCTCCACACATCCAGCCAGTCCCACCGAATCCGGGGAAGGGGGAAAGTGCCTGGATGATTTCCAGGTTGCCCAGACCGAACTCCTCCAGCAGCGCCAGCGCCGTTCCCTTGGCGCAATTGCGGGCGAAGAAATTGTACTCCTCGGCCCGCCGCTGGACGCGATCCAGGATTTGTTCCCGGTTCGCCTGAGCCTCTTCCGGGGTCAGCGTCTTTCTGGGGATTCCCTCCGCGGCCATCTTCCGGTATCGGGCCTCAATTGCAGCCCAATCCCATTCTCTTTCCGCCAATTCCTGCACTCTGGTTTTCAGGGCATTGTAATCTACCATCGTTGCCTCCTCAGGAAGTATGGAGTATGGAGTATGGAGTAGGGAGTAGGGAGTAGGGAGTAGGGAGTAGGGGGAACAGGAACTTATCCGCCGCCGATCGGCTGGAAAACGCTCACCGGGGCGTCGCCCTGCAATCCGGCATCGGCGGGCAACACCCGACCCTCCACAATCACAATGGCTCTTTCCGGGAGCCTCAGATGGGCAAGCAGGTCCCGCACCGTTGCCCCTTCGGGGAGGTCCACCTCTATCCCCTGAGAGGGCTGATAACCGGGAAATTGCTGGCCCAGCGTCCCGTAGAGTTTGACCACCACCTTCATCCAGGATGCCCTGTCGGGATTTGTGCGCCGGCTTCGCCGGCGCACAAATCCCTCCGTCCCTAAAAGTCAAAGACGCTATCCAGTTCCTCGTCGCTTATTACGAAGACCGTGTTGTGCGGGGGCAGAGGCTCCTCGTAGAAGAACCGGGGTAGCCGATCGTCTTCCTTCGTGAACCCCGCTCTCCGGTTGAACTCCCGCTCCACCTTCAGCACCCGCCGCCCCAGGCCGAAGGGGAATTCATCCGGCTCCAGCGCCCTGCCCAGTTTGGCGCTGAGCAACTTGCTCGCCGCCTCAAACGCCTCAGGGTTCAGCAGAGCGACGCTCGCCATAAAGCACAACCCCAGAGTGTCGTAGGCGGCAATGGCGATCTGCAGGAACCGGGATGTATCCACCTGCCCCTCCGGCTTCAACGGGTCCAGCATCCCGGTCAGATACGCCCCGACTACGTTCCCCGCCGTATGGTCGGCGCCCATCGGCGAGGTGGCAAAGGTCACGCCCAGGCCCAGCAGCGCCCGGGGGTCATAGGCCGCGATGGTCTGCCCCTTCACCGCGGGGACCCGCGGGTTGTTGAAGTGCTTGCCCACCGCGACGCCACCCCCCCCGAGAATTCGACCGAACTCGGTGCCCCTGGCGATTTCCTCCACCATCTCTATCGCTGCGGCGGCGTCGCCGAAATCCCGATACCCGGAATCCATCGCCACGGCAATCGCCGCCCCGGTGCTCATCGTATCAATCCCGATGTCGTCGCACAGGTTATCCAGTCGGGCGATCACATCCAGGTCGGTGATGCCGGTCATACCGCCCATTGCCCAGATGGTCTCGTACTCCAGAGCGCTGGTGATGTACTTGCCGTCCTTATCCACGTAGACGTTGGAGCAGAAGATGATGCACTGGTCGCAACCGCGATGGGTCGGATTGCCACCCCGTTCCTTGATAATCTCGGCCATTCGCTCGCCGCAGATGTTCTCCCAGCCGTCCAGCACGCCCCTGCGCGCGTTGTAACTGGGGAAGCCGCCCATGGAGTTCACCGGGGCTACCAGCGCCGCAGTGCCAAGATTGGGCATCACCTCGGCGTTCATAGGGTCCGCCTTGATCATCTGGACCAGGGCCTTCACGGCCTCCCGGAACCCATCTGGATCGGCGACGGGGTTGCCATCTTTGCCGCGCCGGTCCACGAGGATCGCCTTGAGGCCTTTGGCACCCATCACAGCCCCCATCCCCCCGCGTCCGGCGGCGCGGCAGGGGCGGTCGTCCACATCGGAGGCTTGAACAGAGGCAATAGGCATCCGGTACTCACCCGCCGGTCCGATGCACACCACGGCGTAATCCTTCCCATAGGTCGCCAGGAGTTTCTCCACCAGCGGGTACGTCCGCATCCCTTTGTACTCCAGGGCCGGGATGAGGCTGGCGCTCCCGTCGGCATCAATCTTGAGCAGGTACAGTTCTCCCTCCGGCGCCTGCCCTTCCACGATGATGGCCTGGATACCCAGGCGGCCCATCGCTGCCGCGATCATACCGCCCACGTTGCTCTCTTTGATCCCTCCGGTCAGCGGGCTCTTGGCCCCGATGGAGAGCCGGCTGGTGTTGGGCATGGTCGTGCCGCTCAGCAGGCCGGCCGCAAAGATGAGTTTGTTCTCCGGCCCCAGGGGGTCACACCGGGGCGGCACTTCCGTATTGATGATGACGGACGACAATCCCCGGCCGCCGAGCCCCGCATACTCCAGGGGCACGTCCTCCGTGCGGATGGTTTTATCGGTCATATTGACCCGGATGAGTTTCATGGCGTCTCCTTTCTACGAAGATTGCCCGGGGTTACATCCGCAGGACGGGTTTGACCACACGCCCCGCTTCCATATCCTTCACCGCCCGGTTGATCTCCTCAAACGGGTAGAACTGGATCAGCCGGTCAAAGGGGAAGCGCCCCTGACGGTAGAGTTCCACCAGTTGAGGGATGAACAGGTCGGGAATGGCGTCTCCGCCGAGAATACCGCGCACCGTCCGCCCGTTCATCAGCAGGTCCATATCCAGGGCGACCTCCGTACCCGGCGGCACGACCCCGATCAGACCGCACACTCCCAGGCGGGGCAGGGAGTCCACGGCCTGCCGCAGCACTTTGGGGTTGCCCACGCACTCCAGGGTGAAGTTGGCACCGCCGCCGGTGATTTCCCGGATGGCCTCTACAGGGTTCCCCTGAGCCGCGTTGACGGTATGCGTCGCGCCCAGTTCCCGGGCCAGTTCCAGGCGCTCCGGGTTGATGTCCACCGCAATAATGGTCGTGCAGCCGCACACTCTGGCGGCGAGGATGGCGCTCATCCCCACGGTACCGGCGCCAAATACGGCGATGGAATCTCCGGGCCGGGCCTGCAGCGCGTGGATAACCGCACCGGCGCCCGTCATCACGCCGCAGCCCATCGGAGCCAGAACCTCCAAGGGCACATCGTCTGGCACCCTGACCACGTTCCGCTCGTTCGCCAGAGCGAACGTGGCGAAAGAGGACTGGTTGAAGAAAGAGCCATGGACCTCCTGATCGCCCTTTCGCATGGTCACGCTGCCGTCGGGGCGGGCACCGTGGAAGTTATGCAGAAAGAAGTTCAGGCAGTAGAGGACTTTGCCGACTTGGCAGGGCGGGCAGTGTCCGCAGTAGTCCCAGGTCATGACCACGCGGTCACCGGGTTTGACCTTGGTCACCCGCGCCCCGACCTTCTCCACAATGCTGGCCCCTTCGTGCCCGAAGACGCTCGGCGGTGCGGGGATCGGCAGGTGCCCATCCCGCGCCCCCAGGTCGGTGTGACAAATACCCGAAGCAACCACGCGGAGCAGCACCTCATCGTCCCGCGGTTCGCTCAATTCCACTTCTTCAATTTTGAATTCCCCTCCCGTTTCAAATACGACAGCGGCTTTGATTTTCATGGAGTCCCTCCTGATCAATGAATGGCATGGGGATCGGCCAATTCAGGCGATTGCTCACTGGCTATAACCCCAGGTAGGCCCGTCGCACATGGTCGTTTTCCAGCAATTCGGTGCATGCTCCTTCCAGGCAGATTCGGCCGTTTTCCAGCACGTACGCCCGATCGGCAATTTCCAGCGCGCGCCGGACATTCTGCTCCACCAGCAGGACGGTGATTCCCTGGTCCCGAAGACGCTGGATAATACGAAAGATTTCCGCCACCACCAGTGGCGCCAGACCGTACGATGGTTCGTCCAGCATGCACAGGCGGGGCCTGGACATCAGGCATCGCCCGATCGCCAGCATCTGGCGTTCCCCCCCGCTGAGGGTTCGGGCCAATTGCTTTTCCCGCTCCTTCAGCAGCGGGAAAATCTGATACACCTCTTTTAATATAGCCTCTCTCTCTTTCCAGCTACGATGCAGATACGCGCCCATTTCCAGGTTCTCGCGCACCGTCATCTCAGGAAATACCCGGCCGCCCTCCGGTACCTGAGAAATGCCCAGTTCCACAATGGCATGGGGCGGCAGGCCCCCGATCTGATGCCCAAGGAACGTCACGGAGCCCGAAGCGGGGCGCAGCAAGCCGGAGATGGTGTTCAACAGGGTCGTCTTACCGGCACCGTTTGAGCCGACCAGAGCCACGATTTCGCCCTCATTCACCTGAAGAGATACATCCCACAGTGCCTGAACCTTACCGTAGCAGGTGCACAGGTCGCGAATTTCCAGCATATGCCTACTCCCCTAAATAGACCTCTATGACCGTCTTGCTGGTTGCAATCTCCTGAGGTGTCCCTTCGGCGATCTTCACACCGTGGTGAAGCACCATAATCCGGTCGCAGATGTTCATAATGGCCTTCATCACGTGCTCAATCATAAAAACGGTGATCCCCTGGTCACGAATCCTGGCCACCAACTCCATCGCCTGGCCGACTTCTGTGGGGTTCAACCCTGCCATCAGTTCGTCCAGCAACAGCAGTTGGGGACGGGTTGCCAGGGCCCGGGCCAGTTCCAGCCGCTTCTGGTTGACCAGGGTCAGGTCCTTTGCCGGGGTGGCCTTCATTGCCGATAGGCCTACGAACTCCAGCAGGGCGGCTGCCTCCTCCGCCGCCTGAGCGAGAGAAACGCCGTCGGGCTCCCCGAACAACGCGCCCAGCAACACGTTCTCAAAAACGGACATATTGGGGAACACCTTCACGGCCTGGAACGTCCTCGCCAGGCCTATCTTACAGATCTGGTGGGGTTTCAGGCCCGTAATATCCCGGCCCCGGAACCGGATCACCCCGGCACTGGGGACAAGGGCGCCCGAGATCACGTTAAACAGTGTGGTCTTTCCGGCGCCGTTAGGGCCGATCAGCCCGACGATTTCTCCCTGCTCCACGTGGAAATCCACACGGGAGACTGCGGCCAGTCCGCCGAAGTATCTGGTTACACCTTCACCTTCCAGTATGGGCATGCCGTCGCTCCGAGATGCGCTGCTGCAGGATTTCCACCAACCCAATCAGTCCGCCAGGTAGATACAGCACGGCGATGATCAGGACAATGCCGAAAAGGAGCATGTAGTAATAGGGGAAGCGAGTGATCAACGTCTCTTCCAGGTAGGCAAAGACTACCGCCCCCAGAATGGGGCCACTGAACCGGCCCAGGCCACCGAAAATTGCCATCAATACCGGCATAAAGGAGAACAGGGGATTGAAGGCGATGTAGGGGTCCACGTATGTCCAACGGGTCGCCATAATGGCTCCTGCCATCCCGATGAAGACCGCGCTGATGGCGAAAGTAACCGTCTTCAATAGATTGACGTTCACACCGACGTGCGCTGCGGCCTCTTCGCACTCGCCGATGCTCCGTAGGGCCATTCCAAATCGGGAACGCCGGATCAGATAGGCGGTCAATAACGCTACGGCCAGGATGATGAACATCACGTAATAAATCGTGGTGTTATCCACGACGACGACGAATCGCCCGCGCGTGCCCGTAAACCGGACCTCATACCACAGCAAAAAATACTTGATGAGTTCCACCAGTCCGAAGGTGAACATCGCGAAGTAGATGCCCTTCAGCCTCAGGGTCAAAGCGCCGACCAGAAGGGCCAACAGGAAACTGATCAGGCCAGCGGCCAGGATGACCACAGGCAAGGGCAATGTGCGCCCCAGGACGGCGGAAGTGTAGATTCCGAGCCCGAAGAACGCTGCCGGTGCCAGCGAGATGTAGCCGGTTGGGCCGGAGAAAATCGCCCAACTCACCGTGAGAACGACATACATCGCGATGCTGGTCAGCAATATGACCAGATATCGGGACCCGTAGAGCGGCAGCGTGGCAAACAGCACCAGTGCCGCTAACAACAGCCCGGGCACCCACATCTTTTGGGGGTCTAATTGGGAGACGTTCATTTTTCACTTCCCCATCAGGCCTGTCGGCTTCATCAACAGCAGAAGGACGAAGATGGCGTAATAGGCAACCAGCGCCAGTCCTGGCTCAACCTGTGTCACGAGACTACCAATAAGGCCCAGCAAAAAGCCGCCGATGAAACTGCCGGGAATGCTGCCCAATCCGCCCAGGACCACCACGATGATAGCAATGATGGTGTATTCTCGCCCCATCACTGCGTGAACCGGGTAGCACATGCTGATCAACATGCCAGCGATGCCGGCCAGGCCGGCGCCTAAACCGAAGCATAGAGCCAGGACGCTGTTGATGTTGACCCCCATCAGCCCGGCGGCGGCCGGGTCCTGGGCGGCTGCCCGAATCGCTTTGCCTGTACGGGTGAGGCTGATGAAGAGGTAGAAAGCCACACCGATAACAATCGCCACGCCGAGGGTCACCAGGCGATTGGCGCCGAACAGCGCTCCCCCCAGGTTCACGGGAATGGAGAGGTAGGAGTATCCCCTGATTTCGGGCCCCCAGGCGATCAGGGCGATGTTTTGGATAACGAACATCAGGCCAAAAGAGGCCAGCATAGAGCCGCTTTCAAAAACCGCAGGTGAGGGGGAAGATGCCAGCAGGCGCTTGTAGAGAGTCCGGTGGATGAAAAATCCGATGACGAATGCGGCGGGGCCACACACGGCGAGGGATAGAAGGGGGTTTATACCCAATGCGGTGCGCAACGTCCAGGTGGTCAGAGCCCCTAACATAATGAACTCACCGTGGGAGAAGTTCAGTATGCGGGCAACACCGTACTGGAGGCTGAGCCCCATAGCAATCAGGGCATAGAGGCCGCCCAGCAGCAGGCCAGGGATCACAATTTCCAGTATCCGTGCGGTTGTCACAGTGCCTCCGGCCAGAGCAGGATTAACTATGGAGGGGCGCTCAGAAATTCAGAGGTTATTCCGTACAGCAGGCTTTCCAACAAGACCCCCGGTTAGAAGAACCGCGGATTCCATATCAAAGAGGGTCTATACGTTGAATGTATTCGGTGAACATGTTCAGTATACATCATTTCGGCGGATTTGTCAATCTATGTTCAAGGATGTGAGCGGTGGCTTTGCCACCGCTCACATCTGCCTGTTCCTGCCTTGCTGCCCAACAGCACTGCCTACGCCATAGACAAGGAGCAGCAACCGTCGTGCCTTTGGGCAGTCTGACCGGTTACCCGCCTCGCGGTGGAGTGGTCATCTGCTACCCTTTCGGCCACGGCGGCTTGGGGTAGAGCATCTCCGCGGTTGCCCACTTTTCAGGGCCAATGACTTCATACTCCCCCTTGATCCACTGGCCGATCTCTCCGGTGTGACAATCCTTGGAGAGCAGCCCACGCTCAAACCAGGTTTCGCCCAGCACGGTCTGGAAGCGCTCTGTAGCGATGATCTCCCGGATCTTGTCCTGATCAAGAGTGCCTGCCTTCTCAATCGCCTGCTTCCAGACCTCCAGGCCGGCCCAATAGAGCGGGTGTCCCCACGGGTCCTGAATGTCTTTCGGCTTGCCCGTATAGAGTTTCTCGGCCAGTTGGCGGGCACTATCGGACTGCTTCGGGCTGAAGGACGTGAAGCCGATCACCCCCTCCGTTGCAGGCCCAAAGGCGGTATAGTAGAACCCAAAATTGACCCCGGGACCGCCGATCCAGGCCTTGGGATTGAAGTCCAGTTCAATGGATGTCGCTGTTGCGGGCATAATCTGGTCGGGATAGGCGAAGCAGCAGAAGACATCGGCCCCGGATGCCTTTGCCTCCCGAATCACAGGGGAGAGGTCCTTAATGTCGGGTGGGAGGCTTTTGACCCCGACGATTTCTATGCCTTTGGCCGGGAACTCAACACCGGCCACGCCAGAGTACTCAATGCCGTGGAGGTCGGCGATGTAGGTGATGTAGGCCGTCTTCGCGCCCTTCTTGGAAAGCAAGTCGGCCAGGACGGGGATCTGATACCAGTCGGAGAAACTGAGGGTGACGAATACGTAGGGGAGACTGGGGAGCAGGTCTTTGATCGTGGTGGCACCGCCCTCAGCGGTGATCAGGATGTAGCCGTATTTGTTGGCAATGGGGGCCTGGGCGAATATGAAGGAGGTGCCACAGGCAGGCCACAGGAAGTCCACCTTATCCTCTACGATCAGTTTCTCCGTCAGACGGGTCATCGTGCCCACGTCGCTGGTGTCGTCGTAGATTTTGAGTTCAATGGGCAACTTCTTGCCATACTCAGCGACATAGACCCCGCCCTCGGCGTTTACCTCGGCGACAAAGGTTTCGTAGACCGGCCGGAATGCCGAGTCCCCGACCACTGCCAGCGGGCCCGAGAGAGGCCGCGACATCCCGACGACGATGCTATCCTTGGCTGGCTTGGTCTTGATTAACGGACCGCAGCGTGTTGCCGCCAATCCGGCGCCCGCTATCACCGCGGTGCGAAGAAACTCGCGACGCGTCAATTTGGTGCCCATATTGGCCTCCTTTCCTGATCCCTGGGCTACAATATATATCCAATTGTATGCGACTTCTCACCGGATCACCAGCCAGCATCGGTTGGATTCTCTATACCACCACCTCCTTTGCGCATCGTATTGCTCTGTGATATACGGTCAGGCCCGAATAGGTTCTATCTTAACGAGGAAATAATGGGGCAACGGGCAGCGAAGATGCCTGCCACCTACCCTATTCTCCTCAACAATTATGCGCCTGACAGGCGCTTGCGAGCGCCTGTCAGGCCTTCGGCATTAGTATACGCCGTACTCTTTGGCAGCCTCCACCATCGCTTTGACGTTCTCCGGCTTCGCGTCGTCAAAGAACGCACCGTTGGCAACAATGAGGCCACCATCCTTCCCTGCGACCTCTATCAGTCTCTTGACGTACTCCCTCACATCCTCCGGGGTACCCAGATTCAGGAGAGAGGTGGGAACATTGCCGAGGAGGCAGGCGTTCTGACCGATGGTTCTCTTGGCATCGGCCATGTCGGTCAGGTCAATCATCCACAAGGTCTTCCCCCGCGGCAGGTCCTTGACCACCTCCAGGCGGGAACTGTAGCCGCCCTCGGCCGCAGGGAACGGGATGCATCCGCCCTCAATCAGACCCAGGATGACCTCTCTCAGAGTAGGCCAGTAGAATTTCTTGAACTGCTCATCGGAGAGGAAGCCGTCGGCACCTTTGTGGAGCGGGATAAAGATCAGCGGCTTCCCAGTCGCCTGCGCCGCGCCCACGCCCATCTTAATCATCAGTGGCGTGAGGACCTCCATAGCCTTGAGGAGTTTCTCAGGCCGCCGGTAGATATCCACCATGATCCCCTTGGTGCCCCGCAGGGTGTCGCCAATGACATCAAAGGGAGCCTTGGTGAATCCGCCGAGGAGGTTCGGATATCCCAGCGTGGCCAGTTCAAAGTCCACGCCCCCCATAACCATGGCCCATTTCAGCGCCTCCGCTCCGGCCTCAAAGAGGGACTGGAAAGTGGCTTGAACAGGAGGGAGAGCGAAGGGGATGAACGTGAACGCAAGGCCATACATCTCCAGGATGCCGGGGAAGAAGGGGAGCATCGGGAAGCCCCCGAATGAACCGAACACCCTGGGCAGGTACACATGGATGAAATAGCCCGTGGGGTCTTCAATCAATGCGTCGTACTCCTCCGGCTTCATATACTCGCCCTCGTTGCACTGATAACAGTACTCGGGGGCGACTCCATGGCCAGGCCAGGAGTACAACTTATAGTCCAGAATCTCAAAGAACTTCCCCGGTCCCGGTGCCGCCGCGCCCCACTGGATATCCGGGTCAAAATCCAGGATGAACTTCTTGAAGGCTGCGGCGCACTTTTCGTAGTCGTACATGGCCTCCTGGACCGTCATCCCGGCGTATTTCCAGGGGAACATACTGGGGAAGACCGTAACCGGCACCCTGTCCGGCAACTTTTTCATCTCAATGGCGTCTCTGATCCGCAAGACGCTATCCCGGTATTTCTTCGCCGCTTCCGGGCTCTGGAATTGAAGGTCATTCCCCTGAGGGTCTTTGGGCGAGAGTACCCCCTGCCAAAGCGCTTCCAGTTTCGCCTCGGGCGATACCTGCTGGCTCATTTTCGTTACCTCCGTTGGTGGGTTGGGGAAAAGTTATGCACCGACCCATTGTTTGGCCAGGACGACACCAGCCACCGCGTCTTTTCCGTAAGCATCCGCGCCGACATACTGGCTGATATGCTCGTTCACCTGGCCGCCGCCGATCATGATTTTCACCTTGTCCCGCAGGCCTGCCGCCTGGATGGCCTCAACGGTCTCTTTCATGGAGTCAAAGGCCAGGGTCAGGAACCCGCTCAGGCCGACCACCTGGGGCTGGAAATCTCGGATAGCCTCCACAAATTTCTGCGGCGGGACGTCCACCCCCAGGTCAAGGACTTCAAAGCCGTTCGCGTCCAGCATGAAGACCACAATGTTTTTGCCGATGTCGTGGATGTCGCCTTTGACGGTGCCGATAACTACCTTGCCGAGCCGACGGACCTCCGGGGATTCGGTCAAGCGAGGCTTGAGGATTTCGGCAATCTGGCTCATCATCTCACCAGCCAGCATCAGTTCCGGCAGAAAATAGATACCCTTTTCGTATTGCTGGCCAATAATATCCATCGCCTCTCTGGCTGCGTCCAGAATCGCCGCGGGCTTCACACCCTTTTCCAGCAAGTCCTTGACCAGTTGGATGGCTTCTTCTTCTCTCATATCGGCGATGGCATTCACCAGTTCTTTGGACATTGTACCCTCCTGTTACATCAAGTTTGGGATATTGACTTTATTGGTTCTCCCATTGACAGAATTTGTTAACCGAATTCAGCGACATCCTCCTTTCTCGGAGATCATGGGAGGAACTGACCTCCAACCGGCGTGGTTGCTTTGTTCGACAGCCCGACATGGGACGCGAGGATTTTGAGGCGGAAACGATCGCTGTACCGCATCAGGTTGGTAAAAGACCCGCGTTGTCTTTATACCAATTGCGTTTAAATGTGTCATATTAGAAGATATACTCAAATATCGCCCCTCCCCCCTGCCCCCCTCCCCGTTGGGCTGCGCCCACGGGGAGGGGGAAACCTCACCCTCTCCCCCACCCCCTCTCCCTCTCCCACTGGGAGAGGGAGAGGGGTTCTGCCTGCGGCGACGGGGTGAGGGTGAGGTCTCCCCCGCCGGCGGGGGAGAAGGGGGCCGAGGGGATGAGGGGGTATTGAATCGCAACTTTATCTTGAAATATGACGTTTTTATGAGCAATTGGTATAGAGACCAGGGACATGCATATGAGTACATTGTACCGGAGGGCAGATGTGGCAACATCTTGATCGCCGTGGCACAGACGATGACCTTGATGGGTGCAACCTCTACGCGGCCGATTTGCTCAAACAAAAGCCGTGGATTTGAGCGCTATTATTATACACTCATATAGAGAAGTTGTCAAGTTCTGGACCGCAATGGGGTGCATTTCAGTTCTATGGCAAGTTTGCTTCCTCCCAGCCCCGTCTGTTTACGGCGGGGCTGGGGAAACGGCCCTTTCCGCCCCACCGTGAACTGGCGGGGCTTGGGAAAACGGTACATTCCGCAATCTACCATAAAACTGAAATGCACCCCTACAATGGGTGCATTTCAGTTTTGCGAAAGGCAGCAAAGCCGCCCGCCTTAAAATCCCGTTCATCAATTGTGCCAAAATCTCACTCTGTGTTCACGGGTAAAGTGAAGTAAAACGCCGCTCCTCGGCCCTCTTCGCTCTCTACCCAGATTCTCCCGCAGTGGGCCTCCACAATCCGATGGCATATTGCCAACCCCAGACCACTCCCCTCCGCGCGTCCCTCCTCCGTGGGAATCCGATAGAACTTCTCAAACAGATGGTCCTGCAACTCGCGTGGGATACCTGGACCAGTGTCCGAAACCCCGAGGGTGACTTCCTGTTCGTCAGAGCGGACGGTCACCACAATCCGGTCTCCCGGGCGGCAGTACTTGATGGCATTAGCGACTAAGTTCAGTAATGCCTGACGGATTCGGGCTGGGTCTCCGCGGACCACCGGCAGGGCGGGGGCGACTATAGCCTCCAGAAGGAGCCCCTTCTCCTCGGCCTGGGGGCGTAATGAGGCCAGGACCGAATCCACCACTTCGGCCAGATTGACTGTCCCCCAGGCAAGAAAAACTCGCCCGGATTCCCAGCGGGCCAATTCCAGGAATTCCCCTGCCATCTGGCTCAGCCGCAGGGCTTCCTGTTGAATGAGGCGGGCAAAATCCCGGCCTTCTTGGGGCGAAACCTGCTCCCGAGCGATCAGGTCGGCATATGCAGCGATCACGCCCAGGGGTGTCCGCATCTCATGGACCAGTTCCGCTACCAGGTCCGATTGCTCAAACAGCACCGCGTTCTGGATCGCGATCGCCGCCTGGTCGGCCAGGATGCGCAGGGTCTCCACATCAGCGGAGGTGAAGGCTTCGCCAGTACGCCGATTGAGCACTTCCAGAACACCGATGACCTTCCCGTGAACAGCGAGCGGCACCGCGATCAGCGAACGGGTTTCCCAGTCAATCTCCCGGTCAATTTGAGCGTAAAAGCGGGGATCCTGCCGCACATCAGTCACCATCACCGGCTCCTTGTGCTGGAAAACCCAACCAGCGATGCTATCCATCGGCACAGTCATTTTGTAAATCTTATGACCTTCCGGATGCGTGGTGGCCTCAAACCGCAATTCATCCGTGCGACGATCCACCAGCAAGATGGAGCCCGTTGCAGCGTTGGTGAGATCACAGGCGGCATGGACGATCTGGGAAAGCAGTGGTTGCAAACTCAGCGTGGAGTTCAGTAAGCGACTAATTTCAATAATCCGTTGTAATTGAGCAATACGCTCCTCTGCACTTGGGTGCTCTTTGTACATCCGTCCCTCACCAGGTTTGCTCCTTGCCTGCTTGTTGCAGGGAAAATGGTCTACCCTTCTTCACGCCCCTCCAGGCACAGATCGGCCAGGCGAGGGAGCGTCTCCACCACATCGGCGCGAAACACGGCAACGGCGAAGGCGTCGGCGTAGGTCGGCTGCTGGTTGAAAATCAGCAGATCTCCCCCGCGGGAGTGGGTGATCGCCGGGAGTTTGGCGGCGGGCATCACCATCAGCGATGACCCCACCACCAGCATCAGGTCGGCCTGGCGGGCATGCTCCATCGCAGCGATGAAGACCTCGGTGGGCAGCTGCTCCCCGAAGAGAATCGCATCCGGCTTGACCAGTCCCCCACAAAAAGGACAACGGGGCACCTCTCCCCGTTCCACCACCTCCGCCAAACTCTCACCGGGACTCTGCCGGAAACAACCCAAGCATGTCGCGGTACGCAGATGGCCGTGAAGTTCCAGGACGTTGCGGGAGCCGGCCCGCTGATGCAGCCCGTCTATGTTCTGGGTGATGACCGCCTGGATGCGCCCGGCCGCCTCCAGCCGCGCCAGCGCAATGTGGGCCGGATTGGGCTGGGCATGGCGCAGCAGTTGTACCAGCGGCCGCACCCACTGGTAGAAGCGTTCCGGATGCTGCCGCAGCGCCTGGATGGAGGCTACTTCCATCGGGTCGTCCTTCTCCCAGAGGCCGGAGCCGGGGGAGCGGAAGTCCGGAATGCCGGAGGGGGTGCTGATCCCGGCGCCCGTCAGCGCCACGGCATGGCGTGCTTTCTTCAGCAACGAAGCGGCAAGAGACAGGTCTGAAAGTAGTCCTCTGTCCATAGTCCACAGTCCGCAGTCCATAGTCCACAGTCCACAGTCCGCAGTCCGCAGTCCACAGTTGTAGATCAGCGGTGAAAAATCCGGGTTAAAAAATCACAATCGGCGTCCCGACGCGTTCGTCTCCCTGGACAAAGTCGTCCTCTGCTCCAGCGATAGGATAGACCCAGCGGTAAATCCAGCGTGCTGCGTCTATGGAGACATTCACACATCCGTGGCTGCGGGGCACGCCGAAATCGTTGTGCCAGTACGTGCCGTGGATCGCCGTCCCGCTCCGGTCAAAGAAGACGTTCCAGGGGACTCCCGGCAGGTCAAACAGGTCCGCCGGAACCGGGTCCTCCGGTTTCTGGGGACGGTTGCTCATGTGACGGGAAACTTGCTTGAGGATGACGACGTGCTCCCCTTTGGGGGTAGAGAGGTCTTCCACCGTGCCATCCTCCAGCACCCGCGTGCCGATCCCCGACGCGCAGCGGGTGGTGAAGACCACCCGGTCTTTCTCGTAGCAGGTCACCGTCTGCCGGGAGAGGTCAATCTCTATCCGCTTGGCTCCGGCGAAGGGACGGATCGGCGAAAGTTCCCGGCGGGAGAGGCGACGGATGTCGGTCGCCAGCACCCACTGATAGCCCGTCGGCGGCAGTTCGTCGTAGATTTTGTACCACGCCGTCCCCTGATCGTCAAAAGCGATCCCCACGACGTGGTAGGTGGTGCGGTTGTAGAACCGATAGACGACGCGCGCCTGGGAATGGGGTTCCTCCCGCGCCTCGGTGTAGGGGACGCTGACCTCGCCCCAGAACCCCCACTCGCCGAAGTCGGTGATGGGCACCTGCGGCGGCCAGACCCCCATGGGCTGCACCCAGGCGGAGAAGACATAGCCGTCCGGCGTCTCGTACCAGAGGTCGTTGTAGGCATTCAGGCCGGGGGCGCGCACCTCCCGCACAATGGGGAAGACCTCGTCCCGCTTCCAGGCGCCCAGCCGTCGGGCGTCTCTTTTCGGCTCCTCGTAGATGGTGGTGGGGTGGATGGCCCGCCCCATCCACACCGGCCCCTCGTCTAGCAGACGCCAGAAGCGGCGGTAGACGGGCCAGACGGCCGCCCACCCCAGCGATCGGGTGGAAAGGCGGAGGAAATCCCTTCGGGTGATCCGGGGCATATTCCCGTTACTCGTACACCTTTTCTTCGGCCTGCTCCGCCTCGGGCGCGTCCGCCTCCACGTCCCGCACCTCCGGGCGCGGCGCCAGCACTTCCCGGTAGTATTCGTGCTGGATGATCAGGTCCATAATCTCGTTGGTCCCCGTCCAGATCATAATCAGCCGGGCGTCCCGGAGCAGCCGCTCTATGGGGTAGACGCTGGTGTATCCGATCCCGCCGACAATCTGCATGGCGTGGTTAATGACCTGCCAGGCGGCCTCGGTGGCGAATTTCTTGGCTTCGGAGACCAGGCGCCGGGTACGGCTGGGGTCGTCCCCGGCGTCTATGCAACGGGCGGCGCTGTAGACCAGGCCGCGGGCGGCGTCCAGCAGGGTAATGGAATCGGCCACTTTGAAACTGACCGCCTCAAAGCGGCGGATTTTTTCCCCGAAGGCCTTGCGTCGGTCGGAGTAGCGGGCGGCGACCTCCAGCGCGGCCCGCCCCATGCCGATGGCACCGGCGGCGCTGGTCATCCGTTCGGGGATCATCATCCGGTAGAAAATCTCCGCGGCGCCGTTCTCCCGTCCGACCAGGTTCTCTGCCGGAACGAGCGCGTCCCGGAAGACCACCCGGCCGGTGCCGCCGCCGCGGGTGCCCATCAGGCCGTAGAGGTAGGCCACATCCACCCCGGGCCCTCGCTCCACGATAAAGGCGCTGATGCCCTGGTGGGGTGGAGCGTCGGGATCGGTGCGCGCGTAGACCAGGAAGAAATCCGCCTCCGCCGCCCCGACGATGAAGCGTTTCTGTCCGCGGAGGACGTAGTGGTCGCCCTCGCGCCGGGCCTCGGTGGTGGTGCCGAAGAAGTCGGAGCCGCCGCGGGGTTCGGTGAGCGCCTCGGCGGCGATTTTCTCGCCGGAGATGAGGGGGCGCAGCCAGCGCTCCTTCTGCTCCGGGGTGCCGAAAGCGTTCAGCGCCTCCCCGACGATACTGGGCATCACGTAGGCGCAGGCCAGCGCCGTGCCCAGCACGCCGACCTCCTCAATGGCGATGATTTCGTCCTCCCAGCGCAGGCCTCGCCCGCCGTACTCCGGCGGGAAGCGCAGGCCCAGGAGGTTGCGCCGTCCGGCCTCGCGGACGAATTCCCGCGGGTAGCGGACGCGGTCGGCGTCCATATCCAGGATCAACTGGCGCGGCACGCTGCGGACGAACTCCCGTACTTCGTCTCGCAGGTCTCGTTGGGCAGGAGTGAGCATGGCGTCTTGCATGGGGACTCCGTAAAACGTAAAGTGGAAAAAGGCGGTTATCTGGGCGGGGTGCGCTTGCGCCAGCCGTAGCGGCGGACGAGCGCCACCGCCAGGGTGATCGCCCCCAGGCCCAGCCCGCCCCACAGCCATCCGGAGACACCTCCGGTGACGGGCATCTGCCCTGCGGCAGGCCGAACCCCGCGCGGGGTAGGAGCGGGCGTCCGCGTCGGTGCGACGGGCACCACCACGGTTGGGGTATCCGTTGGCGGAGGCGGAGGGGGTGGAGGGGGG
>FWPU01004325.1_pt1 | contig 33319 bp, 28 predicted proteins | sample 2228361 | NCBI WGS metagenome assembly FWPU01 (sample SAMEA103939777, study PRJEB20133) | metagenome
TCGTATGACGTTTTACCAAATCAGCAAACTGACCAATGATGGAATCAAACTTAGGATAATCAGATGAAGCGAAATGCCAATCAGGATGATCATTCAACTCCTCCCATCGTTCGTTATACTCATCGAGCGGCTCAAAGAAAGCAACTGGATCGGCAACATGGACAACCACAGGAATCTGTAACTCTGCAGCTGTCTGCCATAACGGATCAAGTCGCTTATCGTTTACCGATACTAACACTCCCTTATGATCACGCACATGCAACCCAAAGGCTTTCCATATTTTCAACCCCTGAGCGCCTCGGGCAACTTGTTCGCGCAACTGCTTGGCTGACCATTCCCCAAACCGATTCCCCTTTTCAGTCCATTTAGCCCAATTTACACCTCCAAAGATGCAAAATCGTTCTGGGGCTACCGATTTATATTTATCCAAATGAAAATGGAGCAAATCCTCGCCCCATCCACCATCCAAATCTACAAAGGTTCGTACATGAACTTCATCCAATACCTCCAATAATTCACCCACGGGCTTTTTATCCCAACCACCACCATAAGGCTCTGCCAAATGATTGTGAGCATCAACCACCGGAAACCGAGGATCGAGTATCGTTGAGGTCTTCAAATTCACCATAGAACGTGGTTTATAACTTCTCAATAACATCGTTCCTCTTAGACGCATGGAAGGTTTGATTTTTCATTAGGTGTCCAAATACAAAACACTTCAGGTTCTTTAAATCCATAATACCACCCTTCAAAGTATAATATCAATCAACAACGAAATTGATCCAATAAAAGGTACGAATTATATGCAAAACGAAGTAAACAAACTCTATCTCGGCGGGATTGTTCTCGTATCCGGGTTGATCATTGGTGCATTTTTCGCCATTTATTTTTCGCCTCGCTATCTTCCCTTTTTACAACAATACGGTATCATTAATTCCCCACCCACCTATACACCTTATCCTACATATACACCACTCCCAACTCCTAAACCCTCGCCTACTGCCGCCTCCATTTCAACGGATATCCCTAGAATCGGGACATTTGAGAAGCCTGTGCTTATTGGTAGAGAACATGTGATACCTGGCTACGGGCGAATGAAGGTTTTAGGCACAAATTGGAAGTCAGAGCAGACGGGTTTAGCCATCATTTATCTTTCATTTACCTGCGAACGACCACCCAATCAAATATGCAATACGAGCGATTTCATCCTCGAAGCAATCGGAGATTCCGGTAAAGTATATCCTCCTGACTTCAGTTCTGAAATTCCCCAGCCGGAATTTGGCGCGCTAGAGCAATCAGAAGTCCAAAGCGATGAAACGGTCAAAGGATTTGTTGGATTCTTCATAGATCAACCCGAATCGACCCTCATTCTCCATGTCCGTGTTCTTCTACGAGATATTGAGGCATATTTCAAAATATCGTATTGAATGTATAGATAAGAAATTAGAAATATATCCATATTTATGTTATGAGGTTGTATAAAAAGGTTTCAGCGTCCCACCTGACTACCTGTATTCTCTGTCATCGCACGTCTCGTTTGATTTCTAAAAGCATTGGTTTATGTCCAGACTGTATAAAATATCAGTTCGAACAGGCTTGGGCTTTGTTGCAAACGACCCATCGCCTTTCCCGAGAGGAATTTCAACTTCCCCCATCGCCACCTCGTCATATGGATGGCATTCAATGTAACCTATGTAGCAACGAATGTCAAATTGCAGAAGGCGAACGAGGCTTTTGCGGTTTAAGAGAGGTGCGTAATCATAAGCTTACCCACCTAGCCGGAACCGCAAGTCACGGATTGCTCCAATGGTACCGCGATCCTTTACCGACCAACTGCGTTGCCGATTGGGTTTGCGAGGGCAGCAAGCATCTCGGGTACCATAACCTTGCAGTATTTTATGCAAGTTGCACAGCGAATTGCTTGTTTTGTCAGAATTGGCACTTTCGCGAGATCAATACCTCCGATTTTAAAACCATCAGTGCTGAAGAATTGGCTTCTGTATCTAATGCCAGAACCTTTTGCGTTTGCTTTTTTGGAGGAGATCCCTCCTCACAAATGCCTCATGCACTGGCAACCTCCAGATTGCTAGCCCAGAAGGGTGTTCGCATTTGTTGGGAAACAAACGGTATGATGAACCCAAAATTTCTCGATGTTGCTGTCAGATACTCTCTGGAAACAGGCGGGTGCATTAAATTCGACCTGAAAGCCTATGATGAAGAAATACACCTGGCTTTGACCGGGGTTTCTAATCGGCGTACACTAGAAAATTTTGAACGTGCGGCTGCCCTAAGCAAAGAACGTCTGAAACCACCCTTGGTCATTGCAAGTACCCTTTTAGTCCCAGGCTATATAGATGCTACACAAGTAGGGAAAATTGCCCGGTTTATTGCCTCCCTCAATCCCAAAATCCCCTATGCTTTGCTCGCTTTCGCCCCGAATTTTTACTTGTCAGATCTCCCATATACCTCCGTTCAACAGGCTGAGCAAGCAGAATCGGCTGCCAAAGAGGTTGGTTTGCTCAATGTGAGGATTGGGAATAGACATCTATTAGGCTGGGAATACATCTGAAATGCATTCATCGTTCATCCGCCAATCTTTGCTTCAAGAAAAGGTCAATGAAAAAGTCCGCTGTAACATTTGCGAAAGGCATTGTCTCATTGTCCCTGGGGGAAAAGGTTGGTGTCGCACCCGGGAGAATCGAAATGGCGAATTAGTTACCCTCATATATGGCTCAATTTCATCCATTGCATCAAATCCCATCGAAAAGAAACCCTTTTACCACTTTCATCCTGGGACGCGCGCCCTGACGTGTGGTTCATGGTCATGTAACTTTGGATGTCCCTGGTGCCAAAATTGGCAAATTAGCAAGGCAGTTCCCCCAATGGGTGGAGAATATATTTCACCCGAGCATTTCATTGAATTAGCCAGAGAGTACTTTTGCCAAGGAACTTCGATTTCTTTCAACGAGCCAACCTTGTCTCTAGAATGGTCATTAGATGTTTTTCGCCTTGCCCGACGGGAAGGCTTTTATAACACTTTTGTCACCAATGGTTATATGACCAAAGACTCTCTCTCCCTTTTGGTTGAAGCAGGTTTAGATGCCATGAACGTGGATATCAAAGGGAGCGCTGATGCAGTAAGGCATTATTGCAAAGGCATAACCATTGAAAAAGTATGGAATATTTGCAAAGAGGCTCTTTCACAAGGCGTTCACCTCGAAATCACTACACTGATCATTCCTACAGTCAACGATGATGAAAGAACGATTCGAGAGATTGCCGAACGTATCAACTCAGAATTGGGAACAAACGTACCTTGGCATGTAACTGCCTACCGTCCGGCGTATCGGTTCACTGTACCTCCAACGCCAACTGCCTCCTTGGAAGCCGCGTGGCGTATTGGCAAAGAAACCGGATTAAAATATATCTATGTTGGAAATGTGCCAGAGCATCAGTATAATCATACCTATTGTCCTAATTGCAATGCATTGCTCATTTATCGTTCAGGCTTCGATGTTATCCATTACCGTCTTCACCAAGGTCGCTGTCCGGACTGTGGAGAAGAGATCGCAGGCGTGTGGCAATAGAAAAGGTACAACTTAACCTCAGATTTGTTACAATTCCATAACATCCATGTACCTGACCGAACTAGGTATCCCGATATCCAAACGAGCATTTGACCTAACCCTGTCTATCTTAGGTCTTATCATCCTTTCTCCTCTATTTCTCCTAATATCGCTAATGATATTAATTACCGAAGGTCCTCCAATCTTTTTTCGTCAGGTTCGTCCGGGTATCAATGGAAAGCCATTTACTATTTATAAATTTCGAACCATGCGAGAAACACAGGACGAACATGGTAACCTGCTGCCAGATGAATTACGAATTACACCTTTAGGACATTTTCTTCGTACCACATCACTAGATGAGTTGCCCGAACTGTTCAACGTCCTCCGAGGTGAGATGAGCCTTGTTGGACCACGCCCTCTTTTGATGCAATACCTCCAGCGATATACTCCTGAGCAAGCCCGTCGCCATGAGGTGCTTCCAGGTATAACCGGATGGGCTCAAGTTAATGGGCGAAATGCATTGACCTGGGAAGATAAATTCCGCTTAGACGTCTGGTACGTGGACCATTGGTCTTTTCTACTCGACTTGAAAATCCTTCTCTTGACTTTGTGGAAAGTGATTAAGAGGGAGGGTATTCAACAACCTGGTCACGCGACTGCTGAGGAATTCATGGGATCCAGTCATTCGATTCCAGCCAACACTCAAGAATTAACAGATCAACGATGACCACGGACTCACCACCTTCTCCATCAAACCTCATTATGGATATGCAAGAATTGTATCGAGCACTCTATAGAATACGCCACTTTGAAGAAACTGTGTTGAAAGAATTTCCACGCGGAGTCTTTGTTGGAACAACTCACACCTATCTCGGACAGGAGGCGAATGCGGTTGGCGTTCTCACACACCTTCAAAAAAAAGATATTGTTGTCAGCAATCATCGTTGTCATGGGCATTTTCTGGCTTATGGGGGAGACATGCGAGCGCTTTTTGCAGAATTAATGGGCAAAGCAACCGGAATTTGCGGTGGTAGAGGAGGGTCTCAACATCTGCACTGGTGCAACTTTTATTCGAACGGAGTCCTTGCGGGTACCATACCGTTAGCTACTGGTATGGCTCTTGCTGAGAAGTTCAAGAAGAGCGATGCCGTTGTAGTTTGCTTTTTAGGTGATGGGGCTTTAGGGGAAGGAATCGTCTATGAAAGTTTAAATATGGCTTCCTTGTGGTCTGTACCAATTCTCTTTGTGCTAGAAAACAACCGTATTGCTCAAACAACCCCCATTGAGGTGAACTTAGCAGGAGATATCCAAAGCAGGTTCACTGCCTTTGGCATCCCAACCGAACAATTGGACTCGAGCGATGTCCTTGAAATCCTCCCACTTGCAGAGACTTTCATCCACGAGGTAAGGACTCGATGTAAACCATATGCTCTCATCTTGCACACCTATCGCCTTGGACCCCATTCCAAAGGAGATGATACCCGAGACCCTCAAGCGATAGAATATATCCGTCAAAAACGCGATCCCATTGCTGTTATGGCTACGCGCATAGAACCCCTGCTATGTAAGAAAATTGAGGAGGAAGTAAAACTAGAAGTCACTCTCGCATTTCAGCAAGCCCTAAACGACCCTTATCCGTCCTTCCAAATCGAAAACAACTATTCCAGAGAGATGATTCTCGCATGATCACCGTATTAGAAGCCCTCAATCAAGCGTTGTATAAGGCTATCAAAGATGATGAACGAGTGTATTTATTGGGAGAGGATATTCTCGACCCTTATGGTGGTGCTTTCAAGGTCACCCGTGGGTTATCCACTCAATTCCCCGATCGAGTTTTGGCTACGCCCGTTTCTGAAGCGGGCATCGTGGGTGTTGCTGCAGGTATGTCCTTGCGTGGTCTTCGCCCGGTTGTGGAAATTATGTTTGGCGATTTCATCACCCTCATAGCCGACCAAGTAATCAACCACATTGCAAAATTCCGTTGGATGTACAATGATCAGGTGTGCGTACCCTTAGTTATCCGCACACCAATGGGCGGTCGGCGCGGTTACGGACCAACCCACAGTCAAACCCTTGAGAAACTCTTTCTTGGAGTTCCTGGTTTGCGTGTACTTGCTGCTAATAATCTCAGCGATCCAGGAAAAATATTGACTAGCGCCATTTTAGAAGACGACAATCCAGTTCTATTCATTGAAAACAAATTGCTTTACCCACTGTCCATCCTAGAACATGAGAGAGATAGGGATTTTCATTTCTCATATTATTACCCAAACCACTCTCACCCCACCTTAAAAGACACTCTTGAATACGCTCCTACCTGGGTTCTTGAATGGAAAAACGCGCCGCAACCCAATTTAACCATGGTTTCATATGGTTACATGGCTGAAATAGCACGCCAGGCTATATTAAAACTGGCTTACGAACATGAAATCATCGCTGAGTTAATTGTCCCCACACAAATTTCGCCTTTGGATGTTACTCCGATATATAACTCTATTCGCAAGACAAGGCGACTTCTCGTATTGGAAGAGGGGAATTACACCATGGGTTGGGGAGCGGAGGTTGTTGCTCGCATCGTTGAGAAGAAGAGCATTCTATTGCACACTGTTTGCAGATTGGCTGCCCTCGATCTCCCCATACCGGCTTCCGGTCCTTTAGAAGCGTTGGTTTTACCAGACCTAGAGAAAGTTGTTGAAGTCGCTAGAGAAATGACATAATTTTTAACTAAATCATTTATTATCCAAACGATCATCAAAATGGAACGATCAACAATCCCGGTTCTCATTCCTCAACTCAACCCAAACGAGAGAGAAGCATTGCTTGTTAAACTTCATGTTCAAAATGGACAACAAATAAATAAGGGTGATGTGTTATGCATTTTAGAAACAACCAAAGCAACTGCTGAAGTATGTGCGGATATAGGAGGATATATCACAGGAATTCGGTACTCTGAAGGTGAGATGGTTCGAACAGGTGACATTTTGTGTTATATCAGTGATTCTCCAGAAACTGTTGTACCCGAATCATCATTCCTTCGATCGGAAGAAGAAGGAAAGATCGAAGGGATCGTGGAAGATATGGCTGAAAACACCGTTGATTTACCTCAAGGTCTGCGGATAACCAAGCCGGCATTGCAATTGGCTTCAGCCATCCATCTCAATTTAAACCGACTTCCCAAAGGACCTCTCATTACGAAAGAGATGTTACAAAAGCATATCCTTTTCTCAAATGTGGAAAGTTGTGTTCCACAAAAGCCCAAATTTGATCCGTCAGCCATCGTTATATATGGTGGTGGCGGACATGGTAAGTCTCTAATCGAATTGATTCGCTCCCTTCATGTCTACCAAATCGTTGGGATACTCGATGATGGTTTATCCCTCAAAGAGTCATATGACAACTTGCCATCTATTTTGGGAATCCCCATCCTCGGTGGAGGAGAGAAACTTGCTGAACTTTACGAACAAGGAATCAGGCTAGCGGTAAATGCTGTTGGCGGTATCGGAGATATTCAAATTCGGGTGAAAATCTTCGAACGATTGGCGAATTACGGCTTTGCTTGCCCCACACTCATACACCCGAGTGCCTTAGTTGAATCGAGTGCCATACTTTCAAATGGAATCCAAGTTTTCCCTCATGCGTACATCGGCAGCGAAGCACGTATTGGATTCGGAGTTATCATCAACACGGGCGCCATCGTATCACACGAATGTCATATTGGTAACTATGTCAATCTCTCCCCTGGTGCTATCCTCGCCGGCGGAGTTGAGATAGAAGATTGTGTGCTGGTTGGAATGGGCGCAACGATCAATATCGGTGTCAAAATTGGCAGTGGCACACGGATTGGAAACAATGCCACCGTCAAGGCAGATGTGCCAGCAAATAGCATTATAAAAGCAGGCGCAGTTTTCCCAAGTTGATTTGATGAAATCAAGGTGTTTTAACAATTTCTTCACGCTAATTACGGGTAAAGTGTATCACACCCAAATTACCTACCATAAATTACACTTTAAAAAGGTTAAATAATAATTATGAACCATCTATGGAAAAAACGAGCAAATAAAGATTCTCGTTTTCTTATACCTATGTCTTCTCCTGACATTACTGATGCAGAACGCGAAGTGATTGCTGAAGTCTTACAAACTCCATTTCTCAGCATCGGACCATATATCGAAGCCTTTGAAGAGACTTTCAAGCAATATCTGGGATGCAAATATGCCGTTGGTGTAAGTTCAGGAACTGCTGGGTTACATCTTTCCGTAATTGCAGCAGGTATCGGCGAGGGAGATGCAGTCATCACTACACCATTTTCCTTCGTTGCCTCAACCAATGTCCTGCTCTTCGAACGGGCTATTCCCATTTTTGTGGATGTCGATCCAGCAAGTGGAAACATAGACCCTATATTAATAAAAGAAGCATTAAGAGACTTAACAAATAATTTCGCATCATCTCGAATGTGGCTACCTCGAAGACTCCCCAAGTACTTCAAGGGCAATAACCCTAAGGCAATCCTGGCTGTAGATGTGTTCGGACAGCCCGCAGATATGGATGTTATCCGCGACCTTGCCAATCAATATGGGTTGAAAGTCATTGAGGATTCTTGTGAATCTTTAGGAGCGGAGTATAAAGGACGCAAAGCAGGTGTATTGGGAGATTATGGTGTATTCGGATTCTATCCAAACAAACAAATCACTACTGGAGAGGGAGGTATGATTGTTACTAACGATGAAGAGGCAGCACGGGTGATGGTTGCTTTGCGCAATCAAGGTCGCGCTCCCGGAGATGCATGGTTGCAACATACCTACTTGGGGTATAACTACCGATTAGACGAATTGAGTGCTGCTCTTGGTTATGTGCAAATGAAGCGATTAGAGGAACTTTTGTTCAAACGAGAACAAGTCGCCAAATGGTACAACGAACGTCTTGCGCTTATTCCTGAAATTGAACTTCCTGTGCAACTTGACAGCACAACTCGGACTTCATGGTTTGTCTATGTTATACGCTTTCAAAGCCATCTCCAGAGGAACCAAGTGATGGAATATCTAGAAAAAAAGGGTATCCCCTCCAGACCTTACTTTACCCCTATTCACCTACAACCTTATATGCAAGAGCGCTTCGGTTACCAAACGGGCGATTTTCCCCATACGGAGAACCTCAGCAACCGCAGCCTTGCCCTACCCTTTTCAAGTATAATGATTGAATCACAGGTTGATTTAGTTTGCACAGCATTGAAAGAGGCTTTGCAGTTTTCATTAAAAATTTTCTAACACAATCATCTATTTCTGGAGGTAATATGAACTTCGTCATGTGGAAAAAGGCATTGCAGGTGATACCACGCATTAGCAAAGAGGAATGGGATCAATTGGATGTGATATCCAGATGGCTCATCTCAACAAGAGCAGCAGTGCTCATCATGACGTTTATTTCAGCAGCCATTGCTGGTATTTTAGCCTTTCAACACGATCGGTTTAACTTGGGATTATGGTTATTGCTTGCTGTCGGTTTGATTTTTGCCCACGCAACGAATAACTTGTTCAACGATTTTACGGACTACATCAAAGGTGTGGACAAGGACAATTACTTCCGTGCTCAATACGGTCCTCAACCGTTGGAACATGGACTGATGAGCAAACGCCAACAGTTACTATATACCGTTGTTACCGGACTAATTGCTTTGGCAGCGGGTATAGCATTGACCCTTTTACGTGGTGGTCTAACCCCTCTTCTGCTAGGTTTAGGTATATTCTTTGTACTCTTTTACACCTTTCCACTCAAGTATATAGCATTGGGAGAAATTGCTGTACTGATTGTTTGGGGACCTTTGATGATCGGAGGCGGATATTATGTAATCACTGGCATATGGGATTGGAATGTTGTCATTGCCAGTCTACCATATGCTTTGGGTGTAACAACAGTCATTTTCGGCAAACACATTGATAAATATGAATTTGACAAGGATAAACATATCCATACCTTACCGGTATTGATTGGCGAACGAGTGTCACGTTATTTGGTTATTCTGATGACGGCTATGCAATATGTATCTGTTATCTATCTCATCTTTATTGGATTCTTCACCCCCATTTTGCTCATTGTCCTCTTCGCGCTGAATACATTCATAAAAGTCATTATTTCAATGTATCGCCACCCCAAACCAAGTCAAAAACCAGATGATTACCCTGCAGATGTCTGGCCACTCTGGTTCGTCGCATCTGCCTTTTATCACAATCGCCGCTTCGGTTTACTCTACCTTCTTGGTTTGATCGCCGACTCCATCTTACGCTTGTTGATTAAATAAAACAATTCTGCTGCAACAAACAAGGGATCCACTATTTGTTAAAAATCACCTCTTCTCTACCTGCCAGTTTGTCTTGTATACGTTCGACAACGATGTCAAGGTGCTTTTTCTTATTGACGAAATCTAAATCGTCCGAACGAATGGACAAAACAGGACAAATATCAAAGGATTGAATCCATTCCTCGTAATAGGAATCGAGCAAGGTGAGATATTCAGCGGTTATTCCCTTTTCAATAGAGCGCGCGCGGCGGCGAATGCGAGCCATCAGTACATCCACCGGTGCTCTGAGGTAAATGAGAAGGTCTGGCGGTGGTAAATGAGAGACAACCAAATCGAAAACGCGGCGGTAGGCAAAATAATCGCGTTCACTGAGGTTGCCCAAATAATGTAATGCACGTGCGAAGATATAAGCATCCTCGTAGATGCTACGATCCAAGATAGCGGATTGAGGCATTCTAACGAGTTCCAAATATTGTTGAGCTCGATGCCCAAGAAAAAACACTTGCAGGTGAAAAGACCAAGAACGCATATCAGCATAGAAATCCGATAAATAAGGATTATCGGACACAGATTCATAGGCTGCCATCCAACCCAAACGTTCTCCAAGGCGTTCAGTTAGGGAGGTCTTCCCAACGCCGATGTTTCCAGCGACAAGGACCATTCTCTTGGGCATTTTCAACACTCGCTAAACCCACAGGCATAGCATTTACGGCAACCTTCCTCTGCTACTAAAGCAGCTTGACCACATTCGGGGCATAAATCTCCTATCTTGAATGCCAACTGATCTCCTAGCGATTCGACGCTTGTACGATGACCCTCATCAAATTCTTTTTCACTCACACGTTCGTCTTCACGTTGTGTGTTGCTCAGATATTCATCCAAAGCATGTGCAACACCGTCAGGCAAGGAACGCACGCGGTTTGGACCAAAACCCAACGATCTACCACTCCCGATGCCAGAAAGTTGTCGTACGACCTCTTTCAATCGTTCCCGTTGTGGAACTGGCGATACTAAACGTAGGATATATGAAATCAAGCGTCCTATTGCTTCAGAAACCGATGCTGTGTCTGATCCCGCCTTTGAAGTATTTATAAATACTTCGAATGGTTGTCCCCCACCATTTTCATTGATGGTTACAAATGTTTTACCAAGCGGTGTATTCACTTGATAAGTGAAGCCTGGCAAACACCTTGGTCTTGGTTTCTTACCCTCTTGCAACATGGATAATTGTACTCCGCTCATATCGCTTGCTGTAACCTCTTGGTGTTGCATTGCCTTTTCTTTCGATGTTGCACGAGTCTCTAGCACAACCTTCTGACGAGACCCAGTTACATAAACGGTAATGCCCTTACACCCCAATTTCCAGGCAAGCATGTAAGCCTTTGCAACTTCTTCTTCGGTCGTATCAGGCGGAAAATTGATGGTTTTCGAGAGGCTGTTATCAACAAAGGCTTGCAATGCCGCCTGCATGCGGACATGTTCTTCAGCCGTAATATCTTGTGATACAACAAACACACTTCTAATTTGTGGTGGTACTTCTTCAATATCTTGACAAGTACCATATTCCACAACTTTATCAATGATCGCCTGATAAGTTTCTCCTTCGATATTCGCATCCATCAAAGCCTGCTGGAATAATGGACTCACGTATTGTAACTGTAAATCCCTACCATTGTCATTGACATGGCGGATGTATGCCAAAGCAAACACGGGCTCACAACCATAGCCCTCACAACCCGCGACAGTGGCTATCGTCCCAGTCGGAGCGATTGTGGTCTGGGCAGCGTTGCGAATGCCATATTGCTGAATGCCCTCAAGGACTCGATTCCAATCAATTTGTGGACGACCCCAATCATGTTCATAGGATACGATGGATTTCGGTGGTGTCCAACGCAAGTTTTCTGGATCATAGATAGACCCTTTGATGACCTCAAACGGTCCGCGTTCTTTTGCAAGTTCAATGCTCGCTAACATTGAATGATAACGAATGAACTCCATCACCTGAGAAGAAAATTCTTGACCTTCTTGAGAGCCATACCGAACGCCAACATGATACATCAAATCCGCCAAACCCATGATTCCCAGCCCGATGCGACGGGCGCGCATAGCGGCTTCTCTCAGTTGAGGGACAGCTGGCACGTAGGCATTGGCTTCTACAACGTCATCTAAAAACCGTGTTGCTAATATCACGCTTTGACGTAATTTCTCCCAATCTACGCAATGATTTGGAGCAAAGTGTTGAGCAAGATTGATAGAGCCCAAGCAGCAGTTTTCATACGGACCTAACCATTGTTCCCCACATGGGTTTGTTGCTTCCAATTGATATAAATGAGGTAGAGGATTTGCGCGATTGGCTGTATCCAAAAAGAGCACCCCAGGTTCACCATTATGATGCGCCTGACGAACAATCTTGTCAAACAGTTCTCTCGCTCGCACCCTCTTATAAACCTTTATGGGAATTCCCATCGCCTCAGCCTGCTCTAATGTTCCATGAAAATTCTCATAAAGCGGTGAGGTGACGTCCATGAAGCGCAAATCCCACATTTCATCGTTTTCTACTGCTCGCATAAAGGCATCTGTTATACCAACAGAGATATTGAAATTGGTTATGGCGTTCTCATCCGTCTTGCACGTGATAAACTCTTCGATATCCGGGTGGTCAACGCGCAAGATGCCCATGTTTGCTCCTCTTCTCGTCCCACCCTGAGCAATCTCACCAAACGCTTTATCATAAACTCGTAAAAACCCTACCGGACCAGTTGCTTGACCAGCAGATGACTTTACTAAGGTCCCCTTTGGTCGAAGCCGTGAGAATGAAAATCCATTTCCACCACCTGTCTGTTGAATCAACGCCGCATCTCGAAGTGTTTGAAAAATTCCAGCACGATCCTTCCCCATGTCATCGCTTATGGGTAAGACAAAACAGGCTGCCAATTGCCCCAAAGGTGTACCTGCGCCAGTGAAGGTTGGAGAATTTGGGAAAAATCGTTTTTCTGCCAAGAGGATATAAAATTGACGTGCTATATACATGACTTGACCACCCCAAGTTTCCTCGGCAGTTGCGACATGATAAGCAACACGCCAAAAGGTCTCCTCAGCAGTCTCGATGGGCGTTCCGTCGGCTCCACGCCTTGCATATCGTCGCAGGAAAACTTGACGTGCATTTTCCGTCATCTCAACCTCGATGAGGTCATCGGGTCGAGGCGGTGTAGTTTTAACAGCACTTTTATTTTTTACAGTCCCTGAATTGCTCATTTTTCAATGTCTCCTATAACCAATATCAAATATCAACATTAATTGCATGTACACCCCCAGTTTAACCTTAACGCATTTGATCACCCTTCAAGCAAGCGATCGATTTCTCGTCGAATTGCGCGTAAGTCGTCTAATCCAAGATAAACAATGGCGTACCGAATATATGCAATTTGATCCAATTCTTTCAATCTAGTGATCACCATATCCCCTACAACGCGCGAGGACACCTCCGCTCGAGCCATGGATTGCAAGGTAGATTCGATCTCTCCCACTAGCCGTTCGATGTCTGCAGCCGAAACGGGTCTTTTCGCACAGGCAATGCGGATGCCACGGATGAGTTTGTCTCGATCAAATTCCTCACGAGTGCCATCCTGCTTGATGATGAGCGGTGTTGATAAAATCGCACGTTCATATGTACTGAATCGTTGACCACAATGTTCACACTCTCGACGTCGACGAATTCCACCCCGCGAGTCGTGAGAGGTATCTACCACCTTCGATTCTTCATGTTGACAATATGGACAGCGCATAAGATTCCTTTATAGAACGTATGTTTTATGCCATATATGGTAGTCTATATGGTTATTTCCCATATAATTGGGGGTAATGTGGGTTTTTATTCTAGCACATTTATCTTTATTACGCAAGAAAACAGGGCTTTACTATGATTAAATTTTTCAATAAGCTACCTTAAAGATTTTCAGTCCCCCCATCGTTTTTATAGAACGAATTACCCCAAACCTTTAACATGTGAGCATGAGGAGATTCGACTTAAAATTTCCGATTTCTTCCTAAGCGAAGGCATTTTAGGAAGAAATCGGTTAATTATTTCGTAACTGCTAGGAGAAGTAAGGAGCAGTCAGTGATCAAACAAAGGATTTTAGGTGTCTATACCAATAATATCAGCGCGTCCGATTACGTAAAAAGGTTGGAATATCTAAATCTTCGGTGTTGAAAGTACGTGGTTGAAATTCCAATGGTTTATATCCGCTTTCCGGACGCTCGCCTAAATCAGGTTTCTTGATCTGTACTGACGAGCCATCAAAGGTTGCAATGGACTTATCTAGCATCCTTCGCGGGATACCTGTGCGTTCAAAACCCGTTGCGATGACCGTTATGCGTATTCGATCGGTCATATTGGGATCAATAACAGCGCCAAAGATCAAGTTGACATCGGGATGGGCAGTCTCTCGAATGATTGCTGCGGCTTGGTTGACTTCGAACAATGTCAAATCTGGACCACCAGTGACGTTGAACAAAATGCCACGTGCTCCATCAATGGTAATGTCCAACAACTGACTGGAAATGGCTTTTTCCGCTGCTTCGCGAGCCCTATCCTCTCCTTTTGCTTCCCCAACCGCCATCAAAGCCGCCCCACCTTCCGACATGATCGTCCGAACATCGGCAAAATCAAGATTGATCAGTCCCGGCACGGTGATCAATTCAGATATGCCTTGCACACCTTGACGGAGCACATCATCGGCAACACGAAAGGCATCTTGTAAGTTTGCCCGTTTATCTACAATTTGCAATAAACGGTCATTGGGAATGACAATCAAAGTATCCGCTTGTTCTTTCAGATTGGAGATGCCTGCTTCGGCTGCTTGAATACGGCGCGCACCCTCGAAGGTAAAGGGCTTGGTGACAACACCGATGGTGAGTGCGCCAACCTCCCTGGAAATCTGTGCAACAATTGGTGAGGCACCCGTACCTGTTCCACCACCCATGCCTGCTGTGATGAAGACCATATCAGCGCCTCTTAACACCGAATAGATTTCCTCTGAAGATTCTTCAGCCGCCTTTCGACCAATCTCAGAATTGCCGCCTGACCCCAAACCTCGGGTCAGTTTCTCTCCAATGCGCACCCGTGTTGGCGCTTTAGAAAGCATTAGCGCCTGTGCATCCGTGTTGATGGCGATGAAATCTACTCCCTGAAGACCTTCTTCTATCATTCGGTCTAACGCATTACAGCCACCGCCTCCAACACCAACGACTTTGATATTAGCGAAAGATTCAACTTGATTTGGTGGATTGATTATTGTTTCCATGTTCTTCTCCTTACCTTTGTTCTAAAAGATAATGAATATTTTCCATAGATTTATCTTTACACATATAGATGACTCAACCTAAGGTAGCAACCGCTTCAACCAACTTTTTATATTTTCCCAATCCAATGCACCTCCTTGCCGATGGTGATGATGACGTGGGGTTGAAACGGAGTTCACTTCTGTCATCAATGTTGCCCATCTCAATAATCCTACACTTGTTGAGAAAGCAGGTGAATGTAATTTATCTGTCATGCCAATTAGATTCTCTGGTTGGGCTATTCTCACCGGTAGCCCCAATACCTGACTTGCCAAATTGCGAATGCCCGGTAAAGCACTGGAGCCACCTGTTAATACCATTCCTGCTGGCAATAGCCCATCATAACCCGAGCGCTTGATCTCGTTGAGAACGAGGTTGAAAATCTCCTCCACCCGTGCTTCGATGATTAATGCCAACTCTTTACGACTGATCAGAACAGGCTGATCTTCTCCGAAGGGTTGAACCTTGATGTCCTTGTCATCACCCACCTCAGCCTGAAGTGCACAACCGTATTGCTTTTTGATTTCTTCTGCTTGAGAGATAGGAAGGCGTAAGCCAAGAGCAATATCTGAGGTGATGTGATCACCTCCTACACCAAGTACGTTGGTATGCCATACATCCCCGTCAATATAGATCGCCAAATCGGTTGTTCCTCCACCCATATCACACACAATCACTCCCATCTCCCGCTCGGTTTCTGCTAACACGACCTCGGCAGAAGCCAAAGGGTTGAGCACAAACTGGCTCACCTCAACCCCAGCCTGCAAAACACAATTACGCAGGTTCTCAACAGTTGAGGCTGCCGCTGTGATAATGTGCGTTTCAACTTCTAACCGATAACCGTGCATCCCCAAAGGTGTTCGTATGCCTGATTGTCCATCAACTGTGAAGCCACGCTGGATAACGTGAATGATTTCGCGATTGTGGGGAATGGCTACGGCACGCGCTGCTTCTATAGCCCGTAAAACATCACTTTCGTCAATGGTCCTCCCGGTGATGCCGACGACTCCACGGCTATTGACAGAAGCAACATGTGAGCCAGCAAGACTTACTAAGGCAGAGGTGATCTCCAAACCCGAAGTTCGTTCAGCCTTTTCGATGGAGCGCGCAATCGCTTGAGAGGCGGCGGGTAGATCGACAGGAACCCCTTTACGCATCCCTTGAGAAGGTTCTATGCCCACACCAATGATGCGCAAGGTATCATCCTCTTCTATCCGCGCCACGATGGTACAAATCTTCGTGGTACCTACATCAATTCCGACAATCACTGGCTCATCCATTTCAGCCTCACCGTTCCAGACGAAAATAAGGCGCGTGAAGATGCTCTACACTAACCATGACGGGTTGAATTTGTTCTTTATCGAGATATTCAACAATTGCCTGATAAACCTGCATCTTCATTTCTGCATCTGTGGTATCTATCCCAAAATAAACATCAAATCCACGTTCATCTCTCCACCCCAAACCATAAACGTTGCTATATTTTAAGGTTGTGTGATTGGGCAAACGATGGCTGATCGCCAGAATCGCTGATACCAACTGCGGAGGAAGAAAGCGTTTTGTTTGACCGTTTGCTTCGTCTCGATGACCGTTTACCTCAACAAACAATTCCTCCGATTGAGGTGAGGTGAAAGGCGAGTCCTCCGCTTCCACTATTACCACGGGGGCGGGCTCTCCATGAGGTGTAAAAGCTACCCCCATGGAATCTACCCATAAGGTTTCCTCACCTTGCTTCCATACCAAAACCGGCTGCCTCTCTGATACGTTTATCCTAACCTTCGCTGGAACATCTACCTGAACGTGGACTTTGTTCAGTTGAGGGAATGTCGAAAGGAGTTTTTTTTCAATGGCTCGTGGCTCAACCATAAAAATCAATTGATTATCTAATTCAAGGATCGACTCAATCTCCTCAACCTTCAACCGTTGCAAGCCCTTTACTTCGATGTGTGATACACGATATGTCGGTGAATTCCAAGCGATATATAAAGCAACAACCAACATCATGAATAATAATATCGAAAGTAATCGCCATCCGATTCGAACCCTTGGCAATGACGGCAATCGCACTTCTGCACCAGGTGTACTTAAAGCCACATCATATCGTCGCTTTGGTCTTCTTATCGCCCGATTTCCAAGTTCAACAGTTTGTGAAAAAGTACTACCTTCTCTAACCAAAACCGGAGGAGGAGAGACAATCCTCGTCTTGCTATCCCGTTTATGGTTTTTTGAAAGCGGACGCCTTCTCGATTGACGGGCACGACGTTGCCGAATTAAATCAGAGCGACGTAATGAATCTTCCGATGCAGACATAAACTCTCGCAATCCTCGTTCACCATTCACCAAGTAACTCAATTTCCAATTCCAGATTTATCCCAAATTTCTTTGCGACCTCGCTCTTCACCAGATCAATTAATTTCCTAATGTCATCCGCTGTTGCATCACCGCGGTTGACGAAAAAATTGGCATGAATTGGACTTATCTCCGCGCCTCCAATGCTTGTGCCTTTTAAACCCGCTGCTTCAATCAATCTACCTGCATAATCACCGCTTGGATTTTTGAACATTGAGCCCACACTTGCCCCTACGGGCTGAGTGCACTTTCGATAGGCTCTAAATTCTTCCGTTCTTTCTTGCACCCTCTCTGGCGTACTTGCCTCGAGCCGCAAATCTGCAGAAAGTACAACGCCTTCGTAGATTTTTCGTTTTAATACACTTGTTCGATATCCAAACTCAAAACGGTCAACACTCCATTTCTCGATACACCAACTGTTAATTGCCTTTGAAGCAGGAAAACCATCCAAACAATTGCGATGCAAGATTTCTGCCACTATTAAGGATCCTGCAATATCTTTTCCATGAGCGCCAGCATTTCCAACAATTGCTCCACCAAGAGTGCCAGGGATGCTTACCGCCCACTCTAAACCCGAGAAGCCGTATTGGGCTGCCTTGCGAGCAATCAACCCCAAGTTAGCGCCCGATTCTGCCCAAACCTTTGGTGGATCTGAGGTCAAATCAAATCGCATGCGTCTCGCACGGTTGTGAATGACTACTCCTCGAATCCCTTTATCGCTTATCAGCACATTAGAGCCACCACCTAATAGAACAAAAGGGATTCCTCGCATCCACATCTTGGTGACGACCTCTAACAACTCAGCCCTAGATTTCACCACAATCATGGCATCTACACATCCACCCACACGTGCTGAGGTATAGCGCGCCAGTGGCACATCCAACATAACACGATCGCCAAACAATTCTCTCATTGCGGTTTGGGTCACATTTTCCCAAGACATGGTTTCACCTGAGATGGACTCTGTAACTATTCATCACGTCAATTCTCATAAACTTTCTAACCACTCAATCAACCGCAGGATAACCTGCTTAGATACAGGAATGCGCCATTTGATTGGCGAATTTGTGAACTTAACCACAATTTGTGCTCTTTTATCCTGTTGAGTTTTATGTTGTGCCAGGCTTGTTCGAAATGCTCTTTTAGATTGGATAAGTTCCTTGTTCTCCGACATCTCATTGACCGTTTCCGCTGCTTAGAGCAGCCATAATTTGAGTGCTAATCTTATCGGCATCCCCGGCAGACAAAACAAGTAATACATCTCCGGGTTGCAGTCGTTCGAGTAAAAACGCAATCGTTTGAATGAAGTCAGGCATGAAATGAACATCTGGGTGATTCATGTTCTTCACAATTTGATGTGCTGAGAAGTCTTGCGGAATAGGTTCGCGTGCAGGGTAAACCTCTGTCACCAACACATGATCAGCATCTTGAAAAGCATTACAGAAATCATTTTGGAATAAGCGCGTTCGCGAATAGGTATGAGGTTGCCAAACAACCCACAAAGGTCTCATCGGGAAGCGCGAGCGCGCTGCAGCAAGCGTTGTCCGAATTTCGGTTGGATGATGGGCATAATCATCAATCACAACTACACCGCCCATTTCTCCTCGTAATTCGAACCTCCTCTCTACCCCAACAAATTCAAATAACGCTTGACTTACCAAATCTACATCGAGACCAAAATGATGAGCAGTGCCGATGGCTGCCAATGCATTCAGGATGTTATGTCTTCCGGGGACTTGTAGTGTTACCGAACACAACTCTCGTTTTCCTTTATACACATCGAACGAATAACATCCATTCGAGGTGAGGGCGAGGTTCGATGCTATGTAATCTATATTTGTATCTCTTACTGACTCCTCCCAACCATATGTAAGTGTTTGTAAGCGAGACATCTTCACGATATGGTGTAATTGATCGGCACCCCTATTCTCTCTACAGGTCAGCAAGGCTCCATTTCGATCAATTCTTTCGGTGAAATTTAAAAACGCTTCAAAAAATTGTTGATAAGTGGGGTAACAATCCGGATGGTCATGTTCTATGTTCGTTACTACAGCAAAATAGGGCGATAATCCCAAGAACATACGGTCATACTCATCGGCTTCGATAACAAATAAGTTGCCTCGACCAACTCGAGCATTTGTCCCAAAATTTGATGAGATACCTCCAATAATAAAGGATGGCTCAGTTCCAAGAGCATTGAGCATCCATGCGATCATAGCGGTCGTGGTGGTTTTCCCATGTGTGCCTGCTACTGCAATAACCTGATGTCCCTTCGTCAATTCACTCATGAACTCAGATCGCCTGAGCACGGGAATGCCTGCTGACCGTGCAGTTTCAACCTCAACATTGTCATCAGAGATCGCTGATGAACGAACGACCACATCCGCACCGATGACATTCTCTGCCCGATGCCCGATAAAGACTTGTGCACCAGCCTCTCTTACGCGCTTTGTCATCACCGATTCTTGACGATCCGAACCAGTCACTTTAAAACCGCTTTCCAAAAGGATTTGCGCGATCGCAGACAACCCTGTTCCACCAATGCCGATGAAGTGAACATGTTTCATCATACAAAAACCACGATGATAAATAGAAAAGATAGACCGACAGCAAAATAAATCCAAGGAATTACCAACCAATCAGGAGGTAGGATTTCAATAAGCCTTAGAGCCGCATCACCCATTGGAGTACCCGGTTGGGGCGGAGTGATGATATCAAAAGGATAGCCCGTCTGATGGAGAAAGTACCATAATGAACCAACTACTAAGTAACCATTGATTGCCCCCAATAATAGCCCAAGCAAGGTATCTTGCAGGTGCTCGCGCGCAAAGCGCGCTCCGGCAATGGCTTTGATATTGGGCGTTTGATAACCAAAGAAGACCAAAAATCCGATGATGGAGACGCGTGTCCAAAATAAAGGTCGCCCACCACTGGCAACGATCGTATTCTTAACCAAACCAACATAGGTTTCTAGTACAGTGATGATAAACAAAGCCAAGATAATGCTAAAGGTTACAATCAACTCTTTTGCCCAACCACGCATCGCTCCAATGATTGCAAATAAGATGACGTACATCCAAAAGATAACTGTCAGGCTCACCATAATTCAACTTCCTTTCCTGACCTCCTCCATTGCAAGCGAGACAAGAAGGTTAGCGATGTGATCCGCCGCCTCTGGACTAGCCAAGGATTGCATAGCCTTGCTCATCTTCTCCCGTAGAGATGCATCGTTCATTAACCTTCTTACAAGGGGTAATAACTGTTCGGGTAATTCACGATCCTTTAGAATGACTGCAGCACCTAGTTTTTCCAAATAACTCGCGTTTTGGTACTGATAGCGCCATGCGTATGGGTAAGGCACCAAGATGGCAGGTAAACCAAAAAGAGGATATTCACCTAGAGTGGCTGCACCGGCTCGTGATAACACCAAATCTGCTGCTGCCAATGCTGCTCCCATTTCCTCATGAAGGTATAGATACGCATGATAGCGTATGGCTCTATCCGCCCTAAGTTTCGTTTTTGCTTCTTGTACTTCCGCCCAATCTAGGTTTCCGCTAATATGAACCACTTGCATTTCATTTAGGAGTTCTGGCAAAATCGCTAATAAGGCACGATTGATAGAACGAGCACCTTTGCTCCCTCCGAAGACCAACAGTGTAGGTAAGTCCTCAGAGAGCCCTAGCGCCTGACGAGCAGATTGGCGATCCCACCTCCTCAGTTCTCGTCTGGTGGGGTATCCAGTAATTATTACATGGGGACGGCGCGAAAAGTATTCTCGCGATGTCTCACTCACCACCGCCACATGGGACACAAACCGAGACACGAATTTTATGGCTAAGCCAGGTTCGATATCGGGTACAAACAATAGGCTACGAGGTCGTCCCTTTTGATTGAAGGAAAGGGAAACGCTTAGAGCCACCGGCACTGCAATATACCCTCCGGTATAAAACACAACATCCGGTTGAAATCGACTCACGATATGTCGAGCGGCGATTGTGCCTGAAATCATCACCATGAAGTTCCTCAACATCGCCAGAAATCCAACACCGTGTAACCCGGCTGCCGGAATACCATGAAATGGAATTCCAGCCCTTTTGACCAATTCAACTTCTATGCCTCCCAATCCTCCAACCCAACACACCTCTGTTCCACGAGGAAGCATCCGCTGATATACTTGGTGTTCATCAAGGGATGTTTCTTCCTCGTTTTGTTGGGTTTGGATCGCTTGAAGCACGGCGAGAGCGGGATATACTCCTCCGCCAGTCCCTCCGGCGCAAATCAACAATCGCATCGAACGCCCTTTCTTCCTCCATTTTCATTTTCGAAGTCGTACGAGAGATATTCAATAAAATCCCTATAGCAGCCATAGTAGCCACCAGGCTTGAACCACCATAACTAATAAAAGGCAAAGCATTCCCGGCAAATGGTAATAACCCAACCATCACTGCCATATTAATAAATGCTTCCACAATAATCCATATGCTCAACCCCATTGCGATCAACTTACCCATTTCATCAGGTGCATTACGAGCAATCACAAAGCCACGCCACAAGAGCAGAATATACAATAGTACCAATGCCGATGCTCCCAGAACGCCAGTTTCCTCACTAATAACCGCAAAGATGCTATCCGTCGGTGGTACAGGCAGTCCAATCATTTTCGTATCAGCACGACCAATGCCCACTCCTAACCACCCGCCTTTTACAATGGCTTCTAGAGAACGGGCAAGGTGTGTTGGGGCTAATGTGGGATCGTTTAAGCCTGCTAAATATGCATCCAAGCGTATTCGCCCAGTGGGATGCAAACGGAAAATGAGCAATCCGGATAGGAGCCCAACAATGGCTAATGCACCCATTTGGCGTAAATCACTGCCAGCCAGAAAGAACAACACCCCTCCCAAAATGCATACCGTTGCCGCTGCGCTCAAATCGGGTTGAACTACAATAAGTCCCGCAAGAACCCCCAAAATCGCACCGAGGGGAATCAATCCAAAACTGATATCATTCAACTTATCTCGCCGGTTATACAACCAAACCGATAAATAGAGAACTGTCATTAATTTGGCAAATTCTGAGGGTTGAATAGAGCCTCTAAAAATCGTTCTCGTCGCATTATTGACAACCTCCCCAATGACTAAAACGGCTACCAATGCCCCCAAGTTAATCAACATCAATGGCAACGCCAACTTTGCCCAATGACGATAATCTAACCTAGACAATACCACCATAACCAGTAACCCTACCCCCAAGGACCTCAATTGGTGTACAAACATGTAGGTCGGTGGTTTGTCCAACACCATGATGGAGTAATCCCAACTGGCAGAATAAACCATCAACAAACCAAAAACCAACAAAGTGATGACAATTAATATCAAAGGAACATCTATGTTTAATCGAACGGAACGAATCGTTCCCCCTTTGTTCGATGTTCCCTCGTCAACAATGGTGTAAGAAGTCAAGGGAGTTCCATTACCCATTTCTTGAACATCTCTCCTCGTTCTTCAAAATCGCGAAACTCATCAAAACTTGTACCACCGGGAGAAAGCAACACTACATGACCCGGTGCAACGAAACGAGCAGCAACCTGAACTGCCTCCTTTAGGCTTTTGCAGATGGTCATCGAAAGCGGATAGGTGCCAAGGTTCTGATTGTGACATTGACATTCACGTACTGCTTGGGCAATCTTCTCGGCTGACTCACCAAACAAGACCAAGTGATTCACCCGATGACAAACCAAGTCTGCAAATTCTACCCAAGGAAGATTCTTGTCCCTTCCCCCAGCCAGTAAAATCAGAGGCTCCTCAAAGGATCGAATAGCGGCTATGGAGCGTTCGGGTGCAGTGGCGATGGAATCGTTATACCAATCTGCACCTCCCCAATTCCGAATGAATTCTAAACGATGAGGTATTCCCTTGAAGCGTACAATCCCTTCTCGCATAAAACGTGTGGGAATTCCCGCCGCATAAGCAGCAGCGCATGCGGCTAAAACGTTGTAAAGATTATGCGTGCCCCTTAATGCTATCTCTCCCTTGGTCATCACAGGATGGACTCTACTCTCGTCTTGAATGAGAATTTGGTCACCTCGTACAAAAACGCCCTTATGCCCTGCAGGTGGTTGAGTCAACCCAAAGGTTATCAATTGACCACAAACCCGACCTTTCAAACTCCAAGCACCTGGGTCATCGCGATTGAGAATCGCAACATCTTCCGAGTGTTGAAAATCCAATATTTTTGCTTTGGCGGCAATGTAGGCTTCCATCGTTCCATGGCGGTCTAGGTGATTCGGCGTGATGTTCAAAACTACCGCGATGTTTGGTGCACGAGACATCACTTCTAATTGAAAACTGGAAAGTTCCATAATCGCTAGGTCTTGGGGTCCCATCTCATCCAGCATCGAAATCAACGGGTTTCCTATATTACCTCCCACCCAAACCTTGCTTGGGGGTCGTAAACCTTCTGAACCATATTCAGTAATGAGACCTTGACTTTGCTCCTCATTACCCTTCATTACAAACATATTGGCTATTTGCCCAATTAGGGAAGTCGTCGTCGTCTTTCCTGCCGAGCCGGTTATGCCAATCACCTTACATGGAGCACACTCTAGAAAGACTTGTGAGTCGTTTGAGAGAGGAATGCCGCGACGTTTCGCTTCAACGATCAATGGAAGTGAAAGTGGTACACCTCCAGATGGAAAAATCCAATCTGCTCCATCTAGCAACTCCAGAGGATGTCCTCCGCATACCCATTCCACCTCCACACCTGATAAGGCTAAGCGGGCATCTGACAAGGCTCCGATTGGCAAATGGTCATTTAAAACAACCTGTGCACCGCGTTGAGCAAGGTAGCGTGTTAGAGCAATACCTTGCCTAGCAGCACCGATGACAATCACTTTCCGACCTTGCCAGTCTTTCATGCCTAATCTACCTTACCATCCTTCTTTAGGTATCCTAGTTCACACGACTGCCAACGCCACTCCAATCATGGCGAAGAGCAAACTGATCAGCCAAAATCGTTGAACGATTTGGGTTTCGCTCCAACCAAGCAATTCAAAGTGATGATGGAGGGGTGCCATCTTGAACAACCGGCGACCGTTTGTCGCCTTGAAGTATGCTACCTGCAGAATGTCGCTGAGGGCTTCACTGAGCGGAATAACCGCTATCAAAGGTAACAAGAGCCATTGTCCGGTCATCAACGCCACTACTGCCAAGGTAGCACCTAAAGACAGCGCACCTGTATCACCCATGAACAACTCAGCAGGGTGAACGTTAAACCAAAGAAACCCGAATAATGCACCTACGACTGTGAAACAAAATCTTGCCAAGAAGATTTGTTGCTGGAATATTGCAATGGCACCAAAAGCAACAAACGCCGTTGCACAGATTAACCCAGCCAAGCCATCTAACCCATCGGTAAGATTAACAGCATTTGTTGTTCCCACAATGATGAACATCGCCAGTGGTACATAAAAATAACCGAGTTCAATCTCTTCCTTCACACCCGGAATAAATAGGTGTGGAACATCCAGTACAAAGTACAACCCGAAGGCAACGATCAATGCCAGACAAACTTCTATAAAAAATTTCACCCTGGCGGGTAAACCTAATCCCCTTCTCTTACCACGCACTCCTTCCCAATCATCCACAATGCCTAACAGAGCATAAACGATCATTACACCCATTGGTACAAGGACTGAACGCCCAACCACCGTCAAACCTATCAATGGAGCTGCATAAATCAAGCCGGTGATTAGGATGACAGGTAATACAATCATCAATCCGCCCATGGTTGGAGTGCCAAACTTTGTGAAGTGCCTCCGAGGACCCTCCACCCGAATATATTTTCCTATTTGCAAATGCTTCAAGACACGAATCAAGGGTGTTCCCCAAATTACGGTTAACATAAAACCCAACCCTGCCAAGGCTAAAGCCATAGATGCCTGGGTCATGCTTTGACCTCTAAATGGGTTACAATCTTATCCATTTGCATATTGCGTGAGCCTTTGATTAAAATTAAATCTTCAGATTTTGTTTTGGTTTCCAACCAACGAATTGCTTGTTGAATATCATCTAATCGAACAATCAATCCTTCATCCAAACCATATTTTGCAGCCTCAGAGGCTGCGATACGCGCTTGTTCGCCCACCGCTACAAATTTACTGACCACCTCAGCAGCACGTATGCCAATCATTTCAAAACCAACCTTATAGCGTTCATCTAAGTCTGAGAGGTCACCAAGGACGAAAATTTTATTTCCTTCTAAACTTTCAAGTAAATTCAACGCGGCTAAGGTTGATTCAAGGGAGGAATCGCAGGTATCATCGAGCAATAGAGCACCGTTTGCCATTTGAACTGTAATCAATCGAAGTTGTGATTGGCTAACATTCAATCCATTGACGATCTCCTGCCAATTCAATCCCTCGATGATTCCAACAGCAACTGCGCAAAGGACAGAATAAACAACACGGTGACCTATCAATGGCACGCGCAAATGAACAATCTCATTGCGATGATGAAGGCGTAAACGGATACCCTCCACTCCCAAACTCTCAACACCATCAACCCATAAATCGGCTTGAGAGCTAAATCCGTAGGAGAAAACCTTGGAACGGTTCGGCTGAGTAAAGCTTAGAGAAGAGTAATCTTCATAGTTTAAAACCACAACACATTTTGAGAGAGAACTGGCTTGTACTCTTTCAATGAAATCATCCACCATTAAACCTTTTTCTTGAAGACTCTTCTTTCGACCGTCTCTTGAGAGATTTAAATTCATGAATACGAAAATCTCAGGAACAGCAAATTCACAAAACGAAACAACCTCTTCTGGATGGATTTTCACAACCAATCGTTCACCTGGCTTGTTTAGATTCATTACTTCGATTGCCAAATCCGTAGCATCACGTGGTTCCTGAACACTCCTAATCGAATAGCGCTGTGAGAGAATGTCAACAATCAATTGTTGCGCTATACAATATTCACCACATCCAACCAGAGCAACGATGTGCAAGGATAGCTTCTGCTTCCAGAAACAAAGTATTTTTTTCAAGGCATCTAGTGTATTTGGGACTTTCAAACAAAGAGGGGTTTCTTTCAAAGCATCCCATCTCAAAAGCGTTTGTTCAGAGTCTAGGTCAAAAACATAAAAAGGTTTAGGTAACTCCTCCTGAACCAATGCACAAGTTGCACCACCTTCAAAAGCCCTTTTCACAGCCTCGGTCACGTTTTTTTCTTCCGGTAACGCGATAAATAACGCTCCTGGATAAGATTGTTCAGCCCTCACAACAATCCCAGTGACAACCTGATTGAAATACGTTATATGAGACCCTTTAATAACCTTGATTACATCACTCAATGTCATCATTTTGTCACAATTAATAAAACCTACTATCGCTCGATTCTACTGAGACGACATTAAAGTCCTACGGATATCATCTGGTGGTAAGTTCAAATAGACGACCAATCGTTCAACTACTTGCTTGAAGACAGGTGCTGCCACCACTGAACCCCACGGAGAAACCGTGGGTTTCTCAAGCCAGATATAAACCAAAAAGCGGGGCTCGTCAACGGGTCCCCAACCAACAAAAGAGGCATTCGTTTCGTAAGTTGTGTATCCATATGGTGTGGGAATTTCAGCAGTGCCTGTTTTCCCAGCAACACGGTAACCAGGCACTAAGGCATCCGATGATTCAATTTCTAGCGAAGTGGCTAACATTTCCGTAATAGTGCGCGCAGCTTCTCCAGAGATGGGCATTCCTGCTACTCTTGTGGGGATAATATATTCCCTACCACCATCATTGATGGAGTAAACAATCCGTGGAGTCATCATCTTCCCATTATTTGCCAAAGCAGAAATTGCCGTAACCATTTGAATAGGAGTCGCTGAAACACCTTGACCAAAGGCATTGGTGCCGAGGTCCGCTTCATACCAATCCGAATCGCCAGGTTGCTTTAACCGCCCAGATACCTCTCCAGCCAATTCAATTCCTGTCAGGCGACCTATACCAAAACTCTTCAAATAAGCATAAAAGCGATTTGCGCCTAATTGTGATGCAACCCATGCCAAGCAAACATTGAGAGAATGTTGCATACAACCGATCATATCTTGAGGTCCCCAGGCACCGCCATTCCAGTTGCGTATGACCACACCACCGATCTCAAAGACCCCTGTATCTAAAAATGGAGTATTTGGTTGAACTACTCCGCTGTCTAAGGCAGCAGACATGGTGAGCACCTTGAATACCGAACCTGGCTCATAAGGCTTACTGATTGCTGGATTAAAAGGTGTTGTATCCTCGAACACCTCTCCAATACGCCAAAATTCATTCAGATTAATGAGAGGTGTAGTTGCCATCGCCATGATTTCGCCCGTTCTCGGATCCATAACCACAATAGTTCCGCCTTGGGCGCCGCTATCTGATAATGCCTGATACAGAACTTCTTGTATCTCTGCCTGAAGTGCACGATCAATGGTGAGGGTGATGCTAGCACCTTCTGGGACTTGAGGTAACTCTGCCACACGGTTTGGATCCAACGGAACACAAACTTTCTTGGGTATTCCCGCCAATTGGTTATTGAACTTCTCTTCGATACCAAAGATTCCCTCACCATCGTAATTGACGAATCCTAAAATGTTCGAGGCGAGTTCATTTTCTGGATAACTACGTTTCAGTTTACTTATAAATCGTAGACCTTTCAAACTAGGCGAATCCTCCTTATTGGAATTGCCATAGGCTGCATCCATCTCTTCAGCCAACTGCTCTAATTTTGCCCTTTGCTCCTCTGTTACATTGTTTGCCAACACAACATAGACTGCATTTTTCGAGGGCGGTTGACTAACCGCAGCAAAAACCTGATTATAATCAACTCCAACGATGGCGTTTAATGCCAAAGCGATGGCTGAGGGATTTTCTACTTCTGCCAACTCCGCCCCTACTTCATAGACCTTTGTATTTCCTGCCAATAGGTGCCCCCAACGATCGTAAATCTCACCTCGTGTCGGAATAATGGTTTTCCACTCACACGAATGTGAGATTCCCAACGAGTGATAAATCTTTGCCTGGGGACTGAGCTGAATCCAAAATAGTCGGTAAATAATATATATCCCAGCAAAGGATAATAAAAAACTCAATGTGGTATAACGCCAAGATTTATCATTCATCATGGTCTAACTCAATGAGAGAGATACCCGGCTCAAGTATTCGTTCATAAAACCATTCTAGTAAAGACTGAGTGTACTCATTTGATGGAATCACAGCCGTAGGTAACCTTGTCGTCGTTTTCGTTCCTTGAGTTACCGGTTGACGACCTGCATAACCAGGAACAATGAGGTAGATCACTTCATCTGGATTGCGCGGATGAAACCCCAATGCGATTGCACGGCGTTCCATTTCGGCATTGGAAGTCATAAACCCCAGTTGCGCTTTCAGATTTTCTATTTCACGTTCAAGATTGTTTTTATCCCGATGCATGGCTTGAATGGAGCGTCCGATGGTCGCAGCCCGTGCAGTAATACTCAGATAAATCCCCGCTATAAGCATACCCAAGATCAATACCAACAAAAATATCCCAATATATTGGATTTGCTTACGCCAGGGTGCTTGAGAATATGCTTGCGTTAATCGCACAAATGTGTTCATAAAATCTCTTCACCTTGTTTCCATTGGCTCAATATATCTTGTTTTCAAAGGTAAGATCAATGCAAGTGTCATGCCATTGGTTCATTTACGCAATTTTCTCCGCAACCCTTAACCGAGCAGATCGTGCGCGCGGATTAGCAAGCACCTCCTGCAATTGTGGTCGAACTGGTTTGGGTGTGATCTCTTTTAAAATGGCTCGATGACCACAGGTACAGACAGGTTGTTTGGGTGGGCAGATGCATCCTCTGCTCTCTTGCCTTATGAATTCCTTTACCAGGCGATCTTCGAGCGAATGAAAGGCAATTACAACAATTCTCCCTCCAATCGAAAGGGATTTGACAGCCTGAGGTAATGCTTCTCTCAGAGCATCCAATTCTCGATTTACAGCGATTCGAAGGGCTTGAAAGGTTCGCGTTGCAGGGTGTATATCTCCTTTACGCTTGACAACACCGTTAATAATTTGCACCAACTCTCCTGTTGTTCTCAACGGTCGCGCTGTGACAATAGCGCGAGCAAGTTTCCGAGCATATCTTTCTTCACCGTAACGATAAATGATATCAGCCAATTCCTCCTCCGAGAGATGATTGATCAAATCCGCAGCGCATACCGGATTCGTTGGATCAAACCGCATATCGAGAGGTGCATCGATCAAAAAAGAGAAACCTCGTTCTGGATCTGCCAATTGCATAGATGACATGCCTAAATCAAACAATATCCCATCAACATAATCCCAACCGATGGCATCCAATTGTTCTCGTAGTTTTACAAAAGAAGTCTGTACGAGAATAACGCGACCAGAAAAGTTCACCAGGCGCTTCTGTGCTACTTCTAATGCCTTGGGATCAAGATCAATCCCTAAAAGTTTCCCATCCGGGGAACTTGCTGAGAGAATGCCCAAGGCGTGCCCAGCAGTCCCAATCGTACAATCAACATACCTACAAGAGCTTTTTGGTTGGAGATATTGCAAAACTTCTTGGTAAAGTACAGGTGTATGAGGCAGTGAAGTAGACATTCAATAAAAAATCCGACTTCATTGTCTTCTTCGGGAAAACATCACGAATTATCCAAGTTCAGTTGAAAGGTCAAGCGCCAGAAAACGTTGTGCATTGGCTTCTACATCTTTCAATTGTTGATTTTGTTCCATCCAAAGTTCTGAAGACCAAATCTCGAAATAATCACCAACCCCGACAATGACCACTTCGCTGTTCAACGATACCGCTTCACGAAGGAATTGCGGAATGAGAATACGACCGGCTTTATCCACATCAACCCGATCTGCACTGGAAAATATTAAGCGTTTGAGCATTCTTGTTGTTGGATTCGTCATGCTCAACCGGTTGATTCGTTTATAGATCGCATTGAAAGATGTTTCGGTCAACACCATCAAATTTTGATCAAAACCTTGGGTGATGTAAGCACCCTCGGCAACAAGCAGTTCCCGGTATCTAGAGGGAATTGTTAATCGCCCTTTATTGTCTATAGTATGATAATACGTTCCCAGGAACATCTGTTCTATCCTTCTCATTAAAGGGTGAACGCCGGAAATTCGTCCGGCGCTCCACTTTATTCCACTTTCTCCCACAAACAAACACAGTATAAACGAAAATCTTTTTTAATGCAAGGATTTTTTCAAATGCATTTCGATTCCCCCCACCTTACAATTTTATTAGTTCTTCAGACTTCGTCTTCCTCAGAATCCTTCCTTCAGAAAAAAGATTGAACATTGACGAGCATTGCTACAAAGCAGATTCGCTAGTTTGCTTACGCCTCATGGAATCCAGCACAGCAATCGCAGCGATGTTTACAATATCGCGAACCTCATCTCCTGTCTGCAATACGTGAACTGGCGCACCAATACCCAGTAATATAGGACCGATCGCTTGAGCACTTCCTAAACGAGCCAATAGTTTATAAGCAACATTTGCCGCCTCTAGTGACGGAAACACTAATACATTTGCATCTCTAACTTGGCTAAATGGATAGCGTTCATCAATGATTTCAGGTACTACAGCAGTGTCTGCCTGCATTTCCCCATCTACTGCGAAATCTGGATTTCTCGCACGAATGAGTTCCACCGCCTGCTGAACTTTTTCAGCAAGTGGATGTTTTGTACTACCAAAATTTGAGAAAGAAAGCAACGCAACTCGTGGTTCAAGTCCCAGTTGACGAGCGAAATCAGCTGCTAGAAAAGCAATATCGGCTAAATCTTCGGCGGAGGGAGTGATGTTTACTGTTGCATCTGTGAACAGATAGGTTTTATTTTGCACAATCATAATGTACACGCCAGCAGCCTTCCTAATGCCCGGTTGGGTGTGGTGAATTTGCAATGCAGGTCGAATCACTTCTGGATAATCATAAGTTAGACCTGATACAAAGGCATCTGCATCACCCATTTTGACCATCATGGACCCAAAAACATTGGGTTCCAACACACGTTTACGAGCATCACGTAAAGTTATACCCTTTCGTTGCCGAAGTTCAAAGAACGCTTTTGCATATTCATCTAATCTTTCAAAACGCTCAGGGAATATGATAGATGGCTGAAAACTCATTCCCAAGTGCTCAATCTTGTTTCGAATAATTTCTGGATTTCCTAACAAGATAGGTATAGCGATCCCTTCATCGTAAATTTGGGCTGCTGCTCGAATGATTTTCGTCTCCTCTCCTTCAGCAAAGACAACGCGTTTCTTCTCAACACAAGATTTTGCCTTACTCATGATGTAATACCGCACTTGTTGCCCCATACCTTGACGGAATGCCAACTGTTGACGATACTCATCAATATCAATAATTCTCCGCGCCACACCGGTCTCTATGGCAGCCTGTGCAACTGCAGGGGCTTCCCATAATAGAACCCGTGGGTCTAAAGGCTTTGGAATGATATACTCATCACCAAACTTTAAACTATCCAAACCATAAGCACGCAAAACACTATCAGGTACATCCTGTTTTGTCAGTTCCGCTAAAGCATGGGCTGCAGCAACTTTCATTTCTTCATTGATTGCACGAGCGCGCACATCAAGCGCTCCTCGAAAGATGAAAGGAAATCCTAAAACGTTATTGACTTGATTAGGGTAATCCGAACGACCTGTTGCTACAATCGCATCAGGGCGAACTTCTTTGGCTAATTCGTATTTGATCTCAGGGTCTGGATTTGCCATGGCAAAGATGATGGGACGTTCGTTCATGCTTGCCACCATCTCTGGAGTAAGAACATTCGCCACAGAGAGCCCATAGAACACATCTGCACCACGGATGACATCGGCTAATGTTTTAGCGTCCGTTTCTTGGGCAAACTTCTCTTTATATTGATTCATTCCCTCTTTTCTATCTTTCGAAACAACCCCACGACTATCCACTAAAAATATATTTTCACGACGAACTCCTAAACGAACAGCCAATTCTGCACACGAGATTGCCGATGCTCCTGCACCGGAAATCACCATTTTCACTTCCTCAATTTCTTTCCCAACCAACTCCAGGCTGTTGATCAACCCAGCACCCGAAATAATCGCCGTCCCATGTTGATCATCATGAAAAACCGGGATATCCAACATTCCCTTTAAGGTTTCTTCTATGTAAAAGCATTCCGGGGCTTTGATGTCTTCGAGGTTGATCCCACCAAAGGTGGGTGCTATGGCTGCTACAACGCGAATGAACTCATCTGGATCATGGGTATTTACCTCAATATCAAACACATCAATATCTGCGAACGATTTAAATAACACGCCTTTACCTTCCATTACTGGTTTTGAGGCTAATGCTCCACGATCGCCTAAACCCAAGATCGCCGTACCATTCGATATAACAGCCACCAAGTTTCCTTTGGCAGTGTATTCATATGCAAGTTCAGGATTCTTCTCTATTTCCAATACTGGGTAGGCTACTCCTGGTGAGTACGCCAAGGATAGATCGCGTTGGGTTGCTAAAGGCTTTGTGGGTTGAATGGCAATCTTTCCCGCCTTCCCTCCAAGCCGATGATACTCCAACGCCTCTTCTCGTAACCTTTCACTCATTGTATACTCCTTATTTATAATAAATTCCTTTTACCTATGAAACATCTTTTTTTTTGAAAATTTTAGCATGATATGAGGGATAAGTAGAAAAAATCCTCACTAAAAACTTTTAAAGATA
>FWPU01004327.1_pt1 | contig 33309 bp, 33 predicted proteins | sample 2228361 | NCBI WGS metagenome assembly FWPU01 (sample SAMEA103939777, study PRJEB20133) | metagenome
CTGACGCCGGTCTGCGTTGCGTGGGAGGCAAGAACACGACCTGGCTCGCAGGCTCAAGGCGTCTCGGCCGCCGCCACGTGCATCCGATGCAACGGCGGCGGCGGCTGGGACGATCCACCTCTGACCGTGACCCGATTTCGTGAACACTGGATTGTGGGCACGACCGAGGAGGTGTCGAGGGGAAGAAGATCGAAGGACTCACCGGCACTTCGGGCCGCCGTCAGGCCAGGGCTCCCAGGCCCGACTTGCGCCCTCGTGCCCGCCAAGCCTGGACGGGGTCCATGCGCGGCCCAGACCCACCGTAGGACGCGTCACAGAAAAGGACGGTCCTGCTACACTTAGCGCCGCTTTGCCAGGTCGCCCATGATCGAGCCCGGACGAGCCTGGGCCTACTTCGCCCTCTTCTCGGAGATCGGAATCGTCCTGCTGGTCACCACCCTGGCGGGCGTGCTGTTCGGATACTGGGTGGACCAGCAGCTCGGGACGATCCCGATCTTCGTCCTCGTCGGCCTCTTCGTCGGCCTGGCGGCGGGCGCCCGGGCCGTCTACCGGCTCATCACCCGGTTCCTGGCGACATTCGAAGACTGACGACATCCGAAGAGAACGACGACGAGCGCGGCCGACCGCCGCGCTCGGCCTTGCGGAGCGAGCGTGTCGGACGAGCAGCGACATCCCGATTCCAACCCGAGCGAGGCCCCGCCGGCCGGCCAGATCCAGCCCCGGGGGCCCCTCAGCGCCGGCCCGGAAGAAGTCCACCCCGAGGCCGACCCCGAAGCCGCGCTCGCGGTCAGCCTCGGGACCGAGCTCGCGTCTGCCGGCACCGAGCGAAGGAGCCTCGCCAGAAGGCTCGGTCTCCTCATCGTGGCCGTCGTCGTCCTCGACATCCTCGCCCTCCTCTTCGTCCCGCCCTTCCCACCCGGCGAGCCCGGCGCGGCCTGCCAGTTCCCGATCTGCTTCATCGAGGGCAACCTCGAGCTCCCGGCGCCCCACGTCGTCCTCGACCTCGACCCGGCTCGCTCTCTGCCCGAGGGTCCCCTGGCGATCGGCTTTGACCCCTCGATCAGTTCCTCCCTCCTGACGATGTGGATCGTCATGGCCGTCGTCCTCGGCCTCGCCATCCTCGCCACACGACAGATGCGGGAGATCCCCTCGGGGATCCAGAACGTCGTCGAGCTCGCCTACGAGCAGCTCTCGAACTTCGCCACCTCGATCGGCGGCCCGGGAGCGAGAGCGCACGTCCCCTTCTACGCCGCCTTCTTCCTCCTCATCCTCTTCTCGAACTGGAGCGGCCTCGTGCCGCCCGTCGGCAAGGTCCACGAGCTCCGGGCGCCAACGAGCGACGTGAACGTGACGATCGGCCTCGCCCTCGTCGCCTTCGGCTACTTCGAGTTCCAGGGCCTCCGGGCAAACGGCGTCCTTGGCTACCTCGCCAAGTTCATCCCCCTGCGGGAGTTTCGGAAGGGGATTGGCGCTGGCCTCATCGCCCTCTTCGTCGGCCTCATCGAGCTCATGCTCGAATTCGTGAAACCCGTCACCCTCTCGATGCGACTTTTTGGCAACATCTACGGTGGCGAGGTCGCCCTCGGGGTCCTGACGGCCCTCACCATCGCCGTCGTCCCGGTGGCCCTCTTCGCCCTCGAGCTCATGCTGAACTTCGTGCAAGCCTTGATCTTCAGCGTCCTCATGCTCATCTTCACCCTCGTGGCGGTCGAGAGCCACCACGAGGAGGAAGGCCACGCCGAGCCGGCGGAGACGCCGGGCGGCGAAGGGGCACCGGTCGCGGCGCCCGCCCACTAGTCCCGGTCGCTGGCGCCGGCCGACGGCGGGGAGGCCGCCGAGCCAAAAGGCTCATCCCCGACGACCGACGACCGGCCCCGATCGACCCCTTCAGGTCCCAAGAACCGCCGGGCTCGGCCCGGCTCCACAGGAGGTACGGAACGAAGATGGAAAACCTCGGCGCAGGGATCGCCGCCCTCGGCGTCATCGGTCCCGGCATCGGCATCGGCATCCTGGCCGGGATGTCGAGCGCAGCCATCGGTCGCAACCCCGAGGCGGGCGGCCAGATCCGAGGCCTGGCGATCATCCTCGCCGCCTTTGCCGAAGGACTCGGAGTCCTCGCCATCGTCGTCGGCCTGCTCTCGATCTTCGTCAAGGCCTAGTGCAGGCCAGCCGACCGAAGCGAAAGGACGACACGTGGACCTGCTGGCGATCGCCGCGGCCAGCTCGCAGACGGCGATCTCGCCGGCTGCCGAGGCGGGCGCCGAGCCGGGCCTGACGATCAACCTCTTCTGGATCATCGTCAGCGCCCTGAACTTCCTCGTCTTCCTCGCCCTCCTCTGGGCCTTCGCCTTCCGGCGGATCGGCGCCATGCTCGACGAGCGACGGGCCCGAATCGAACAAGGGCTCCGCGACGCCGAGCAGGCTCGTCGCGACCGTGAGCAGGCCGCGGCGGAACGACTGGCGGCGATCCAGGAGGCGCGGAAGGAAGCGACGGAGATCATCAACCGCGCTCAGCGGGCCGCCCAGGAAGCGCGGGAGGCCGACATCGCGGCGACCCGGGCCGAGCTCGAGCAGCTCCGGGCCGCCGCCCAGGCCGAGATCGAGGCCGAGAAGCAGCGGGCGATCGCCGATCTCCGGGCCGAGGTCGCCGACCTCGCCATCGCCGCCGCCGCGAAGGTCGTTGGCGAGACGATGACCGAGGCCCGCCACCGGCGGATCGTCGAGGAGTTCCTGGCCACGACCGGCTCGGGCGAGCCCGACGCCTCCGGTCGCGGGAGCTGAGGCCGAGGATGGCTCGTCGTCCGACCACGGCCGCCCGGCGCTATGCCGAGGCTGCCTTCGAGCTCGCCGAGCGGGACGGCACCCACGACGCCTGGCTCGCCGCCCTGACGGCCACCGCCGAGGCCCTCACCCTCGAGGCTGCCCTCCGGATCGTCGACAACCCAGCGATCCCCCTCCGGGAGCGGGAGCAGGCGGTCGAGGCGATCCTCGGCGGCCCGGCCTTCGAGCGGCTCCTCGAGGCGGCCATCGCCGCCGTGCCGCACCCCGAGGCGAACCCCGAAACCGTCCGCCGCCAGGTGACGGAGCTCGTCGTCCGCCAGGTCCGTCGCCTCGTCACCCTCCTCGTCGAGCGGCGGCGGGTGGCGCTCCTGCCGCGCGTCGTCGAGGCGTATCGGGCCCTCCTCTACGCCCGGCGGGGGATCGTCGAGGCCGAGGTCGTGAGCGCGGCCCCCTTGATCGAGGCCGAGCGGGTCGCCCTCCGGGAGCGGCTCGAGGGGCTGACGGACCGCCGGGTCGAGCTCCGCGAGCGGGTCGACCCGAGCCTCCTCGGGGGCCTCGTGGTCCGGATCGGCGATCGGCTCTACGATGCATCGGTACGGGGTCGCCTCGAGCGACTTCGCTCACAGCTCGTCGCCGCCGGCCGAGGCTGGGCAGCCGGGCTCGCCACACTGGGCGGGTAGCGGCAACCTCGCCACGACCCGAACGACGGTACGGCGAGGCACCGCCGAGGCGCGGCCCGGAGCGGCGGTAGAGACGGGTAGAGGCGGGTAGAGAGGAAGAAGGATGGCCATTCGATCGGACGAGATCATCACGATCATCAAGTCGGAGATCGACCGCTTCGAGCAGGCGGTCGAAACCCGGAGTGTCGGGACCGTCGTCGAGGTCGGCGACGGGATCGCCCAGGTCTACGGGCTCGACGGCGCCGTCGCCTCGGAGCTCATCGAGTTCCCGAACGGGGTGATGGGCCTCGCCCTGAACCTCGAGGAGGAGACCGTCGGCTGCGTCATCTTGGGCGACGCCACGGCGATCAAGGAGGGCGACATCGCGAAGACGACCGGTCGGGTCGTCGAGGTCCCCGTCGGTCAGGCCCTCCTTGGCCGGGTCGTCGATCCCCTCGGTCGGCCTCTCGACGACCGGGGCCCGATCCAGGCCGACCGCTTCCGGCCCGTCGAGCGGATCGCCCCCGGCGTCATCACCCGCCAGCCCGTCGACACCCCCGTCCAGACCGGGATCAAGGCGATCGATGCTCTCATCCCGATCGGCCGCGGCCAGCGGGAACTCATCATCGGCGACCGCCAGACGGGCAAGACGGCCCTCGCCATCGACACGATCATCAACCAGAAGGGCCAGGGCCTCGTCTGCATCTACGTCGCCATCGGCCAGAAGCTCTCGACCGTCGCCAACACCGTCGCCACCCTCGAGAAGTACGGGGCGATGGAGCACACCATCGTCGTCGTCGCCGGGGCCGAGGACCCGGCGCCGCTCCAGTACCTCGCCCCGTATGCCGGGGCCGCCATCGGCGAAGAAGTCATGGAGAACGGGGTCGAGGTCGGCGGGCGGCTCGTCAAGGACGCCCTCTGCGTCTACGACGACCTCTCGAAGCATGCCTGGGCCTACCGTGAGATGGCCCTCCTCCTCCGCCGACCCCCCGGGCGTGAGGCCTACCCGGGCGACGTCTTCTACCTCCACAGCCGGCTCCTCGAGCGGGCGGCGCGCCTGAACGCCGAGCACGGCGGCGGCTCTCTCACCGCCCTGCCGATCATCGAGACCCAGGCGAACGACGTCTCGGCCTACATCCCGACGAACGTCATCAGCATCACCGACGGCCAGATCTTCCTCGAGACCGACCTCTTCAACGCGGGGCAGCGACCAGCCCTGAACATCGGCATCTCGGTCAGCCGAGTCGGCTCGGCGGCCCAGACGAAGGCGATGAAGAAGGTCGCCGCGCCGTTGAAGCTCGACCTCGCCCAGTACCGGGCTCTCGCCGCCTTCGCCCAGTTCGCCTCGGACCTCGACAAGGCGACCCGGGACCAGCTGACCCGGGGCGAGAAGCTCTCCGAGGTCATCAAGCAGCCCCAGTACCAGCCCCTCCCGGTCGAGAAGCAGGTTGCCATCCTCTACGCCGCGACGAAGGGCTACCTCGACGACGTCCCGACCCCGAAGGTGAAGGACTTCGAGGCCCAGTTCTACCGCTTCCTCGAACACGAGCGCCCGGCAATCCTCCGCGAGCTCGGCGAGAAGAAGGACCTCACCGACGAGCTGGCGGCTGCCCTCGACGAGGCGATCGTCGCCTTCCGAGGTCAGTTCCTTGCCTGAGACCGTCGCCCCGACGATGAACGCCCCTGCCGCTTCCAGGCGCGCTCCGGTCGCCCGGCCGACCGAGGACGAGGGCTGAGCCGTGCCCAGCCAGCGTGAGATCCGCCGCCGCATCGGCGCCGTCCGGAACATCAAGCAGATCACCCGGGCGATGCAGTTCGTCGCCGCCTCGAAGCTGAAGCGGGCTCAGGACGCGACCCTCGCCGCCCGTCCCTACAGCGACAAGATCGACGAGGTCCTCGCCGACCTCGCCGCGGTCCTGAGCGGCGAGGAGCACCCCCTCCTCGCCCGCCGCGAGGGTGGCAAGCGCTGCCTGATCCTCATCACGACCGACCGTGGCCTCGCCGGTCCCCTGAACACGAACACGATCCGGTTCGCGGCCCGGGTCATCACCGAGCACCCCGGCGACCTGACCGTCATCAGCGTCGGGCGGAAGGGCCGGGACGCGATGCGGCGGGCCCGGGTCCCGATCGAGGCCCACTTCCCGGGCTTCGGCGACCGGCCGACCTTCGCCGACGTCCTCCCCCTCGCCCGGCTCGTGACCGACGACTACGTCGCCGGGGTCTATGGACGGGTCGACATCATCTACTCCCACTTCGTCTCGACCCTCGTCCAGCGGCCGACCCTGGCCCCCCTCCTCCCGATCACCCCGGCCGAGGATACGGCGGTCGGCATCCCGGGCCGCCAGTTCATCTTCGAGCCGAACGCGGCGACGGTTCTCGAGCAGCTCCTGCCGCGCTACGTCGCAACCCGGCTCTACCAGGCCGTCCTCGAGGCGAAGGCCTCCGAAGAGTCGAGCCGGATGGTGGCCATGAAGAACGCGACCGAGAACGCGGAAGAGCTCATCGAGGACCTCACCCTCGTCTACAACAAGGTTCGCCAGGCGAACATCACCCGCGAGATGATCGAGATCGCAACCGGCGCCCGGGCGATCTAGCCGGCGCCGGCGACGCAGCGACCACGACGGAGGCACCGACTGACGACGATGGCAACCGCCACCACCACCGCTCCGGCGACGGGCCGGGTCATCCAGATCACCGGCCCGGTCGTCGACATCGAGTTCCCGGCCGGCCAGCTGCCGGCCATCCTGAACGCCGTCGAGATCGAACGGCCGGGTGATTTGCCCCTCGTCTGCGAGGTCCAGCAGCACCTCGGCAACAATTGGGTCCGGACCGTGGCGATGACGACGACCGACGGCCTCGCCCGCGGCGTCCCGGCCCGTGACACCGGAGCCCCGATCACCGTCCCCGTCGGGGCCGTCACCCTCGGCCGGGTCTTCGACGTCCTCGGCCGACCCATCGACGGCAAGGGCGAGGTCGTCGCCGAGGTGAAGCTCCCGATCCACCGGGACGCCCCGGCTTTCGACGAACAGTCGACGGAGGTCGAGGTCTTCGAGACCGGGCTCAAGGTCATCGACCTCATCTGCCCCTTCAAGAAGGGCGGAAAGGTGGGCATCTTCGGTGGCGCCGGGGTCGGCAAGACCGTCATCATCCAGGAGCTCATCCGGAACGTTGCCCAGGAGCACGCCGGGGTCTCGGTCTTCGCTGGCGTCGGCGAGCGGTCCCGGGAAGGGAACGATCTCATCCGAGAGATGACCGAATCGGGGGTCATCGAGAAGACGGCCTTCGTCTTCGGCCAGATGAACGAGCCGCCCGGAGCCCGACTCCGGGTCGGCCTGACGGGCCTGACGATGGCCGAATACTTCCGCGACGAGGAAGGCCGGGACGTCCTCCTCTTCATCGACAACATCTTCCGCTTCACCCAGGCCGGCTCGGAGGTCTCTGCCCTCCTCGGTCGGATGCCTTCGGCCGTTGGCTACCAGCCGAACCTGGCGACCGAGATGGCCGCCCTCCAGGAGCGGATCACCTCGACGAAGCGGGGCTCGATCACGAGCCTCCAGGCGGTCTTCGTCCCCGCCGACGACTACACCGACCCGGCCCCGGCGACGACCTTCGGTCACCTCGACTCGACGATCCGCCTCGAGCGGAGCATCGCCGAACTCGGCATCTACCCGGCCGTCGACCCCCTGACCTCGACGTCCCGCGTCCTCGACCCGAATGTCGTCGGGATGGAGCACTACGAGGTCGCCCGCGAGACCCAGCGGGTCCTCCAGCGCTACCGAGACCTCCAGGACATCATCGCCATCCTCGGTATCGACGAGCTGTCCGAGGAGGACAAGGCGATCGTGGCCCGGGCTCGCCGCCTCCAGCGCTTCATGAGCCAGCCCTTCCACGTCGCCGAGGTCTTCACCGGCCGGCCCGGCGTCTACGTCCCGATCCGCGACACCGTCGCCTCCTTCAAGGAGATCCTCGAGGGCAAAGGCGACACCCTGCCCGAGCAGGCCTTCTTCCTGGCCGGGACGATGGACGACGTCCGGCGCCAGGCGGCAAAGCTGGGAGCGGCCTGAACCATGCCGCGCGCCACGGCGATGCCCCGCGCCACGGCCCACCGGCGGCCTGGCTGGGTCGCCGGTCCGAGTCAGGACCCGAGGAGGGAGCGATGCCGCTGAAGCTCGAGATCGTCACCCCCGAGCGGCTCGCCTACTCCGACGAGGTCGATGCCGTCGTCCTGCCCGGGATCGAGGGGGAGCTCGGCGTCCTGCCCCACCACGCCCCCCTCGTCTCGATGCTCGGTCTCGGTGAGCTTCGAATCCGGAAGGGGTCGACGACGGAGTCCTTCGCCATCGTCGGTGGCTTCCTCCAGGTCCGACCGGACAAGGTCGTCGTCATGGCCGAGACCGCCGACATGGCCTCCGAGATCGACCTGGAGAAGGCTCGCGAGGCCCAGCGGGAGGCCGAGCGCGCCCTCGAGACGGGCTACCACGAGGGGGCCGATCTGGCCGCCGCCCGGGCGGCCCTCCAGCAAGCCCTCCTCCGGGTCCGAGTCGCCGAGCGACGCCGGCGCGAGGGTCGGCGCCACGGCGGCTGATCCGGTGGCCGACGCCCGGCCCTTCTCTTGGGAGTTCCGGCCGGAGCCGGTCGCCCGGGAGCGCTACCGCATCGAGGGCTGTCGACCCCTCCGCGGCCGCGTCCCGATCAGCGGCTCGAAGAACGCCGCCCTCAAGCTCCTCGCCGCGGCGACCCTGACCGGGGAGCGGTGTCGCTTCGAGAACGTCCCCGAAATCGAGGACGTCCGGGTCATGGCCGAGACGCTCCGGGAGCTCGGCGTCGTCGTCGACCATCCGGCTCCGAACGTCTACGAGGTCGCCGCGGGTGACATCGACTGGCTCTTCGTCCCCCTCGAGGCGGCGGCCCGGATGCGGGCGAGCTTCATCCTCCTCGGCCCCCTCCTCGCCCGCCGCGGCCAGGTCATCATCAGCAACCCCGGCGGCGACCGCATCGGCCGTCGGCCGGTCAACCTCCACGTCGACGCGATGCGGGCGATGGGGGCCGAGATCGATTACCGCTACGGCTACTACTACGCCCGAGCTCCGGGTCGGCTCCGCGGGGCCGACGTTCGCTTCCCCCTCGTGACGGTCATGGGCACCGAGAACGCCCTCCTCGCCGCGACCCTCGCCGACGGCCACACGACGATCGAGCCCGCCGCCCGAGAGCCCGAGGTCGACGACCTCATCACCTTCCTCCGCAAGATGGGGGCCGAGGTCGAGCGGACGGCACCGAACCGGATCGAGGTCGAGGGTCGCCGCCGCCTCCGGGGCGCCGAGCATCGGGTCTTGCCCGACCGGATCGAGGCCGGGACATTCATTGTCGCTGCTGCGGTGACCGGCGGCGAGGTCCGGCTCGAAGGAGCTCCCTGCGACCACCTCGGTGCCTTCCTCGACGTGGCCGGCCGGGTCGGGGTCGGGATCGCCTGCGGCCCCGACTGGATCGAGGTCGACGGTCGGGCCCTGGGGGGCGACGGCTACCGGGCGACGGACATCGAGACGGCCCCCTATCCTGGCTTCGCCACCGACCTCCAGCCACCGACCTGCGTCCTCCTCACCCAGGCCGTTGGGACGTCGCGGGTCCACGAGACGGTCTTCGAGGACCGCCTCGAGTGGCTCGCCGAGCTGGCTCGGATGGGGGCCGACGTCACCGTCCACGACTCCCACCACGCGACGATCCGCGGCCGGACCCGGCTCCGCGGGGCGACGACGGAGATCGGTGACCTTCGGGCAGGCGCCTCGCTCATCCTTGCCGCCCTGGCGGCCGAGGGCGAGAGCGTCGTCCGGGGTGCCCACCACGTCCAGCGTGGGTATGAGAACATCGAAGCGAAGTTCCGCGCCCTCGGTGCCCGGATCGAGCGGCTGCCGGACACCCCACCAGGTGATCGCTCATGAAGATCGGAATCGACCTCGGGACCGCGAACGTCATCGTCTACGTCCAGGGCCGGGGGATCGTCATCCAGGAGCCCTCGGTCGTCGCCGTCTCCGACGACAACCGGATCGTCGCCGTCGGTGAGGAGGCCCGGGAGATGATCGGCCGGACGCCTGGCAACATCACCGCCATCCGGCCGATGAAGGACGGGGTCATCGCCGACTACGTCATCACCGAGGCGATGCTCCGCTTCTTCATCGGCAAGGCGATGAAGGGCCGGATCGGTTTCTCGCGACCCGAGGTGATGATCAGCGTCCCCTCGGGGGTGACGTCGGTCGAGAAACGGGCCGTCCGGGACGCTGCCCTCAAGGCCGGGGCGAAGGAGGCCCACCTCATCGAGGAGCCCCTCGCTGCGGCGATCGGGGCGAACGTCCCGATCAGCGCCCCCTCGGGCAACATGATCATCAACATCGGCGGTGGGACGAGCGAGATCGCCGTCATCTCTCTGGGCGGCATCGTCGTTGCCAATAGCCTCCGGGTCGGCGGCAACAAGTTCGACGAGGCGATCGCGAACTACATCCGCAAGAAGTACAACCTCATGGTTGGCGAACGGACGGCCGAGGAGGTGAAGATCCAGATCGGAACCGCCCTCCCCCTCGAACGCGAGCTCCAGATGGAGGTCCGTGGCCGCGACCTCATCGCCGGCTTGCCGCGGACGATCCCGATCACGAGCTCGGAGGTCATGGAGGCGATCGAGGCTCCCCTCCAGGCCCTCGTCGCCGCGGTGCGGGCCGTCCTCGAGCAGACGCCGCCCGAGCTCAGCTCCGACATCATCGACAAGGGGATGGTCATGTCGGGCGGCGGCTCGCTCCTGCGGAACATCGACAAGCTCCTGACCCAGGTGACCGGCGTTCCCTGCCACGTCGCCGAGAACCCGCTCAATTGCGTCGCTCTCGGGACCGGGATCGCCCTCGAGCACTTCGACTTCTTCAAGAAGTCCCTCGTCCAGGCGATCTAGGGTGGAGGCGGGGGTGTCGCTCGGGCAGGAGGAGGGGCTCCGGTCGCGGGCCGTCATCGACCTCCACTGTCACACGGCCGCCAGCTTCGACTCCCGCTCGCGGCCGCGAGACGTCGTTCGGCGGGCCTTCGAGCGGGGCCTCACCCACCTCGCCATCACCGACCACGAGCGCCTCGAGGGTGCTCTGGAGGCCCGCTCCCTCGCCCCGCCGGGCCTCGTCGTCCTCGTCGGTGAGGAGATCCGGACCGCCGACGGCGACCTCATCGGGCTCTTCCTCGAGGCTCCGATCCCGTCCGGACGGTCGGCCCAGGCGACGATCGCCGCGATCCGCGAACAGGGAGGCCTCGTCGGGATCCCCCATCCCTTCGATCGCTGGCGCGGCTCCCTCGGCCGCCGCACCTGGCTCCGGGAGATCGTCGGCCTCGTCGACTGGGTCGAGGTCCACAACGCCCGGGCCCTCTTTCGGGCGAACGCCCGGGCCGCCGCCTTCGCCGCCGAGCACGGTCTCCCCGGCGTCGCCGTCTCCGATGCCCACACCCTCCTCGAGGTCGGCGTCGCCTCGACGATCGTCGAGGGAGACCCCTCGACCCCAGAGGGGCTCCTCGCCGCGCTCCGGACGGCGAGCCTCGTGACCGGGCGGGGGGCCTTCGTCGCTCGCCTGGCGACGCCGCTGGCGCGGGGCCTGAACTGGTGGCGGGGCAACCGCCGCCGGCGCGGCGCCGACGCCAGGATGGGGCAGGAGTCCGATGGCTAACTCGCGGCCCGACGATCCGGGGGCTGTCGCTGGCGCCAGCGCGGTGGAGGAGGCGACGGTCGCCCGCGACGAGCTCTCCCTCCTGGCGCGGCTTCGCGAGCCGCGGACGATCGCCTCGATCATCGTCCCCCTCGTCCTTCTCGTCCTCGTCTTCCGGGTCGCCCTCGACGTCTCGGTGGAGCGCCTCGTGGCCGGGATCAGTCAGGCGAACGGCGGGCTCCTCGTCCTCGCCTTCGTCGTCTACTACCTCGGCTTCCCCCTCCGGGGTTTCCGATGGGCGCTCCTCCTCCGTGGCTCCGGCTTCCGACTCGGCACCCTCGACGCGACGGAGATCATCTTCCTCTCCTGGCTCGTCAACTGCCTCGTCCCGGCCAAGCTCGGCGACCTCTACCGGGCCTGGCTCCTGAAGTTCAACAGCACGGCGTCGCTCTCACGGACCTTCGGAACCGTCTTCATCGAACGGGTCCTCGACCTCATCGCCATCGCCGTCCTCGGTTTGGCGGCTGGGTTCTGGAGCTTCCGGACCGGGCTGCCGCCAGAGATCCAGTTCGTCAGCGCCCTCGGGGTCGCCGTCGTCGCCGGCCTCGTCCTTGGGCTCGTCAGCCTTCGGAACTTTGGCCGGCGGGTCCTCGCCGCCCTGCCCCTCCCAGCCCGGGTCCTCGAGCTCTACGACCGCTTCGAGGAGGGGGTCTTCCTTGCCGTGGGCCGGCGTGCCCTCCCGGTCCTCGGCCTGACGACGGTCGCCATCTGGGCGACCGAGGCCCTCCGGCTCGCCTTCGTCGTCGCCGCCCTCGGCTTCCCGGATGTCTCCCTCGGGCTCTCCGGGGCAGCCTTCGTCGCCCTCATCGGCTCCCTCCTCACCGCCGTTCCGCTCAGCCCGGCCGGCCTCGGGGGCGTCGAGCTCGGGATCGTCGGAATCCTCGTCACGGCGTACGGGGTCCCGGTCACCGAGGCGACGACCATCGCCCTCGTCGACCGAGCGATCAGCGTCTTCTCGATCATCGTCCTCGGTTCCATCGCCTACGCCTTCTCGCCGAAGCGCCGGGGGGCGGGCCTCCGGGTGCCGGCAGGAGCCGCAGGCTCGGGGGGCGGAAGAGGGTAACGGAGGGAGTCACGGGGAGCGGGCGGGGCGGGGAACGCCCACCGCCGTCGGAGATCTCAGCCCTCCCGGAAGCCTCACCGGCGGCGCCCGGAGCTGTCGTCTCTTGGCCTGGGCTGCCTCCCACCGCCCGAGGACTCAAGCGATGGTCCCGAGCTCAGCTCCTGGACTGGAGTCCTCTCGAGGCCCGGAGCCCGACTGCCGCGGGCCGAGCCTGGCCCAGATGCCAACCGGTCGGCGGCGGAGACCGGTACCTCTGGGTGATGTCGAGAGGTCCGAGGACGGCCCGATCATGCAGCCACACCGGCCCGCCACGCCGACCCCGGCGGCGGACCCAGCCGGGAGATGACGTATCGACGGGAACGGATGACGACGCAGCACGGCCGAGCCTTCAACGAGTGGCTGCGGGCGCAGCTCAAAGCGAAGAAGATGTCGCAGCGACAGCTCGCCCAGCAGTCCGGAGTCGATCACTCGACGATCTCGCGGCTCATCCGCGGCGACCGGATGCCGTCCCTCGGGACGGCCGCCAAGCTCGCCCGTGGGCTTCGCGCCATCCACGACGAGGCCGACGCCCCCGCCTACCTCGGCATGCTCATCGGCGGCACGACGAACCCGACCGCTCGGGTCGAGTATGCCCTCCGGGCCGACGACCTCCTGACCGAGGCCCAGGTCCGGCAGATCATGGAGTACTACCTCGCCGTCCGGGCCCGTGGCTACGCGCGAGCCTACGGGCCGAACCGCTCGGCCGAGGATCCCGCCTCTCAGGCGGGTCCGGCCAGCCAGCACGGGCAGCGGGGCGGGCCCGGGAGCGGCGTCTCCGGTGGCTCGGCGGGGCCGAATGCCCGCGCGGCGACCGTCGGTCCGCCACCCGCGTATCGGCCGCTCGGGTCGGTGAGCGGACCGCCGCGCTACGTCGGCGGCCCCATCGTGCGCCCCGTGGGTCGGCCACCGAACCGAGGGGGCTAGCTGCCGGGCGGACGAGGGACGGGCGCCAGGAACGCCAGCTCGATCGCACATTCACACGGCCCGGATCTCCCTCCACATCTGGGCCTCGGGGACAGCGAACGCCGGCCTCTGGGGGGCCGGCGTTCGCTCATCTCGGGCGCTCAGACTGAGCGGGCGGCGAACCGCCAATCCTCGGGGAGGCTGCTCGTCCAGCGCAGAGGCGCCGCCTTCGGCTTCCAATCCACGCACGGTCTGGCCGTCGACGGGGCGGCCGCCTCGGGCTCGGGCACGTAGATGGACAGGACCCGCTCGGGGGCGGCGACGAACCGCTCGTGGAGCCGCCAGCTCGTGCCCGCGAGCCAGCGCCCTTCTGCGGGTCCGCCGCAGCCGGCGCCGGTGACGGGACGGAACCGATCGTCGCAGACGACGACGAGGGCGACGGGCCCACGCGCCGGCGGGGGCTCGGATGTCGAGGCAGCTTCGGGTCCGAGGGCCGTCCGGCCGACAGCATGGAGAGCGAAGGTGTAGGCGTCGGGGGCGGTGAAGGTCGGGAGGCTCCGGAGGAGGATCGACCGGTCGGCCGGCAGGGCGGCATCGACCCGCTCCGCTGCGGCCCTCACCGCTGGCCATCCGCCGTCGGGCGCCACCCAGGGAGGCTGGGTCGCCAGGTTCCAGAGCCCCAGGCCCGCGACCACGACGAAGACGCCTCCCTCGCCGAGGCGGGCGACGAGGCGCCGCCGCGACCTGCCCGTCGCCCGGCGGGCGTCCGTCCAGAGGGCGCCGAGGACGACCCCGGCGAGGACGACGACGATCGGATCGGCGGCAGCATGGTACTGGTCGACGGGCAGCGCTTCGACGACCGTTGCCAGGCTCGGGGCGACGAGGGCCAGGCCGAGGACGGTGGTGACGAGCACGGCGGCCAGCCAGCGGACGGCCGTGCGACGAACCGCCCAGCCCGGCTCAGGGGGCGTCTCGGACGGGTCCGCAGGGCCACGCCGAGGCGTCTCGCCTGCCTCGACCGACGACCCCTCCGCCCGGGCCGTCCTCGGATCCGGTTGGCTCTCCTCCGGCACGACCGCTGCCCGGTGCCCCTCGGTCACCCGCCCGTCGGCCCGGAGCGGTCGCCCCCTGTCCGATCGGCTCCCGCCCTCGAACAGAGCTGCGCCCGTCCGACCCCCGCCAACGGCGAGCCAGGCGACTCCCACGGCGAGCCAGGCGACTCCCACGGCGAGCCCGGCCGTCACGGTGACGGCGAGCTCCGGCGCCCGCGTCAGGAGCCCGACGAGGGACCAGCTCCCCACCCGGAGGGCGACGACGGTGACCGTCCAGATCGACGGACGGTCACCGGTGCCTTCGGTGGCCAGGGTGAGGAACGCCCGGGTCTCGGCGAAGTCGGTCCCGAGCTCGTGGACGAGGAGGGGGACGTAGCTGGCGACAACGATCGCTCCCGCACCGAGGAGGGCGATGGCAGCACGCCTCCTCTCGCCGCGGCGCCGGGCGAGGTCGGCGATGGCGAGGGCGGCGAGGGGAAAGACGACGACCACGCTCAGGAGGTGACCGTGGAGGGCGACGGCGGCGCCCGCTCCTGCCGCCAGCCACCAGGCCGGCTGTCCTCGGCTCCACGCCTGCCAGGCTGCCGTCGCCGCCAATCCTGCCCCGAGGGGGACGACGTTCGGGTTCCAGAGGCTCGTCGAGCGCCCGACCTCCGTCGCCGAGACGGCGAAGAGGAGCCCGGCGATGAGCCCGGCGGCCGGGCCGCCGATGGCACGGGCGAGGAACCAGACGATCCCGACGCTCGCGATCCCGGCGAGGGTCACGACGGCGACGGCCGGCGTCGGGTCGAGGCCGCCGATCGCCACCCCCGGGGCGAGGAGGTAGTAGGAGAGGACGCCGTGGTGGACCCCACCGATCGAAGCCGGTGGGCCGAGGAGCGGGATCGACCCCTCTCGGAGCCAGGCCTCGAGGACGAGCATCGTTCGGCCCTGGTCGGCGTCGAAGGACCCCCGGGCCTCGAGGTTCGGTAGCCGCAGGATCGCGGCGAGGCCGAGGAGGACGAGGAGGACGAGGCGGTCGGCAGCGAGCCGGCGGGTCGCAGTCGAGGCCGAGGCGCGGGCCGTCAAGGATCCAGGTCCGGCTCGCTCGGCGGTCCGTCCGCCGAGGGCAGCGCGGCGCGCCGATCCGAGGCGGGCGACTCGTCGGGTTCGTCGGGCGGCCCTGACCGACCCGAGTCGCGGCCGCGGGGCGAGAAGGCCTCCGGCGGCAACGGAGCGAGCGGTCGCCCGGCGGCGATGGCGACGGCGCGAGCGAGGTTGACGGCGTCCCAGCCGTCGTCCATGCCCGGCGTCTCCAGGATGTAGGCGACCTCGGCGAGAGCCGGGTGGACGAGGATCCGCCGAAGGCCCTCGATGCCGATGCGGCCCGCCCCGAGGTGCTCGTGCCGGTCGACCCGGCTGCCGAACTCGGCCCGGGAGTCGTTCAGGTGGACGACCCCGAGACGCCAAAGGCCGATCCTAGTCTCCAGCTCGTCGAGGAGCCGATCGACACCCTCCGGCCGGTCGATGGCGATCCCCGCCGACCAGGCGTGAGCGGTGTCGAGGCAGATGCCGATCCGCTCCGCCGGCACCCCCGCCTCCTCGACGGCGGTGACGACAGCCGCCAGCTCAGCGATCGAGGCCCCGACGGCGTCGCCGCTGCCGGCGGCGTTCTCGAGGAGGATCCGGACCCTCGTTCCGCCTCGTCCGCCGACGGCCCGCTCGCTCCCGTCCGGGCCGTCGCCCGACCCGTCACCCGGGCCGCGGTCCGTCCTGTCGCCCAGGTTCCAGGGTGAGCCTCCGGCGGCCTCCAGGGCAAGGGCGATCCCCTGGGCGATGCGGGCGATCCCGGCCCTCGGTCCCGAGCCGAGGTGCGAGCCGAGGTGGAGGACGATCGCCGAGGCTCCGAAGGACGTGGCGACGCGGAGCTCCCGGGCGAGGACAGCGACGGAGCGCTGCCAGACCGTCTCGTCGGGGCTGGCGAGGTTCAGGAGGTAGGGGGCGTGGACGACGATCGGATCGATGCCGAGCTCGGCGAGCCGAGCCCGAAAGGCGGCCAGCTCGCGGGGCGGCGTCGCCCGCCGCCGCCAGGCCGTCGGATTGTCGGCAAAGAGCTGGAGGGACCGGATGCCGAGGGCCTCGGCCCGGGCCGCGGCCCGGAGGAGCCCCTGACCAAGGGAGAGGTGGGCGCCGAGGCGGCCAGTCCAGGTTCCGGCGTCGGGTCCGGCCGTGCCGCCCTCGACGCCGAGACGATCGTCCCCGGCCAAGGTCAGGCGTGCCGTCCGGGGCTTCGGTCGATGCCGCGCCCGGGGGTGTACTCCCCACCAACGACCGGCTCGATGATCCCGAAGTTGCCGTCCCGGCGACGGTAGAGGAGGTTGAGCCGCTCGTTCTCGGCATTGACGAAGAGGAAGAAGGCGTGGCCGAGCTCTTCCATCTGAGCGATGGCGTCCTCCTCGAACATCGGCTCGATGGCAAAGCGCTTGACCTTGACGATCCGCGGGCCCCCTTCGGCCTCCGCAGTCTCGGTGGCGCCGGCGCCAAGCCGCCGCGGGGTCTCGGCCGAGCGGGCTCGGTCGCGCGGACGCTCTTTGTGATCGACGGCCTGCCGCTCGGCCCGATCGACGACGGCGTCGATGGCGGCCTGGTAGGTGGGGCCGACGGCGTGACTGCGGAGGGTCTGACCGTTGACGATGAGGGTCACCTCGGCGATGTGGGCGTCGGCGGCACTCCGGTGCTGCTCGTTCGAGAGCTCGACGATGGCGTCGGTCCGCTCGTCGAGGAGCCGCTCGAGGCGGCGGAGCTTCCGCTCGGCGTAGGTGCGAACGCGATCGGGAAGCTCGATGTTCTTGCCCTTGACGATCGTCCGCATGGTGCGCCTCCCGGTGTGACGGCTGGAAGTCCGAGTCTTGGCCCAAAGCGCCCGCGGGAACGGGCGCCGGTGCCCCGAGTATAGGCGGGGCTGAGTCTCCTCCCTTGGTAGCGCGGCTCGCTCGGGGACGCCCGGCGGATCGCTCGCTGGGCGCATCTCACCCGCCGTCCCGTCGACCCGCCCGAGTCCAGTTACCCCGCCCGAGCCCGCGTTCTCCCGCCGGCCTCCCGGCGCCCGGCCCTCCCCACGCCCGGCTGCCTCACCGTTCCCGGGCGACCGTCACCGCCGACACCGCCGCGGCCCCGCCACCGAGGAGTGCACGGGCGCAGGCAACGAGGGTCGCCCCGGTCGTGACGACGTCGTCGACGAGGACGACCCAGCGCCCACCGACGATGTCGCGGTCGACGACTCGGAAGGCCTCCGCGACGTTCGCCGCCCGCTCCCGTCGACCGAGCTCGAACTGCGGCGTCGTCGCCCGGACGCGTTCGAGCGCCGGGGCCGCGACCAGACCGAGGACCCGACCGGCCACCATGGCGAGCAGCTCGGCCTGGTCGTAGCCCCGCTCTCGCCGCCGCTCGGCGTGGATCGGGACCGGGACGAGGATCTCGCCGCCTGCTCCCGCCCCAGCCCAGCGGCGGGCGACCGCCAGCCCGAGGGGCTCAGCCAGTCGGGTCTCGCCGCCGTACTTCAGAGCGTGGAGGGCAGCCCGGACCGGCCCCTCATAGGGAGCGGCCCACTCGAGTTGGAGGAGCGGTGCCGGGAGCTCCGTCGGGAGGCCGATGGCAACCCCCGGCGGCACCGTCTCGCGGGCCACGAAGGCCGGCCAGCAGGCGGCGCAGATGGGCTCGCCCTCGCGCCCGCAGCCGGGACAGGCAGGCGGGAGGAAGAAGTCGACGACGCGGTCGACGAGCCGGGATGGGTTGATCACGGCCGGATCATCGCCCGACGGGCTCTCCGCCGCCTTTCGGCGGGCGACGGGCCGAGCAATTCGTTGCCGGTCCGGTTCGCCGGCCCCCAACTCAGGAGCGCGGAGCGTCCTCGGATGAAGCGTTGGCGGGGATCGGCCGAACGGCAGGAGTACGGACGACGAGCCCGACGGCGGCAAGGATGACGATCGAGGCGGCAATCACCGATGGTCCGAACGGCTCGCCCCGAACGACGATGCCGAGTCCCAGGGCGACGAGCGGGTTGACGAAGGCATACGTCATGACGTGCTCGATCGGCGCATGACGCAGGAGCCAGACATAGGCGCTCCAGGCCACGATCGTCCCAAGGACGATGAGGTAGCCCAGGGCCATGACCGACCTCATTGGGACCCGATCGAGGGTCACCACAGGCTCTGCCGTGGCGAGCGAGAGGGAAGCCAGGACAGCTCCCCCGCCGAGGAGCTGCAGCGCCATGCCAGCTCGAGTGGTGGCGGCTGGGACCGCCAGCCGCTGGGCGTAGAGCGAGCCCAACGCCCAGCCGACCGGCGCGACGGCAATCGCAGCGATGTGAGCGAGATCCCCCAGATCGGCCGCACTCCGCGGGAGGAACAGCCAGGCGACGCCCACGATGCCCAGGACGATACCGAGCGCGGTTCTAGGTCGCAGGCGCTCGCCAAAGAGCCCCCAGGCGAGAAGGGCGGTCCAGGCTGGGGCGAGCGACACGACGAGCGCCGCCCATCCCGAAGGAACCTGCTGCTGGCCCCAGGCGACGAATCCGTTGCCCACGGCTGCCATGAGCGAGCCGATCACCACGGCATCGCGCCATGCGCGCCGCGATCCGGCGGCATGCACCAGGGCTCGGCGTCCTGCCCACGTCGCAAAGGCGAGGGCGGCGACGAGATATCGGGTCGCTGCCATTGCGAAGGGTGGGATGCCCTCCATCGCCACCGCCATCGCCAGGTAGGTGGAGCCCCACACGAGGTCGATAATCAGGAGAGCGACCCAGCGTTGCGCCTGCTCCGCTCGCCACCCCGTTCTTGTGGTTCCGGCCCCATCTGTGGGTAGACTGCCGTCTCTCGAGAGATCACCGTCGCCTGTCTTGACATCGACGCCAGCGCGAGTCATACTGCGTCAGTGTAACGCTGTTACACCCCTGCATCAGGACTCGAGGTTGGATGTGCTTCAAGAGCTGTTTTCGTTGGAAGGGCAACTGGCGGTGGTGGCCGGCGGGTCGGGAGCGATCGGCCGGGCGGCGGCGGCGACGTTCATCGAGCTTGGGGCAGCGGTGATCCTGACCGGGAAGACGCAGGAGCACCTCGAGGCCGCGAGGGCGAGTCTGCCAGCGGGCGCCGCGGTCAGGACCGTCCAGGGCGATGCCCGCGATCCACGCCACATCGACGAGGTCGAGCGCGTCGCGAGCGAGATGGGTGGCGTCGACATCCTCGTGAACAGTGTCGGGACGCAGCGTCGCCGACCGATCTTGGAAGCGACCCCGGAAGACCTCGACTATCTCTGGTCGGTCAACATGGCCAGCGTCTTCGCACTGACGCAGCGGCTCGTGCCGCAGATGGTGGCCAAGCGCTACGGCAAGATCATCAACCTTTGTTCCATCGGCTCATTCGTCGGCCTCGAGCTGAAGACGATGTACGCGATCACGAAAGGGGCGCTCGCCCAGTACACGCGGAGCGCTGCCATCGAGCTGGCCCCGTATGGCGTTCGCGTCAACGGTCTTGCTCCCGGCTACGTCGACACGCCGATGACCCACGACTGGATCCACTCAGAGCACGAGGCCGAATTCCTGGCGCGAATCCCGTTGCGTCGGTTCGCGACGGTCGATGATCTCAAGGGAGCCTTCGCGTACTTCGCCAGCCGAGCGTCCGATCACGTCACCGGTCAGATCCTCGTCATCGATGGCGGGGAGACAGTCTGGTAGGAGGCCAGGCATGGGACAGACACGCCAGTCGTGGCCGGCGGTCGAGCCGACTGAGGCGCTCGGGCCACTGCCCCCGATGTTTCCTGGGGGCAACCGGATCGGTGCTGCTGAGGAGGCTGCTGTTCTCGAGGTCCTTCGAAGCAAACGGCTCTTCCGTTACTACGGCGTAGCGCCGGGCCCTTCAGTCGTGGAGCGCTTCGAGGCGCGCTTCGCGGCGACGATGGGGGTCCGCCACGCCCTTGCCGTGAACTCTGGGACGGCTGCCCTTGCCGTAGCTTTGGCCGCCCTCGGCGTCGGACCAGGTGACCAAGTCATCGTGCCCGCCTACACCTGGATTTCGACGGCGTCGGCCGCCGTCGCCCTCGGGGCCGTTCCGGTCATCGCCGAGATCGACGAGACGCTGACCATTGACGTCACCGATGCGGAGCGGCAGATGACGCCCCGGACGAAGGCCATCGTCCCCGTCCACATGCGGGGCGCCCCGTGCGACATGGCCGCTGTCATGGGACTGGCGGAGCGCCGCGGCGTTGCTGTCCTCGAGGACGTGGCGCAGGCGGTCGGTGGAAGCTATCGAGGGCGACGCCTCGGATCCCTCGGCCACATCGGGATCTACAGCCTCCAATTCAACAAGATCATCACCTGTGGTGAAGGCGGTGTGGTCGTCACCGATGACGACCGCCTCCACGCCCGCGCTCTCCTGTTCCACGACGTCGCGGCGAGCCAGCGAGCCCGCCTCGACGGCGTCGCCCCCTTCGTCGCCCTGACCTGCCGTCTGTCGGAGCTACAGGGTGCCGTGGCCGATGCTCAGCTCGAACGGCTCGACGGAATCATCGCCGACTGCCGACGCAACCGGTCGATCATCCTCGGCGAGCTTGGATCGATCCTTGAGGACCGGGGAATCGCGCTGCGGCAGAGCCACGACGAGGCCGGCGACACCGCCATTGCCCTCGTCCTCCTGTGCGGCGACGCCGAGGAGGCGCGTGCGCTCGCCGAGCGGAGCCGGCAGCTCGGGCTGCCTTCCAAGGTTCTCTTTGACGCCGCCGTTCCCGACTTCCATGTCGCCTTCCACTGGAGCCCAATCCTCAATCGAGTCTCCTGGACACCACGCAGTCCGTGGTCGGACGCCGGAGCCGATGTCGCCTACACCCCAGCGCGCTGGCAAAGGACGATCGACATCCTGGGTCGAGCCGTCCACTTCGACGTGAGCCCGGACCTTACCGAGGCGCAAGCAGCACGCTACGGGCGTGCGTTGCGAGCCAGTCTCATGAGCCTCTCATGAACCGCTCGGCTGCCCTCAAGCCTCTCGCGACGGGGCGTTTGTGCTTTGGGCCGTGGTGACAAGTGATGTCGAGTCCCCGTGAAGCTGCCGTCTCGACGCTCATTGAAACCGGCATCGTTGCCGTCGTCCGGGCTGATCGCCCCGACGATCTCGTCGACCTCGCCCGAGCCCTCGTGGCCGGCGGGGTCCGGCTGGTGGAATTCACGATGACGGTCCCTCACGCTCTCCGAGTCATCGAAGAGGCGTCCACCAAGCTTGGCGGTGAGGCGATGATCGGGGCCGGCACCGTCCTCGACGCGGCGACCGCTCGACTGGCCATCGCCGCCGGCGCAGGCTTCGTCGTCGCGCCCAGCCTCGATCTCGAAGTCATCGAGATGGCCCATCGCTACGGTGTCGCCGCCATTCCCGGCTGTCTGACACCAACCGAGGTCGTCCAAGCGTGGTCAGCCGGTGCCGACGTCGTCAAGCTCTTCCCCGGCCGAGTCGCCACACCTGGCTACTTTGCCGACCTTCGAGGACCGCTTCCTCATGTTCGGCTCATGCCGACCGGGAACGTCGACCTTGAGACGGCTCCGCGCTACATCGAAGCTGGAGCGGTCGCCGTCGGCGTCGGAAAGGCCCTCGTCGACAGCGTGGCGCTGAAGGCCCGTGACTGGCCCGTGATCACTGCTCGGGCGCGACAATTCCGAGAGGTCATCGACCGGGCGAGAGAGGGTCGCTGATGAGTACCCTCGGTCACTTCGTTGCCTTTGGCGAGCTCTTGCTGAGGTTGAACCCACCCGGAGTGGAGCGGCTTCTCCAGGCCTCCACCTTCGAGGTCCGCTACACGGGTGCCGAGGCCAACGCAGCAGCGACGCTCGCGGCCCTCGGAGTCGAGACCATGGTGGTCTCGAAGGTGCCGCCGAACGAGATCGGCCAGGCCTGCCTGAACTACCTCCGTCGGTTCGGAATCGACACTCGGTTCGTGGTCCGTGGCGGCGATCGACTCGGGCTCTTCTATCTCGAGACGGGGGTCGCGCAACGACCGTCCAAGGTCCTCTACGATCGCGACCAGAGCGCCTTCCGCAGCCTGACGAGGGAGGAGATCGACTGGGCAGCCGTCCTCGAGGGTGCCAGCTGGCTCCACTTCTCGGGAACGGCACCCGCCGCCGGCCCGAGCGTCGTGGCCGCCCTCAGGGCGGGCCTCGAGTTGGCGCGCTCGCGGGGCGTGACCGTCAGCTGCGATCTCAACTACCGTGCGCGACTCTGGCGACCCGATCAGGCTCGGGCCGTCATGACCGAGCTAATGACCTACGTCGATGTCCTCATTGGCAACGAGGAGGACGCCGTCACGGTCTTTGGCCTCGAACGTTCCGGGATCGACGTGGTCGAGGGGCGCCTCGAGATCGGTGCCTACGAGCGGATCTCTCGGCAGCTCACAGAACGCTTCGGCTTCCGCTTCGTCGCCACTACTCTGCGCCGCAGCGTGTCGGCCTCGATCAACGGCTGGCGGGGTGCGCTCTTCGACGGACGGGAGCTTCACCTCAGTCGCGAGTACGAGATCCACCCGATCGTCGATCGAGTGGGTGGCGGCGACGCGTTCTCTGGAGCCCTCGTGTTCGGCCTCCTGCAGGGCTGGTCCCCTGACCGGTGCGTGGAGTTCGCGGCCGCGGCCTCGTGCCTCAAGCACACGATCATCGGCGACTTCAACCTCGTGTCAGCCGATGAAATCGAAACACTGCTGGCCGGTGACGTCTCCGGCCGCGTCCGACGTTGAGGGAGCCATGATGCAGCGCCATCCGACCCGCGACACGAGACAGCCGGCAAGGGACCGTCGATCGACGAGCCCAAGTAGGAGGTGATGATGCCACTCCTCCTTGGTCACACCCTTGGCACCCCTCACCTCGACCTAGCGGCCGCGCTCCGCCTCTTCGCAGAGGCCGGGCTCGACGGTGCAGAGGTCATCTGGCAGGACGGTTATCGGTGTGCGATACCCGAGTCCGATGATGGGATCCTGGCTGAGGCGACGGCTCGACTGGCTCGGGACTTGGGCCTTCGGCTCGGATGCCTGACGCCGTACGTGACCGAGCTGAACAGCCTCGACGACACCATCCGAGACCGCGACATCAAACGCATGGAGGCATGCATCGCAACCGCCCAGCGGTTGCGCTGCCCTCGGATCCGCGTCTACGGCGGCTCCCTCATCGGCACGCCGCCGATCGAAGAGGTGGAGGTTCGTTGGCGCCGGCTCGTCGACGCCCTGCGCCGGCTCGGAGACGCCGCCGTCCGGAGCGGCGTCGTTCTCTGCATCGAGAACCACTTCGGCACGATGGCCGTCGATGCGGCGTCCACGGTCCGCCTCGTCACGGAGGTTGCTTCGCCCGGGGTCGGCATCCTTTACGACCAGGCCAACCTCACCTTCACTCATTCCGAACCCTACGACACGGCCGTCGATCTTCAGGCCGCGTGGATCCGCCACGTCCACGTCAAGGACCTCGTCTTCGTCGATCCCGACTCGCCCCTGAGGCCGAGCGCCGTTGCCACGATCGACCAGGCCGAGCGTCATCACCGCTCGAGGATCATTGGTGACGGGATTCTCGACTGGACGGCCATCATCGATCGCCTCGTTGCCCACGGCTACGATGGCTCCTACTCGTTGGAGTACGAGTACCGCTGGTATCCGGAAGACCTGCCGCCGCCCGAAATCGGGATCCCCGAGAGTGCCCGGCGGCTGCGGGCGATCGTCGAGGCTGCCCGCGGGCGTGCTGCACCCATGACGGCCTGAGGCGGCTCCAAGTCGTCCGCTTGGCACCGCTGCGATCGGCGTACGATGCAGTCCGAAAGACGACCTATCGGACAGGAGCCAGACCCAGTGTCGAACGTCAAGCGCGTTATGCGGATCCTCGATCTCCTCGTCGATGAGCCCGCCGGAGTCCGCATCACGGACCTGGCGATGGCGCTGGGAGTCAACAAGGCGATCCCGCACCGGCTCCTGGCCGAACTCGTCGAGCTCGGCTACGCAACCCAGGATCCCAGGACCGAGCGCTATCGCGCCACCTTCAAGTTGGGAAGTCTCGGTCTGCGTCAACTCGAGACCGCCGGCATCGCCCGTTGGTCCCAGGATGAACTGAACGCGCTTGCCGCCCAGAGCAAGGAACTCGTACGGCTCGCCATCGCGGCCGGCAACTCGCTGCGCTGGGTTGCCAAAGCACAGGGGGCGAATTCCTCCCTGATCGTCGACAGCGCGGTCGCCACGGAAGTCGTCCTGCATGCCACCGCGAGCGGCAAGGCGTGGCTGTCCACGCTCCCCACCGACGAAGTCCGAGCGCTCCTGGCCGAGCGGGAGCTCGTGAAGCCGACCCCGCGGACGCACACTGACATCGGCGAGATCCTCGCTGAAGTCGAGGAGGCTCGGCGTCACGGTTACGCCGTCACCTACGAGGAGATGGAAATCGGCATCAACGCCATCGCCGCGCCGATCGTCCCACCCGACCTGCCAGAGGGCAGAGGCGTCGGCACCGTCAGTATCGCCGGGCCGGCCGCACGCCTCACGCCTGACGTCCTGGTGGGATTTGCTCCTTCGCTCAAGGCCGCCGCCCGCTCTCTCGGCGAACACTGGCATGTCTACGAGTACCTCAAGGCTCTTACGACGCCCGTTCCTGAGGGCGGCGGATTCGGTCCGGTGGTTGCAACTGCGCAAGTAGGGGCGGTGCGTCAACCGCGATGAGTGAGCCACCAGGCGACGTTCGATGGTCCGAGGAGGTCCCCGGGATCGCCGTCATCCGCCTCTGTCGGGCGCCCGTCAACGCTCTCGACTCGGCGATGAAGCGGGCCCTTGCAGCTGCCGTGGAGGCTGTCGCGCAGGCCCCCCGGATCCGCTGCCTCGTCGTCGCGAGTGACCTGCCGCGGATCTTCTGTGCAGGCTCGGACTTGAAAGAGCTCGCCCGCGAGCACGCACTCCCTGGTCGAGGCCGGGAGCGAACCCGATTCGAGTTCGAGCTGTGGGAACGCATTGCGTCTCTCCCCCAGCCGAGCATCGCTGCCATCGACGGGCATGCCCTCGGGAGCGGCCTCGAGCTCGCCCTGGCGTGCGACTTCCGGGTTGCCGGTAGTTCGGCGACCCTGGGCCTACCCGAAGTCGCCATCGGTGGGGGTCCTGGTGCCCAGGCGATCGCTCGCCTCGTCGCCATCGTGGGGCTGGCCCGCGCCCGACGCATGCTCATCTTCGGCGAGCGGCTCGACGCTCAGGTCGCGGCCAGCCTCGATCTCGTTGATGCCCTTGTTCCCGAGGGGAGCGCTCTCGCAGCCGCTCTTGACCTGGCAAGTCGCCTCGCCCAAGGCCCGACAAGCAGCTACCAGTATCTGCGGCGGGTCCTGCGGGCGGCTCTGGCTCCGGCCGTCGCCGCTGCAGGGGGTGAGGCCGATGGCGACGTGGAGCGCCTCTTCCAGTCTGCCGAGATGAGCGAGGGGATCCGAGCTTTTCTCGAGAAGCGCAGCCCTCGTTTCCAGCAACCTGCCGACCCGGACGTCGGAGAGCCAGCCCGACCGTGAGTCTGATGCCGCACGCACTGTCGACCGACCGACCACCGTTTCGGCCGCCCGTTGTCTGCTCTGCAGCCGACGCGGTGGCCCGCATCCCGTCTGGGGCTACCGTGGCCGTTGGTGGGAGCGGTCATCTCCTTCAGGTTCCCGATGCCCTCTTGAAGGCCCTTGCAGACCGGCACGCGGCCACCGGGGCACCAACCGACCTCACCGTCGTCCACACCATGGGGATCGGCGACAATCAGGGCGCCGGACTCGACCGTCTGGCACGTTCGGGGCTCGTGCGCCGCTTCATTGGCTCTCACTACGGCCACGACCCCTGTCTCATGGCGGCCATCGCCTCCGGGGACGTGGAGGCCTACGCTCTCCCAGGAGGGGTGCTCTCGCTCCTCTACCGGGAGATCGCCGGCCATCGACCTGGGGTGTTGACGAAGGTTGGGCTGGGGACGTACGTCGACCCTCGCCGGGAGGGGGGACGGATGAACCCGCGATCGACGCAGAGCCTCGTTCAGCTCGTCGAGCTCAGCGGCGAGGAGTGGCTCTTCTATCCTGCCTTTCGGATCGACGTCGGGCTCCTCCGCGCAACGACCGCCGACACCGACGGCAACCTGACCATGGAGGATGAGGCCGGTCTCGCCGACAACCTCGCCCTCGCCTCGGCAGTTCGCAACTCGGGTGGCTTCGTCATCGCCGAGGTGAAGCGACTCGCCGAACGGGGCTCCCTCGCCCCCAAGTGCGTTCGGGTGCCAGGGATCCTCATCGACGCCATCGTCATCGAACCGGAGCAGCGACAGACGGCGGCAACCAAGTACAGCCCGTATCTGGCCGGCATCCTCCGAGCCCCCGACGTCGCCCTCCGACCGATCCCGCTCGGGCCGCGCAAGGTCATCGCGAGGCGTGCCGCTCGTGAACTCCGACCCGGCGACATCGTCAACCTCGGCTTCGGGATCGCGACCGGAGTCGCGGCTGTCCTTCAGGAGGAGGGTTGTTACGAGCGAGTCGTCTTCAGCATCGAGCAGGGCCTCATCGGTGGGATCCCGGGCGAGGGGCTCGACGCCGGGACGTCGGTCAACGCACAGGCAATGATCGACGAAGGTGCCCAGTTCGACCTCTATGACGGCGGGATCCTCGACGTCGCCTGCGTCTCCTTCGGTGAGGTCGATGCGGTCGGCAACGTGAACGTGAGCAAGCTTGGCGGGAGGGCCGTGGGCCCCGGTGGCTTCATCAATATCACCCAGAATGCTCGGACGGCAATCTTCTGCGGGACGCTCACTGGCGGGGACCTCGACATCGTCGTCGGCGGAGGCACCATCTCGATCCTCCGCGAGGGTCGGTATCAGAAGTTCGTTCGGTCCGTCGACCAGGTGACCTATGCCGCTTCCCGGGCGGCGGCGGCCGGGCAGAGGATCATCTACGTGACCGAGCGCGCCGTCTTCAGGTACGCGGGCCAGGAACTCGAGCTCGTCGAGCTGGCGCCGGGGCTCGACCCAGAACGAGACGTTCTCTCCCGGATGGGATTTCGGCCGCGGGTGGCAGCCGATCTGCGGGAGATGGACCGCCGACTTTTCCGAGAAGGGCCGGCCGGGATGCCGAACCTCGCAGGTTCGTGAGGTTCGGAGCGCCCGAGGTTCGACCGCTCACCAGGAGGCTCTTGACACGCCGCCAGATTGTGGCATAGTAGCCCGTAACAGCGTTACACCTAGCCGTAACGTTGTTGGTACGACCTGACGAAGCGCCAGTGAGGAGGTGGCAGATCCGCGGAACACCGTTGTCCAAGAAGCTCCGAGCAACTTCATGAGACTCTGAGCGGGTAACCGACCGGGTACCCAGCCTTCCTTTCGTGCTCTCCTGATACTGAGGCCATCCCAATGGACTTCGGCGGGCAGAACGGCCCGGCCCCCACGAACGGGGTGATTCGCTGGCCACGGAAGCGCCCCTCTCGAGCGACCGTCGCGAACATCGTTACGCCGGTTCTCACCTTCGCGAGCCTGATCTTCCTCTGGTGGCTCCTCGTCGTCGCTTTCGAGATTCCGCAATACCTCGTGCCGGCTCCCCAGTCGGTCCTGCCGAGCATGGTCGCCAATGCACCCGACCTGTGGCAGAACACCCAGATCACGCTGAGCGAGATCTTGCTCGGCTTCGGGGTGACCGTCGTGTTTGCTATCCCGATGGGCCTGGCAATTGCGCTCTCGGCCCCTATCCGCCGAATCGTGTACCCAGTTCTCGTCTTCGTTCAGCTCATCCCGAAGATCGCGATTGCTCCACTCTTTCTGATCTGGTTCGGCTTCGGGATGGAGTCGAAGGTCTTGCTGACGATGCTGCTGACCTTCTTTCCCCTCCTTCTGGCGAGCATTGCAGGGTTCCAGCAGCTGGACCCGCGACTCCTCTACCTGACGAGGTCGATGGGTTGCTCATGGTGGCAGACCTTCCTGCACGTCCGCCTCCCCTCCGCCCTGCCCGTCATCTTCTCGGGGCTCAAGACGGCGGCCACGATTGCTGCGACGGCGGCCATCGTTGCCGAGTTCGTCGGGTCGAACGCCGGGCTCGGATATCGGCTCCTTGTAGCCACCCTCTACCTCGACACCCCCCTGATCTTCGCCATCCTGCTCATCCTGACCATCCTCGGTCTCGGCTTGAACTACGTCATCGAGGCGATCGAGTACTTCGTCATGCCCTGGAAGCGGGCAACCCAGCAGTCGTAGACGACCGCACAGAGGAGAAGTTAGCGATGCGAACGATGTTCAAGCGCCTGTTCGGTACAACGGCACTGGCCGCCCTCGTCGTGGCGCTGGTCGGCTGTGCCGCCCCGGGCGCCACTCCGTCTCCGAGCTCGGCATCGGCTGGGCCGAGCGGCAGCCCCGCCAAGGGATGCGTCCCGCCCGATCCGCCGGTCCCGATCAGCTTCCAGCTCAACTTCACCGCCGGCGGCTACAACTCCGGCTTCGCCCTCGCCCTTCAAAAAGGCTTCTACAAGGACGTCGGCCTGAACGTCACGATCGTCAAGGGCCAGGGATCTGGCACGACGGCGAAGCTCGTTGCTTCGGGCCAGGCCGGGCTCGCGTATGCCGACGCAACCGCGGTCATGCAGGTCATCGCTCAGGGCGCAATGATCAAGATCCTGTCGACGATGTACCAGTCGAGCCCGAACGCGATCAACACCCTCGCCTCGTCCGGTATCAAGAGCATCGCCGACCTCAAGGGAAAGCGCCTCGGCGAGCCGACCGGTGAGGCTGGGACAGCGATGCTGCCCCTCCTCCTCAAAGCAAACGGTTTGACTCTCGACGACATCATCCGCGTCCCGATGCCAGGCACCTCCCTCGTCGCTGCCCTCGCCGAGGGTCAGGTCGACGCGATCATTGGCTCCACCGAGGGCTACAACCTCGTCCTCGAGGATCAGGGCTTCGACGTCGTCGTGCTCCCCTACGCCGACTGGGGCGTCCCGACCGTCAGCACCTCGATCATCGCCTCCGAGTCCTTCCTCGCCCAGTACGGGAACGAGGTTCGCTGCTTCATCGAGGCCAGCCTGCGAGGCTGGGACGAGGCGATCAAGCATCCTGACGAAGCGATCCAGGCCCTCGTCGACACCTTCCCATACGATACGAAGCCGGACCTCAACCGGAGGCAGCTCGAGTCGGCGATCAATCTCTTCTGCAAGAACGACGCCAAGTTCGTCGGCAAGGCGGAACCCGAGGCCTGGGAGCGCACGGTCCAGGTGGCTCAGGAGGTACTCGGCCTCTCGAAGGATCTCCCAGCAACCGCGTACTACACGTACGACTACCTGCCGGAGACCCTGCCGACGCCTTGCCCGATCAAGTAGACGGCGGATCGTTCCGGCTTGGAGCATCTACCAACGCGGAGTCTCGGCGACCAATGGAACAGCGCGGCACCTCGATCTCGATCGACCGAGTGACAAAGGTCTTCAATGCCGACGGGGACCGACCGTTTCTGGCGGTCGCCGAGACGACGCTGACGATCCGGCCGGGCGAGTTCGTCAGCATCGTCGGGCCGAGCGGCTGCGGGAAGAGCACGCTCATGCTCATGACCGCCGGCCTCCTCCGGCCGACGACGGGCGAAATCCGAGTAGGCGGCACGCGCCTCGACGCCCCTCTGACGGACGTCGGGATCGTCTTCCAGGACGACCTCCTCCTCGACTTTCGGACGGCCCGGGACAACGTTCAGCTCCAGGGCGAGGTCCGCCGGCTCGACATGGCGGAGATCCGCAGGCGGACGATGGACCTCCTCGAGCAGCTTGGCGTTGCCCGGGCCGCCCAGCTCTACCCGCGTCAACTCTCGGGCGGGATGCGCCAGCGTGTTGCCATCGCCAGAGCTCTCGTCCACCGCCCGTCCGTTCTCCTCATGGATGAGCCCTTTGGGGCCCTCGATGCTTTGACCCGCCTCCAGGTCCGACACGACCTCGAGCAGCTTTGGATGCACGAACGGCCGACGGTGCTCTTCATCACCCACAGCGTGGAAGAGGCCGTCGGTCTCTCTGACCGGGTGATCGTCCTGTCGCCCTCGCCCGGGCGTGTCGTCCGTGAGATCGACGTCACTTTGCCGCGACCGCGTCCGCTCGCCCTGGGGGAGACCCCCGAGCTCGCTGAGCACGCCGCCGTCATCTATGGGATCTTTGAACAAATGGGTGTTCTCAGCGGAGCCACAACTGTCGAGGTCGAGGCGGACGAGGGCGGCGGCGAAGCTCGTCAGCGACCGTGAGGCCCACGCTTTGCGACGGCGGGGTCTCGGCGGATCGACGCGCTTGGATGGGAAGGGGCGTCCGGGAACCCCACGAACCCCAGCATCCCAATCGGGTCCGACATGGCTGAGCTCGAGGCTGAGGACCTGCTCAGACACGCAGAGAGGACCGTGCCGAGGGAGGTAGACACCCGCCGGCTCCGTGATCGTGTCGCCCTCGTGGTCGGCGGCAGCGGAGCCATCGGGCAGGCCATCGGCCACCGCCTCGCCGAAGAGGGCGCGAGGGTCGCGCTGACCGCGCGCACCCTGGAGCGTGCTGCGACGGTGACGGCGTCGATCGAAGCGCGTGGGGCCGTCGCACGACCGTACGCGCTCGATCTCGCCGCGCCTGATGATCCAGACGAGCTCGTTGCCGCCGTCGAGCGGGATCTGGGGCCTCTTGCCATCCTTGTTTCGGCGGCCGGCATCCAGAGCTTCGGAACGATCTTCGAGCTCTCGATCGAGGAATGGGACCGAGTCTTCGCCGTGAATGTGCGCGGGACCTATCTCGTCGTCCGAGCGGCGGCTCGGAGAATGCGAGCTCGTCGCCGCGGCGCGATCGTGACCGTCTCGTCGATCCAGGGACGAATCGCGAACCCGCTCTATCCCCATTACGCCGCCTCGAAGGCGGCGGTGATCAGTCTCACGAAGTCCTTTGCTGCTGCCCTTGCCCCTGACGGGATCCGGGTGAACACTGTCGCGCCAGGGATGGTCGACTCGCCGATGTGGGAGGAGGCAGACCGTGAGTTCGCCCGTCGTCTCGGTCTTGCGCCGGGCGAGCCCCGTCGCCGTCGAATCGCTCAGATCCCCCTCGGTCGGCCGGGCACCCCGGCCGACGTCGCCGCGGCCGTCGCCTTCCTCGTCTCGGACGATGCTGCCTACGTGACAGGCGAATGTGTCCACGTTTCCGGGGGCGACTTCATGCTCTGACCGGGGGCCCCGGCTCGGCTCATCGTCATGCATCTCGATCGCTCGAATACACCACAGAGGAGCCCGTTCCCATGCTTCGCAGCCTGTCCTACGACGATCTCCGGATCGGTCTCGCCTTCGACAGCCCGACCCGGACGGTGACGGAGACCGACGTGGTCATGTTTGCTGCCCTCACGGGTGACTACTCGGAGCTCCACACCAGTGAGGTCTTCGCCCGGCGGACACCGTACGGACGTCGTGTCGCTCATGGCCTCCTCGGCCTGGCCTTGGCGCACGGTCTCATGTGGCCCCGCACCGGCCTCCTTCGCGACTGTGCGATCGCCTTCCTCGGGATCAAGGACTGGCGCTTCCGCGCGCCGATCTTCCTTGGCGACACGATCGGGGTCCAGTACGAGCTCGTCGACCTGCGCGACAGTCGGAGTCGACCCGGGGAGGCCATTGCCACGTTCTCGGTTCGCGTCGTCAATCAGCGCGGCGAAGTCGTCCAAGAGGGCCAGAAAGCACTCCTGGTGTCGAAGACGCGGCTTCCCGCCGCGGACACGCCAGCGGGCGTCGCTCCAGCCCAGGGCGAGGTGAGCCGCGACGAGGCCGGAGACAGGCCATGACCTTGCCCTTCGAGGGGGTCCGAATCCTGGACTTCACCCAGCTTGAACAGGGACCGTCGGGAACTCTCATCCTCGCCGACTTCGGAGCCGAGGTGATCAAGATCGAGCGCATCGATCGCGGCGAGATCGGTCGCGACCAGGAGCCACGTTACCGGGGGATGAGTTGCCACTGGGCGGCGAACAACCGCAACAAGCTGAGCTTCAGCGTCGACCTCAAGCGTCCCGAGGGGATCGACATCATCCGTCGCCTCGTGAAGACCGCCGATGTCGTGGCGAGCAACTTCCGTCCCGGCGTCATGGAGCGGCTGGGGCTTGGCTACGAGGACCTACGGCTCATCAACCCCCGGATCATCTGCGCCTACGCCTCCGGGTACGGCCAAAGCGGACCCTACCGAGATCGCCGGGGCCAAGACCTGGCCGCCCAGGCAATGGGAGGGGTCATGGATCTCACGGGCGATGGCGACGGCCCACCCACGCCGGTCGGCACCTGGGCGATCGACTACCTGGCCGCAATGCAGTTTGCCATCGGGATCATGGCCGCTCTCGCTGCCCGGGAACGGACGGGGACTGGGCAGGTCGTCGACACGTGTCTTCTGAATGCTGCAGTCACGATCCACCACCAAGAGGCCACGGCGTTCCTGAACACCGGTCGGCTGTACCCACGTCCCAGGCACGGCATCGCCCACGCGCACCACACGCCGCTCTACGCCCGATATCGGACGCGGGACGGACGCTGGCTGGTCGTGATCGGCGAGTTCTACATCGATCGACCGTGGCAGCGGGTGGCTACCGCTCTCGGCCTGCCCCCCGCACTCGTCGAGGACCCACGATTTCGAACCGTCGACGGCCTCAAGGAGCACGCCGCGGCGGCGTCCGACATCCTCCGAAGGGCCTTCGCTGCGCTGACGTTGGAAGAGGCGCTCCGGCGCCTGGAGGCGGAGGATGTCCTGGCTGCGCCGGTCAACAGCTACCCGGAGGTCTTCGCCGATCCCCAGGTGCTTCACAATGACATGATCCTCCAGGCTGAGCACCCGACCATCGGCCCCTTCAGGCTAGTCGGCCAGCCGATCAAGCTCTCGGCGACGCCCGCCACGCTCCGCCTGCCACCCCCCACTGTCGGCGCACACAACGAGCAGATCCTGGCCGGGCTCGGCTACTCAGCCGCAGAAATCGAGGCTCTTCAGGACGCGGGGATCGTGGGTGGGGAGGGTCGAGCCGAGCGGGAAGGGGCACCGCCGGCCTGGGGAGGCTGAGGCCCCTCCCTGGACTCGCCCGCTACAGCTCCTCGAGGACGACGACGTCGCCGATCGCC
>FWPU01002623.1_pt1 | contig 33308 bp, 25 predicted proteins | sample 2228361 | NCBI WGS metagenome assembly FWPU01 (sample SAMEA103939777, study PRJEB20133) | metagenome
CCGCCCTCCGCCACGTCGTCCAGCATCCACCCGCCCAGGTCTACCGTCTCATCCGCCAGACTCACCAGTTCGATCCAGCTGTCCTTGTAGTCCGCCTCTCCGTCCCCGTTCCAGTCCACGTCCCGTGCGTACGGCAGAAACTCGTTCAGCCGGATCACTGGCAATGGTGTCACTGTGGGGGTGGGTGTGCCGGTCGGCGTGGCCGTTGGCGTCGGGGTGATTGTCGGCGTCGCGGTCAGCGTCGGGGTGATGGTCGCCGTTGGCGTTGGGGTCGGCGTGGGCATCGCGGTGACGGTCGGTGTCGGCGTGTCGGTCTCGGTCGGCCCGGGCGTTGGGGTGGCTGTGGCCGTCTCGGTCGGCGTGGGCATCGCGGTGACGGTCGGTGTCGGCGTGTCGGTCTCGGTCGGTATGGGCGTCACGGTGGGTGTTTCGGTCGCCGTGAGGGTCGGCGTGGGCATCGCGGTGACGGTCGGTGTCGGCGTGCCGGTCTCGGTCGGTGTGGGCGTTGGGGTCGCAGTCGCTGTCAGTGTGGCAGTCGGTGTCGGCATGGGTGTCGGCGTAGCCGTGACCGGAGGCAGAGAGGTGCCGTTTGGCTCTCCAGGGCTCGGCGCCGCCGCCATCCAATCCGAGGCAACATCGTTGTCGGGCCAGGGGACGATGCGCGCCAGAGAATGGCCTTTGGGCGCCACCGCGCACGGCGGATCGAACACCGTTCTGTCGCTGCCATAACTGATGGCATCTACGGTGTTCCCCTGCCCGTCCACCAGGAAAACGCGGTCGCCTGTGTTCGCCAGCCCATTGCCGATGGGACTGTTCAAGCCCACGAGCAGGCCAGAATAAGCCGGATAATGTTCTCGAAACGCAGCGACCTGTGCCGCAATAACCAAATACTCTCCGGGGCCGATGGTAACGCTCGGAATGGTGTCCTGGGCGTGGTTATCCCGGAGCACCCAGCCATTGACCGTGACGGTCACACTGGCCGGATTAAAGAGCTCCACCCACTCATAGTTCGATTCATTGCTGGGCGTTACGGGGTCATACATCACCTCGTGGATGACGAGATGGAATGAGGCCTGGGCGCCACTGCGGCCGGGGAGCACAGTTAAGAGCGCCAGGGATACGAACAACAACGAAAACAGGAGGGGGGTTCGAAGGCGCGCCATATCCTTTCGGTCTCCCGAACAACAACGAACGAAAACGTCGAGGAAAACCGGAAGGGGGGAGTCTTCCGCTATGGACGCCAGATTTGGGGCCGATTATAGAGGAGAATCGGCGGAGTTGTCAAAAAAGCGATATTTGCCTGGGGCCCTTCGGGCGTCTGAAAAGCCCGAAGGGCCCGCAGAGGTTTGGGCCAGGCGCCCTAGCGGTTGAACACTTTTCGACCGGCGTACACGGCGGTCTCGTCCAGCTCATCTTCGATCCGCATGAGCTGGTTGTATTTTTCGACGCGCTCCGAGCGACACGGCGCGCCCGTCTTCAACTGGCCGGTGCCCATCGCAACCGTCAGGTCGGCGATAAAGCTGTCCACGGTCTCGCCAGAACGGTGCGACACCATCGCGGTCCACCCTGCCTTGAACGCCATCTGAATGGCACTGATCGTCTCGGTCAGCGTGCCGATCTGATTCAGCTTGATGAGCACGGAGTTGGCCGTCTTCTCGGCGATGCCACGCGCGATGCGTTGGACATTGGTGACGAAGATATCGTCGCCTACCAGCTGGATTTTATTGCCCAGGGTGCGGTTGAGCAGCGCCCAACCCTCCCAATCGTCCTCGGCCAGGCCATCTTCGATGGAGATGATCGGGTACTTGTTGACCCATTCCTCGTACATGGCGACCATCTCGGCCGAAGTGATCTTGCGGTTTTCGGTGCGGAGATGATACAGGCCATCCTCGTAGAAGCCGCTGGAGGCCGGATCGAGCGCGATGCAGATATCGTCGCCCGGCCTGTAGCCGGCCTTCTGGATCGCCTCGATGATCAGCTCCACGGCCTCTGCGTTGGTCTTCAACGCCGGCGCAAAACCGCCCTCATCGCCAACGCCGGTCGCATAGCCTTTGCTCTTGAGCACGGCCTTCAGCGCGTGATACGTCTCGGCACCCCAGCGAACCGCCTCCCGGAACGTGCTGGCGCCCACCGGCGCGATCATGAATTCCTGCAGGTCGGTGCCCTGCCAGTTGGCGTGCGCGCCGCCGTTCAAAATGTTCATCATCGGCACGGGGAGCAGACGGGCCGCCACTCCGCCCAGATAGCGATAGAGCGGCAGGCCGACGGCATCGGCCGCGGCCCGAGCCACAGCCATGCTGACGCCCAAGATGGCATTGGCACCCAACTTGCTCTTGTTCGGCGTACCATCCAGATCGAGCATCGCCTTGTCAATGCTCGCCTGATCCAGCGCATCCATGCCGAACAAGGCTTCTGCGATCTCGTTGTTGACGTGCTCCACAGCTTTCAGCACGCCCTTGCCGCCGTAGCGCGCCTTGTCGCCATCACGTAGTTCCAGCGCCTCATGCACGCCGGTAGATGCGCCAGACGGCACAGCCGCCCGACCCATCGCATCGCATTCCAGCCAGACCTCCACCTCGACGGTGGGGTTGCCGCGGGAGTCCAGAATCTCACGCCCCAGAATCTGGGTGATCTCGGTAGACATGCTGTAACCTCATCATTCTCAGAAATTCTTGCGGAAAACCAGACTGAAGGAGTTGTGATATAGCGTATTGCCGCCACCGCCGTCCGAGCAAGTCGCCTCATCGGGGAAGGCCGAATGCAACTCGCCGGCAATCTCGGTGTTGGCCGGGTTGGCGCCATCATTGCTCACGTATACATCGTAGACGCCGCCCTTCCACATGGTGAACTCGGCCAGACCGGGGCCTTTGGTGCCGCTCACGCTCTTGTCCAGCACATTGCCAGGCTGCCCGTGCGGCGATTGCACCAGGATCACGCCGTCAATCGGGTTGCCGCCCGCATCCACCACCTTGACGAAGATGTTGTGTTTGCCCCGATTCTCGCACGGAGTCAGCCGGCGCTTTTCGACCACGGAGAACTGCGTCGTCGGTTTCGGCGGTTCGGTCGGAGCAGCGGCTACGGCGACCACAGCCCGTGCGACCGGCGGAGGCGGCACCGGCGTCGCGGTCGGCGGGATCGGCGTCGGCGTTGGAGTGAAGGTCGGCGTCGGGATCGGTGTGTTGGTCGGCGTCGGCGTCGGGGTGAAGGTCGGCGTCGGGATCGGCGTCTCGGTCGGCCACGGCGTGTAGGTCGGCGTGTAGTTCACCGGCAGGTCGGCGGCCAATGCCACCCGTACCACCCGCTCCTGCAGACTCTGCGCGGCAGCACGCTCCGGCCGCGCGACCGGCATCGGCGCGCCACTCGACATCAGGTTGATGATCGTCAGCGGCGCGGCCACACCGATCAACCAGATGAGCAGCAGCACGACGGCGATCAGCCGCACTTTGGCAGCCGTACTGCGCGCGCGGAACCAATCGGCCACCGAGGCCACTCGCTGAGCCCGCGCGGCTGGCTGCACACGAGGCGGTACGGCCACGGCGACAGGCTGTGGTGCCGCAGGTCGTGCCGCTGGCGTCGCCATCGGTGTTGCAACCGTCAGCGGGATAGGTGCTACGGTCGCTGCCCCCTCATAACTCTGGCGCAAACGCTGGGTCAACAGCCGGGTGAGGTTCAGCGCCAGAACAGGATAGCGCAGGGCCAGCTTCTCGAAATCTTCCCGGCTGAGCGACCAGACAGAGACATCGGTCAGCGCAGAGACCTCGCTGGCATGGGGCTGATCCGGCAACAGCGCCGAAATGCCGAAGATGTCGCCGCTGCCCACCACCATCGGGGGCTGATCCGGCCGCTGCACCGATACCTGACCCCGATCAATCAGGTAGAGCGCATTGCCGTAGGTGCCCCGGCAATAGATGCCCTGGCCGGCGGCGAATTTCTCGGCGCGCAGATGCTGCGCCACCTCACGCAACTGCTCGGTGCTCAGCCCGGCCATCAGGCTCAGCCGGCGCAAATGGCGGATCTTGTCCATGTCCTCGGTTGCGCCTGCAGCCACCCGCAGTTGACGGCCGATTTCCGGCTGCTGACCGACGAGCTCGGCCAAGTCTGCGGCGCTCAACGTCAACAGGGTGACGTCGGTCGCCGCCTCTGCACTGGTGGTGTAGGGCCGACCCAACAGGACATCTGCTTCGCCCAACACGCTGCCCGGCCCCAGGTTGGCCAGCACTCCGAGCTGTTCGCTCATGAGGTGCACCCAGCCGACGCTCACCACATAGATCGCCGTTGCCGGCTGGCCGTGCGAGCAGATCAGGTCACCCGCACGCCGTGTCTCGATCACCATGCGTTCAGCGACCAGCGCACGCTGTTCGCCGGTCAGACCGGCGAACAGCGCCGTGTTCGCGAGTACGGTTTCCTTCACTAGGCTATCTCCTTCAATAATTTTCTCTGCAGGCGGCGGTCATCAGCTTTAGCGATTGCGGCGGAAGGTCACGGTCCAGGAGTAATGGCCATAACAGCCGTACTGATTGATGAAAGCCCGGCAGCTGGCCTCATCCCGACAGAAGCCGCCGGAGATGAGCACCGGAATGGGAATGGCGTGGGGATTGGTAGACATGCCCCGGGCGACATCGCTCGTGACCGGACGCCCATCCACGTCGCGGATGATGTAAACGTCTTGTCCACCTCCCAGGACGAACTCGGCATCCCCCGGCACCCCTTTGCTGCCTGTGACGACCTCTTCCTGCGCGCCATACATTGCCTTCACGGTCACACCGTTCAGCGGATTGCCGGCGGCATCCACGACTCTGACGTGGAGCTCGCGCTTTTCGCCGCAACGGACCGAGGGCCCGTCGTAGCCACCCCCGTTTTCGACCACATTCCAGATACGCACTTCGATCACTTGAAAATCGGGGCCAGCCGGCTTCGGCGTGGCCGTGGGCGGTGCCGGCGTATTCGTGGGCGGCGGAGGTGGGATGTCCGGCGCAACCGCCACCGTATCAAGCGGACCCAACACCCGCACGACCAGCCCGGCCACCCAGGCCTGACCGCTGCCCTCCCAGGCGATCCGCCACCAATCACCGTTGGCATTGCGGAAGATGATCTCGGCTTCTGTCCCCGGCTTCATCTTGCCGACGATGGGATAGTTGGTCCCCGGCCCACCGCGCACATTGACCTCCGTGTCCGCCACGACGCGCGGCTTGCGAGGCTGAGGCGTCGCGGTCGCAGTGGGAGTGACCGTCGGCGAAGGCGGCGTCGCTGTCGGGGGTACAGAGGTAGCAGTAGGCGACGGTGACTCCATCGCCGAAACCTGGGTGTTGACCGGAGCAGGCGCGGCCGTAGGGGTGGGCGACAGATAGGCCTGCAGTCTGGGGCTGCGGCCGCCCAAACCCGCGGCCAACAGTGCCAGCGCCCGGACCTCATCGGCAGGACTGCCATCGGTGAGCGCCTGTTCGGCCAGTGTCACGACGAACTGGGTGGGATTCGCGAGGTTAAGCCTGGCCAGCGCAGCTTGCGCCGTAACAAGATCGCCATCCCTGGCATACTGAAGTGCGATCCGTCGGATCGTCGCATCGCGCTCGGCCTGCGACAGCTTGCCGACCGGCGCGGCCACACCTGAACAGGCGGTCAACGCCCATGCGACCAGGAAACCCAAGACGAGTATGCTGAAACGACCCAACCTGCGCCAGGAATATGTCGGATGACCGTCCGGCGGCCTGAAATCGTCTGAATCTATCATATGCGGGTAAAAACACAGGGGCACAAGCACATTCCGTAAGGACCTGGACGCCTTGCGTGAGCCATGTTGCCCCTGCGATGAGTCTGCTGGGGTATCCCCCGTATGTCAGGCGTCGAGCTTTGTCGTCTTCCGCAAAGGCGGTATAATGCCCCTCGAACGCCGATTCTGATGCCGAAGGTGGGAATCGAACCCACACGGGAGCAACCTCCCAACGGTTTTTGAGACCGTCGCGTCTACCGTTCCGCCACTTCGGCATGAGCAATTCGAGAGTATACCTGAAGATGCACAAACCGTCAAGTTCTTTCGGGCACGAGTACCGGGTGACCACTGCCACAGCCACGTGCGAGGGGAACTGTGTTTGAGTCGGTCGGATTCTGCTGGTGGCGCTGGCTGCGGGATGTGGTGGCTGCGCTGAGGGGAGGCAGCCGGCCGGTCGCGTGCTGGCTCCAGCCGGCCGGCCGGCTGGTCGGCGCGACGCCGGTGCGCGGGCCGGGCATATTGAGGGCCGCCGACGATCCTGCGCGCGGCAGCCGTCAGGGCATGCCTGTCGCCACGGCCGGCCACACGCGGCCCACGTCGCCCCGACGCCCCGAGTTCGACGAGCAGGCGTTGCTCGCCGCCGCGCAGCGCGGCGACCTGCCAGCGTTCAACCAGATCATCCTTCACTACCAGAGTCTGGCCTACAACGTAGCCTATCGCATCCTGGGTGATGCCGATGCGGCCGAAGATGTCACACAGGAAAGCTTCATCAAGGCGTTTCAGCGTCTGAAGCAATATCGCGGCGGTTCCTTCAAGGCATGGCTGCTGCGCATCATCACCAATACCTGTTACGATGCGCTGCGCGCCCACAAGCGCCGGCCGACCAGCTCTCTGGAGAGCGCCGAGGACGAAGATGCGGACCATGACGTGCGTTGGCTGGACCGCAGCGAGCAGCCCGATGCCTACGTCATGCGCCAGGAACTGGCCAACGTCATTCAGGCTGCCATCCAGCAGTTGCCGCCCGACCAGCGCATCACGCTCATCCTCTCCGACATCGAGGGGCTCGACTATCAGGAGATCGCCGAGGCGACGCACACCGCCCTGGGCACCGTCAAATCGCGGCTCAGCCGGGCGCGAGCGCGGCTGCGCACCCTGCTGCTGGCACAGGGGGAACTTCTGCCGTCTCAGTACCGTCTGTAATCTATGATGAAGATCAAATCCGTGTTAGAAAATCTGCGGCGCGGCCATGTAGACGCAGTGCTGCTCTCAGCCTATCTCGATGCGCAGGTAACGCCGGCCGAGCGGCGTCGTATCGAGGCCCATCTGGCCGCGTGCGTGGCCTGTCGGCAGGAGCTGGCCAGCCTGCGCCAGACCGTGGCGTTGGTGCAGGCATTGCCGCGGCTGCGGGTCCCGCACGCATTCACGCTCTCTGCGGCACAGGTCGGCCTGGACCGGCCGGCCCGGCAGGCGGCCTGGCGCGGCGGCCTGGTGCGTGGTCTGGCCGCAGTGAGCGCGCTCGTGTTGGTGGCTGTGATGGCCGCGGCATTGCTCCGACCCGGCGAATGGCAGCCGGCGATCGAGCTGGCACGCGTCGTCGCGCCGACCGCCGATGTCCACGGCGCGCGCATGCCGGAGGCAGCAACAACGCGAGGCATCAGTGAGGCGGCGCCGATGCTGGCACCTGCACCACAACCGGTCACGGTCGAAACAACGACCGCGCCGACCCGCGCCGCACCCCCCGACTCTCCGACAGCGGCCGCTACGGCGGCGCCGACCGCTGCATTGGCAGCCGCCGCGCCCACCGAAGCGCCACCACGGAGGGCGATCGCACCGCCGACGCCATCTGACGTAGAGAAGCCGGCCGCTGCGCTGGCGGTCGCACCGGCTCCGCCGGCCGAAACCACGGCGGCGCCCACCCTTACGGCGCCATCGGTCGGCACGCGCGTCGCGGCCGGCAGTGCCGGCACAGCCAGCGTTAGCGCGGACGGCACGCCGCCATCTGCCGCGGCCAAAGACGCAGCCGGTCCACGTGTGCTCGCAGCCGACATCGCGCTGGCCTATGCCGCCAACGGCGAACTCTGGGTGCTGGATGCCGACCAGGGACTGCGCGCGCTTGCGCGCGGCGATAACCTGGCCAGCCCGGTCGTCTCCGCCAGCCGGGCCTGGGTCGCCTATCGCCGGCAGAGCCGGGAGGGTGCCGAATTGTGGGTTGTTCTCTGGGCCGGCGGCGAACCGCGCCTGCTGCTGACCGAACACGCGCTGAACGCCGAGCCGCTTACAGGCTATCAGCCACGACGCATTGCGGATGTGCAGTGGCTGGCCGACACGCACGCGCTGGCGGTCACCGTGAACGCCCTGCCCGATGCCCCGAACACGGCCACTCACCAGGAGCTGTGGCTGATCGCGGCCGAGACGGCCGACCGGCGCCTACTCGCGACCGGTGACCTGTCCTATGTGCCCGTTCCCGCACCGGATGGCACCGCCTTTCTTTGCTTCCGCCGCGATCCACTCAACCCAGAGGAAGGCCAAATCTGGCTGATCCCGGTGGACGGCGTTCAGGAGCGGCCCGTGTTGCGCTTCTCGCTGCCTGACGAGGCGCGGCGTGGCGACCTCCGCATCCGCTGGCTGCCGGACAGCGGTGGCTTCTGGGCCGCGCTTCCGTTCGCCGAGGCCGACGGCCTGTGGCTGTATTACGTCCCGCGGCAGGGCGAGCCGGGCCCGGCCGTCCGCCTGGAGGCGCGCCAGGCCTTCTGGTCGCCGGACGGCAAACACCTGGCCTATGTCAGGTCGGTCGGCGGATTGGCCGGCACCCAGGAGCTGTTCCTGGCCGCCGCCGACGCCACGCAGGCACGCCGCTACGCGACCCTGTTGCGCGGCCGCTTTATCGCCTGGGCGGCGGACAGCACGTACTTCCTGTACGAGGACGGCGGTCAGCTCTTCGTCGGCGCGGTGGATCGGGCCGCGCAGCGCCTGGCAATCAACAGCCGCGAGCCACGCTGGATCGGGCCAGACGCGGTGCTCTACCTCGCCGATCACGGCGCAGTCCAGCAGTTGATCTACCATCCTGTGGGCGGCCAGCCGACGGTGCTGCAAACGTGGCCTGCGTCTGTCCGGCTCGACGGACTGTGGCCCTGAAACGGTTGAACGCCTATGCCTGAGCTGCCCGAAGTCGAGACCATTGCCGCCGACCTGCGGCCTCACCTGATCGGCGCGGCCTTCGTCGCCGGCCATATCCTCTGGCCGCGCACCCTCGCTGCGCCGACGGCCGACCTGTTGAACGCTCGCCTGGCCGGCCGACGGGTCGTGGATGTCGGTCGCCGTGGCAAATACCTGCTGATCCATCTGGAGCCGGCTGCCAGCCTGATCTTCCATCTGCGCATGACCGGCCGGCTCGACGTGCTCGCGGCGGATGCAGGCCTTCCCGACGGCCCGCATCTGCGCGCCTGGTTCGCGCTGGCCGATGGTCGGCGCCTGGCGTTCACCGATGCGCGCAAGTTCGGCCGCATCTGGCTGGTGGAAGATGCCGCCGAGGTCGTAGGCAAACTGGGGCCCGAGCCGCTCGATCTGGCCTTCACGTCGGAGATGCTGGCCAGCCGGTTGCGCGACCGCCGCGCAGCGATCAAATCCATCCTCCTCGACCAGACCGTAATTGCCGGGGTGGGCAACATCTACGCGGACGAGGCGCTCTTCCTGGCAGGCATCCATCCTTTGCGGCCCGCGTCTGGCCTGAACGAAGCCGAGATCGGCCGACTGTGGGACGCGCTCCGCTTCGTGTTGCGCGAGTCGGTGGCCGCGCGCGGCACCCTGCTGCGCGACTACCGCACCCCCTACGGCCAGGAGGGCGTGTATCAGAACCGGCTGCGCGTTTACCGCCGGGCCGGCGAACGCTGTCGGCGCTGCGGCGCGACGATCGAGCGCATCCGTGTGGCCCAGCGCAGCACGCATTTCTGCCCGTGTTGCCAGCCCACAGACGTAACCGGCAGCGCCCAATGGCCCGATTCATCGTCACCGACCGTGCCAGGCACCTGAGAGGGTGTCTGGCACGTGGAGACGGTCCTCTTTTCATGCCGCGTTGTGAGCCGAACCGGCGCATGGATAACGGCGCTGACCGGCACATGGGTAACCGGGAGGTGTGGCATGGCCCCAGGCCGTGGTCGGTTTCAGGCGATTTTTTCCGGAGCAGGCCGCGTTTTCCTGGTGCTCCTTCTCGCTTATTGCTGCCTGGGTCTGGGATTCCATTTCAAGTGGCAAGGCGAGTTGGCCGCCTGCCGGGAGGCGCGCCTGGCCCGCGGCGAATTCGTGGACCCTCCAGTGTTCGGCGGCATAGTAGCCCTGGCGTTCGATGTCACATTCTGGCCGGTGTACGGCTGGGCCAACCTCTACCACGACGGAACGCCGTTCGCGACGCCGTGCACGCACTAGCTGCGTGCGTCCGCTGTCATCCGTCCACATGATTTTGCTCAATTCCCCATCCGATCGTATAATCTGCCTGATCTCTACTCTGCGGCGGATATCATGACATCAACTGCTTCGTCCTCCTCCGGGCCGGGACCGACGACGGTCGTGCACGATCTGTTCGGCGGCCGGCCATGGCTGCCCGTGCTGATCGTCTTCGTGTCGAATACGTGCATGATGGTGCTGGAGCTGGTGGCGGGCCGCATCATCGCGCCCTACGTGGGCGTCTCGCTTTACACCTGGACCAGCGTGATCGGGGTGGTACTAGCCGGCATGAGCCTGGGCAATTATCTGGGCGGCCGCCTGGCCGACCGCTGGGCTTCGGCGCGGCTGCTGGCGACCGTCTTCCTGCTGGCCGGCCTGTTCAGCATGTTCATCCTGAGCGCGGACACGGTGGGCCTGAAGCTGCCCGACGCGTGGCCGATCGTGGTGCGCATTCTGGCGTTCACCGCGGCGCTCTTCTTCATCCCCAGCATGATCCTGGGCGGCGTGTCCCCTATCGTGGTGAAGCTGGCCGTGCGCGATCTGGCGAAGACCGGCAGCACCGTAGGCCGCATCTCCGCAGCCGGCACGGTGGGCAGCATTGTCGGCACGTTTGCCACCGGCTTCGTCCTGATCTCGGCCTTCGGCACGCACGTGATCGTGTGGGGCGTTGCCATCGTGCTGGTCGCCATGGCCGGCCTGCTCTTCTTGGGCGAGCTGCGCCGAGGCCGCCCGGTCGTTGCCGCCGTCGCCATCTTCGTCCTCGGGGGAGGCACCTGGCTGGCGATCACCCAGGGCTGGATGCGATCGCCCTGTCAGATGGAGACGAACTATTTCTGCATCAAGGTGTACGAAGAGGAACGTGAGGGCGAGCCGGTGCGCATCCTCGTGCTCGATCGCATGGTTCACAGCTACAACTCATTGACCAACCCAACCCGGCTGATCTACGGCTACGAGCAGGTGTACGCGGAAGCGACCGCCTATCAGGCGCGGCGACACAACCCGCTGAAGGCGCTCTTCATCGGCGGCGGCGGTTACACGTTTCCGCGCTATATGGAGACCGTCTATCCGGGCAGCCGTTTGGACGTGATCGAGATCGACCCAGGAGTCACGCAGGTCGCCTATGACCTGCTGGGGCTGCCGGCCGACAGCACCGTGGTCAGCTACAACGAGGATGCGCGCATGTACCTCAAGCGGCCGCCCACCGTGCGCTACGATCTGATCATGGGGGATGCGTTCAATGACTACTCGGTGCCCTATCATCTGACCACGCGCGAGTTCAACGAGCGCGTGGCCGCGTGGCTGGCCGAGGACGGTCTCTACATGGTCAACATGATTGACGGCCCGCGGCGCGATTTCCTGCGCGCCTACGTCGCCACGCTGCAACAGACCTTTGCGCACGTGTATGCGATTCCGGCCGTGCGTTCGTGGCGGATTTCTCCGCGGGTCACCTTTGTCATCATTGCCGGCAACCGGCCACTCGACCTGGAGATGCTGGCGGCGATTGATGCCGGCGACGGCGAGGCGTTGTTGCACGCGATGATCCTCAGCCCGGTCGAGGTTGCCGAGATCCTGGCAGAGGGGCAGGCGGTGACCCTCACCGACCGCTACGCGCCGGTGGACCAAATGCTGGCACCGGTCTTCCGCGGCGAAGAGGCGCAGTCTCGCGCTGCACCCTCGCCCTGATCCGCCTCCTGCGCCCGATCGAGGCAGGGCACGTACCGCGGCATTTATGCCGCCCGCGCGGCGGGCTGAAGCGGGACGAATCCCGCGGCACATGGCTCATTTTCAGGCCAGGCCAGGCTAAATCACGCCCAGCTTCTTCCCGACTGCAGCAAATGCGTCCAGCCCCCGATCCAGGTCGTCTCGGCTGTGGGCCGCAGTGTTCATCACCCGGATGCGCGCCTGACCGCGCGGTACGGTCGGAAAGCCGATGGACATGGCGAAGACGCCTGCCTCGAAAAGCTCGCGGCTGAACTGCTTGGCCAGGCCGGCGTCGCCCAACATCACCGGCACGATGGGCGTCTGCGAGCGACCGGTATCGAAGCCCAGTCGCTGCATCTCGGCCCGGAAATAGGCCGCATTGTCCCACAGCTTGCGCACGAGCGCCTCGGATTCCTCCAGCAGGTCCACGGCGGCCAGACAAGCCGCGGTATCGGCGGGTGTTACGGCGCTGGAGAAGAGAAACGGCCGGGCCCGCTGGCGGATGTAGTCCACGATGGCCTTCTTGCCCGCGATGACGCCGCCCACCACGCCGAACGCCTTGCTCAGCGTGCCGATCTCCACGTCGAACTTGCCGTGCAGGCCAAAATGATCCACAATGCCGCGACCACCCCGCCCCAACACGCCCTCGCCGTGCGCATCATCCACCATCGTCAGCACGCCATAGCGATCGGCCACCGCCATCAACTGGTCGAGCGGCGCAATGTCGCCGTCCATGCTGAAGACACCGTCGGTGACCATCAGGCCACGGCGATAGTTGGGCAGATGCTCGCGGATTTTGGCCTCCAGATCGGTCGGATCGCAATGCTCGTAGATGACGATCTTGGCACCACTGAGCCGGGCGCCGTCAATGATCGAGGCATGATTCAGCCGATCGGAGAAGATCACATCTTCTTTGCCCACCAGTGGCGGAATCGCGGCCTGATTGGCGCAGAAGCCGCTCTGCACATAGAGCGCATCCTCCACGCCTTTGAACGCCGCCAGCCGACGCTCCAGCTCCAGGTGCAATGTCTGAGTGCCGGCAATCGAGCGCACCGCAGCCGGGCCGACACCCCACCGATCAATGGCGGCCTTGGCCGCTTCCTTCAGACGAGGATGATTGGCCAGTCCCAGGTAGTTGTTGGTGCAGAAGTTAAGCACGCGACGGCCATCCACGATCATCCACGCATCGGCCGGCGAGCCCATCGTGCGGATGGTGATGAGCAGGTTGCTCTCACGGAGACTGTCCATTTCGGCCTGAATGAAGGCCAGTTTATCAGGGGCCATCTTTGCCCTCCTGTCCGAATTTGTGGATACGAAGCGAGTATAACACGAAGTGCGCTGTCTTTGAAAATGGGCCGCCCAGGCCGTGGACAGTGCCACGACGAGCAGGGTCGGAGACTGGCCCGAATCAGACCAGACGGGGCGCTAACCCGGTACTTCGTCAGGCCAGATTTTACAGTTTGCGGCGTCTGATCCCCTACTCCCATCCCTGCCCCCTGGTAGGGGCGAATTCCGGAGGAGTATTTCGGGCAGCTTCGCCGCCTGAAATACCCCTTAAGAAGGTGCACCCCCGCGCTCCCCTGGCCGGGAAGAGCGAGGCCGGGGGTGAGAGGGATTCAACACTGCGCGCATTTCGCGTTTGCGACTGCGCTCGCCTGATGCTAGAATAGTCCATCGTGACTTGAAGACGAACTCAGGCGCATTCGGCGCAGGAAGAAGATGCCATGGGAGCGCAACGGCCCCCGGTCCATTGGCCTCCATCCTGGCCTGATATCACCGACCGCGCCGTCCTGCACGCGCTGGCGACCGTGCCGCGACACCTGTTTGTGCCCGAGCACTATCGAGATCAGGCCTACGATGACATACCATTGCCCATCGGCTGCGGACAGACGATCTCGCAGCCTTACATCGTGGCGCTCATGACCCAGGCGTTGCATTTAAAGCCCACCAGTCGCGTCTTGGAAGTCGGCACCGGCTCCGGCTATCAGGCCGCCATCCTGGCGCAGATCACACCACACGTCTGGAGCATCGAGACGCTGCCCGATCTGGCCCAGACCGCGCGAGAGCGGCTGGCCGCGCTGGGCTATCCGGTGCAGGTACGGGTGGGGGATGGCCGGCTGGGGTGGCCCGAACATGCGCCGTTCGACGGCATCATCGTCACGGCGGCCGCGCCGGACGTGCCCCCGGCCCTGGTCGCACAGCTGGCGGAGGGCGGACGGCTGGTCATCCCGGTCGGCGAGACAGCCTGGAATCAGCTTCTGTGGCTGATCCAGAAGAGCCGGGGCCGCCTGCGTCGAGAATTGCTGGCCGAGGTGCGTTTCGTGCCTCTGGTGGCGACGGCCCCGATCAACCAGGAAGAGGATCCGGCATTGGCCGAGGTACGCCAACAGCTGCAGGATCTATTCGGCTACTAACGCCTCGTCAGGCCAGATTTTACAGTGTGCGACGTCTGCCTCCCCCCACCCCCGCTCCCTGGTAGGGGGCGAATTCCGGAAGGGTATTTCAGACGGCTTCGCTGCCCGAAATGCCCCCGGAGAAGGTTCCTTCCTCTCCCCTGGCAGGGGAGAGGAGGCAGGGGGTGAGGAAAGTTCAATAGCAACGAGCAAAGTCCAACCTGACGGAGTACTCACCAACAAAAGCGGAGGATGCCCGTTTCATGCGGATCGCGATCACCGGAGCGAGAGGGCAATTGGGCCGGCAGTTTATGGCTGCTTTCGCCGACCATGAACTGTGGGGCCTTGACCTGCCCGAAGAAGACATCACCCGGCCGACCATGGTCGGCCATCTGGCCGATTGGCGGCCTGACCTGGTGCTCCACGCAGCGGCCTACACCGATGTGGATGGCTGCGAGCGAGACCCAGAACTGGCCTTCCGGGTAAACGCAGTTGGCACCCAAAATGTGGCACTGGCCGCACAACGGGCCGGCGCGGCCATGCTCTACATCAGCACCAACGAAGTATTCGACGGCACGCGCCGCGACAGCTATCGGGAGTGGGATCAGATCAGTCCGGTGAGCGTCTATGCGCGGAGCAAAGCAGCCGGCGAGCATATCGTGCGTGATCTGCTGGCGGGCCGTTTCTACATCGTACGGATTGCCTGGCTGTTCGGACCGGGCGGCAATAACTTCGTCACCAAGATCCTGGCCGCAGCGGCAAAGGACGGTGCCCTGCGCGTGGCCGCCGATGAATTCGGCAATCCCACCTTCGCGCCTGACCTGGCCGCGGCCGTCGCGCAGCTGGTCGCAACCGGACATTTCGGCATCTATCACCTGACCAACGCCGGTTTCTGCTCGCGCTACCAGTTCGCGCGCGAGATCATGCGCCTGGCTGGCCGGCCCGACCTGCCCATCACGCCGATCCTCAGCGCGGAATGGCCGCGCCCCTCCCGACCGCCGTTGCATGCCGTCCTGGCGAACACAGCGGCAGCCGGCCTGGGGATCACCCTGCGACCGTGGCAGGATGCACTGGCCGACTACATGGCTGCCGGCTCGCCAGGCACGCCGGGCTCGCTGAACTCGCCATGAAGGCCAGCATCATCATCCCCAACTACAACGGCCGACGTTTCCTTGCCGTCTGCCTGGACGCGCTGCGCCGCCAGACCTACGATCGTGCGCTGACTGAGGTCATCCTGGTGGATGACGCGTCCAGCGACGACTCGGTAGCATTTGTGCGTCAGCACTACCCGGAGGTGGTCGTCGTGCAGATGCCGCGCAATAGTGGCCTTGCTGCGGCCTGCAACGCCGGCGCGCGCGTGGCCTCTGGCGACCTGCTGGTGATGCTCAACAACGATACCGAGGTGGAGGCGGGGTGGCTGGAGGCGCTGGTCGCATGTGCGATGGCTCACCCGCAGGCGGGTGCCATCGCCAGCAAGATGCTGCTGTTCGATCGGCGGGATACGCTGCACAATGCGGGCGACCTGATGGCCGCAGATGGCATCCCGCGCAACCGAGGCGTATGGGAGCGCGATGAGGGCCAATATGATGCCGATCTGGTAATTTTCGGCGGGTGCGGTGGCGGCGTAGCCTACCGGCGCACGGCATGGGAACAGGCAGGCGGTTTCGACGAACGGCTGTTCATGTATCTAGAGGATGTAGACCTGGCCTGGCGACTCCAGCTGCTGGGTTGGGATGCGGTTTTCGCACCGGCCGCCCGCCTCTATCATCACCTGAGCGCCACCGGCGGCGGCACATTGGCAAGCTTTTACGTGGGACGCAACACCATTTGGGTAATCGCCAAAGATATGCCTGCCACGTTGATCCGTCGTCATCTCGGCCAGATCATCGCCGGGCAGGCCCGAATTGCCTGGGACGCGCTGCGGGCCTGGCGCGGCGCCGCCGCGCGCGCCCGCCTGCGCGGTCAGCTCGCCGGGCTATTGGGCCTGCCGAGGGTGCTGCGCTGGCGCCGCGCGGTACAGCAGGCGCGCGTTGCCTCGGACACCGCACTGGAGCGCCTGCTCCGCTGAAAATCCGCAGGGGCGCCCCCACGGGGCGATCACAGAGGATCGCCCCTCCGTGCCCGCCCTGCGGGCTACCGGGCGACCACGGAGGATCGCCCCTACGTACGGGCGGGCCTACGTGCCCGCCCTGCGGGCCTCTCACGGGGCGATCACAGAGGATCGCCCCTACGTACGGGCGGGCCTCCGTGCCCGCCCTGCGGGCCACGGGGCGACCACGGAGGATCGCCCCTACGTGCCCGCCCTGCGGGCCTCTCACGGGGCGATCACAGAGGATCGCCCCTACGTACGGGCGGGCCACGGGGCGATCACGGAGGATCGCCCCTACGTACGGGCGGGCCTCCGTGCCCGCCCTGCGGGCCACGGGGCGATCACAGAGGATCGCCCCTACTTCACCCATCCTCGCAACGCCACCGCCTCGGCCACGCGCTGCACAGCGACCAGATAGGCTGCCAGGCGGTTATGCACTTTGCGCCGCTGCGCCATCTCGTGCACGGCATGGAACGCCGTGGTCATGCGCTGATCTAGCCGCTGGATCACCTCTTCCACAGGCCAGTAAAAATTGTAGGCGTTTTGCACCTGCTCGAAATAGCTGACCGTGACCCCGCCAGCATTGCACAGGAAATCGGGGATCACGTAAACGCCCTTCTCGTACAGGATGCGATCGGCTTCGGGCGTAGTCGGGCCGTTCGCCAGCTCCGCCACGATCTTCGCCTGGATGCGATCAGCGTTTTCCTGCGTGATCACATTCTCCAATGCGGCCGGGAAGAGCACCGTCACCGGCAGTTCCAACACTCTACCGCCCTCTTCTTTGGGGATACGCTCTGCGCCGGGCTCGGTATAGCCCTCGATCCAGCGTTTCGGATGTTGCTGGACATGCTTCGCCAGTGCCGGGATGTTGAGGCCGTTGGGATGGTACAGACCGCCTGTCTCGTCGCTGACAGCGATCACCTTCATGCCCATTTGATGGCACAGAATGCCCGTCCAGCCGCCGACGTTGCCGAAACCCTGGATCGCCACCTCGGCGCCCGCCAGCTCGATGCCGAGCACCCGGGCCGCCTCACGCACGGTGTAGATGCCGCCGCGTGCGGTCGCATCGCTCCGCCCCAGCGAGCCGAACAGGGGTATCGGCTTGCCGGTGATCACGCCGGGGAGATGTTGGCCCGTGATCGTCTCGTATTCGTCCAACATCCAGGCCATGACCTCAGGCGTGGTGTTGACATCGGGCGCCGGCACATCCTTCTCAGGGCCGATCAGATGTGCCAAACGGCGCATGTAACCCCGGCTGAGCCGTTCCAGCTCCCCGCGCGACATGCTTTTCGGGTTGCAGATCACCCCACCTTTGCCGCCGCCCAGGGGAATGTCCACCACCGCCGTCTTCCACGTCATCCAGGCGGCCAGGGCGCGCACCGTATCAATCGTCTCGTCCGGGTGAAAGCGAATGCCGCCTTTAGCCGGCCCGCGAGCATCGTTGTACTGGACACGGAAACCCTGAAAGACCTGATAACTGCCGTCGTCCATCTGGACGGGAATGCTGAAATGATATTCGCGCATCGGCACGCGCAGAAACGCGTGCATGCCGGGAGAAAGGCCGAGGATCGCGGCCGCGTCATCGAGCTGCTGCTGAGCAATAAGGAAGGGATTGGGCTTGGAAGACATAACACACCTCTTTGTGATGTTGTCTGAGCGCATTATAAACGCGGCACCGTGGCGGACCAAATTCACGCTCAAGCGCCGCTCAGCATGTGCGCGCCGCTCCAGCCGAAGACAAGACCGAACACCAGCAGAAAGACACCACAGACCAGCAACAGGACACGATAGCCGCGATCGCCGATGATCCTGCGGCCCGAAGCGACCAACAGGCTCAAGCCGGCCAGCCAGACCAGGTCCACACTCCAATGCGACAACGCCAGCCCGCCGACCGCTGCAGGGGTTGCGGCGTGCGCGACAACACGCGCGATGTATGCGGCGCCCAGAGTGGCCCACCAAAGCGACCAGTACGGATTGGTGACCGTGAAGAGCACCCCGGCGGGCACATGCCCGAAACGCAGGCCGGCCGGTGGCGGCCCATTCGTGGCTGCGGCCAGGGTGAGGCGGCCACGCCATGCGCCCACCGTCAGCCCGTAGCCCATCCACAACAACACGGCCGCGCCCACCAGCCCGATCAGCCCGCCGACCAGCGGCCGACGCAGCCATTCGCCGAGGCCATATGCAATGGCAAAAATGAGCGGGATCTCCACCAGGCCATGGCCCAGCGCCAGCCGCGCACCGGCCCACCGGCCCGCCCGCGCGCCCTCGCTGATTGCCAGCGCGGTCAATGGGCCGGGCGAAAGCGCGCCCGACAGACTGATCAATATGAAAGTGGCGTACAGCGACAGGAGAGACGACATCTGTTCACGAGGCCGCTTTCTCGGCCAGATAGCGGGTGGCGACACCGGCCAGCAGAGCCGCACCCATCGGCAGCACACGCTCATCGAAATCGAAGCGCGGGTTGTGGTGCGGCGCATTCAACCCCAGCTCGGCATTGCCGGAACCCAGCAGCATGAAACAGGAGGGCGCCAGCTTCCCATACTCCGCGAAATCCTCCGATACCATCAGCGGCGCGATCCGGCCGACTGCCGTGTTGCCGACCAGTTGGAGCGCAGCCAGCCGGGCCGTTTCGCAGGCGGCCGGATCGTTGATGACCGGGCCGGTGAGCGGCTCTACACTCAGCTCGGCCTCGGCACCCATGCCCGCGGTAACGCCGTCCAGCAGCACCCGCAGCCGGGTCAAGACCGTCTCGCGCACGGCCGGCTGGAACGTGCGCAACGTGCCCAGCAGCTCCACCGTCTCCGCGATGACATTGAAGGCTGTGCCACCACGCACCACGCCGATGCTGAGCACGGCCGTGTCGTGCGGGTTGACGTTGCGGCTGACGATCGTCTGCAGCGCCGTCAACACCTGGCCGGTCACCGCGATCGCATCTATCGTCTCGTGGGGCAGGCCGCCGTGACCGCCGCGGCCGCGCACCACGATGCGCAACACATCGGCGGCGGCCATCAGCGGCCCGGCCTGCACGATGATCCGGCCGGCCGGGAGCGCGTTCCACAGATGCAAGCCGAAGACAACGTCCGGCTGGGGGTCGTACAGGGCACCGGACGCCACGACTGCGGCCGCGCCGCCATCCCGCTCCTCGGCCGGCTGGAAGACGAACAGGATGTTGCCGGCCAGCTCGGCGGCATGACGCGCCAGCAGCGTGGCCGCGCCCAGGCCCATGGCCACGTGACCATCGTGGCCGCAGGCGTGCATCACGCCGGGATGGAGCGAGGCATACGAAGCTTCGCTGATCTCCTGAATCGGCAGCGCGTCCATATCGGCGCGCAGCATGACCGTGGGACCAGGCCGGCCACCGTGTAGCAGCGCCACCACGCCCGTCTGCGCCACGCCGGTGCGCACCTCGTAGCCCAGCTCGAGCAGTCTTTGGGCCACGATGCCCGACGTGCGCACCTCCTGAAAGCTGAGCTCAGGATGACGATGCAGGTCGCGGCGCCACGCCACCAGTTGAGAGAACAGACTCTCGGCCTCGGCGCGATAGTCCAGGGTCATTCTGGCGTCCCTCCGTAAGCCCAGGGCGTCTGGCCCAGCACCAGCGGTGGGCCCGGCCGGCGCACACCGGCAGCCGTAACCTCGCCCAGCAGCAGCGTGTGGTCGCCCGGCGAAGCCAGCTCCGCGGCCAACCGACACTCCAGCCAGGCCAGCGCGTCGGTGAGCAGCGGACAATGGCCTGAGCCGGGTCGAAATGCCGCATCGCCGAGGCGTGCCACGCTTGCCGGCTCGATGCGATGCGTGAAGAACCGGGCAGCCAACGCTTCCTGATCGGCGCCCAGGATGTTGAGCGCAAAACGATGCGCCTCGCGCACTGCCTGCGCCAGCCGAGAGTTGCGGCGCAACGCGACCATCACCAGGGTCGGCTGCACCGATACCTGGCTGACCCAACTCACCGCGGCGCTGTGAACCGTATCTTGAACACAGGTCGTCAGGACATACAGGCCGTTCGTCAGCAGGCGCAGCGCGGCGTTGCGCACATCTGTCGTCGTCTGTTCCAGTGTCATGGCCGACCCTCCGCAGCGCTACTCATCCGCCGTAGTGCCAGGGCGTATCGCGCAATGCCAGGCTGCGTCGCGACGGCTCGCGCAGGCCGCTATCGAGGATGCGGCAGATGAAGAGGACGTGATCGCCCTGCGCATTGGCCTCCTCCACCACCTCGCACTCCAGCCAGGCCGCCGCCACATCGAAGAGGGGCAGACCATGGGCAGTCGGCGTCAGATGATAGCCGCTGATCTCATCTGGCCCCACCGAACTGACACGGAAGAACGCCTTCGCGAAATCCGCCTGCTCCTCGGTCACCACCTGCAGAACGAAGCGCCGACTGGCAGCCACTGCCTCGCAAATCGCTGTGCCTTTGCGCATGGCGACCGCGATCAGGCGCGGTTCAAACGACGCTTGCGTCACCCAGCTCACCGTCGCCGCACGCGGACCGTCAGGCCCCGGCGCAGCAGCCACATAGAGGCCATAGGAAAACATGCGCAGCACTTCTTTGGTGATATCGCGATCGGGCATATTACCTCCAGGCATTTTAGATCAGAGATCGTATCTGTTCAGCCTCACCCATCCCCGTGTCCCCTCCCCGCTCCTGACCTCCGTCAGGAGCGGGGAGGAGTGAGACTGGAAGGGGATGGCGGGCGGCAAAGCCGCCCGTCACCCCACCCAGCACACCCCCTTTCCCCCGCCAGGCGGGGAAAAGGGGCAAGGGGGATCGAGGGCCTGAGTAGTTACCAGAGATCGTCTATCCACAGGCCTACCGCTGTCGGTGGCCGCAGGTTACCACAGGCTGCGATCGGCCCGGCCGGCCAGCGCCTGAGCGATGAGCGGCGCCCACTCCGGGACCAGATCAGCACAGGCGCGCAACAGGCCGAAGCAACCGGCCAGCATCTGATCGCCATGCGGCACCGCATGGTAGACCGGCAGGCCAGCCTCGCGCAACATGGCCTGCCGTGGGCCGACGACGGCCACGAAATCGAGCGGCACCGGCGTGCGATCGAGCGCCAGCGCGCCGTGGCCGTGATCGGCGAAGATCGCGCGATGCGTGAGCGTGCCGTCCGCCAACGCGCGCAGCCAACCGGCCAGGGTGGCGGGCGTCAGCAGGCCGGTGTGATGTTCGAACAAGCGCACGAAACGGCCCTGTCGGAACTGGAAGGCCAGCGTGTGAAAATTGCCCACGTTGACGACAATGCCGTCCGCGTGCCGCGCCACCCATGGATCGTCGAGCGCACCCAGCACAGCCGCCGGCGCCGTGTCCATCACGATTACCGGCAGGCCGGTCTGCTCGCTGGCCGTCTCGGCCAGCGCCCGCAACCGGGTCATGATGGCCGGCACCTCGGCCGACTGAAAGGCAAACGTGCTCAACCGCTCATCCCGGCGCAGGCGCTCGACCAGGTAGTCCATGCGGAACTGGCGATCACTCACGTCTGGCGGAGCGGCGCCGTGGTCGAATACGGCCAGCGCCAGCGCGTCGAGCCGGAGGTCGTAGCCGAACGCCGCGAACGCCTGCCGGATAGCCGCATAATCGAAATCGCGACAGCGGATAACCTCGTAGTCGGCAGAGGCCAGCACGTCGGGAACCGCGGCTTCGGGAATGATCTCCACGCCCATCTCCCGCTGCACCCACTCCAGATCATCGTTGAACGTGGTCGCGGCGGACGGAGTCGCCAGGACGCGGAGGCCTGCCCGGCGGTGCGCCTCAACGGCCCAGGCCACCGGGCCACCGCCCATCACCACCCCATGGATGAGCAGGGGTCGTCCGGCCGCGGTCGCCCGTTTGATCTGCTCACCGATCCGCAGCGTGGGCGAGGGCATCACCAGCTTCAGACAGTTCTCCGGCGCTCGCTCGCTGTCGAACAGAAAAATATCCTGCGTGCCGGTGCCGATATCTACGGTGAGGATCTGCATTGCCGAAATCCGGGTGTGAAACGCCAGGCATCAGGCGCGAAACGGCAGACGCGGTCTTTCACCGTGTCACCGCGTCAAACAATCGGGCCTGGCCGTCGGCGTGATATGAAGACCGCACCAGCGGCGCGGACTCGACCCATCTGAAGCCGCGGCGCGTCGCTTCCTCGGCCAGAGCCACGAACTCGTCAGGGTGGTAGTAGCGCTGGATCGGCAGATGATTTTTGCTCGGCTGCAGATACTGGCCGATCGTCAGGATGTCCACATCCACCGCGCGCAGGTCGTCCATCACCTGGAGGAGCTCCTCCCACGTCTCGCCCAGGCCAACCATCATCCCCGACTTGGTCAGGCCGGCAGGATTCATCTCTTTGGCCATGCGCAGGACGGCCAGGCTGCGCTCGTGGCGGGCCTGAGGCCGCACCCAGCGGGAAAGCCGGGGCACGGTCTCGACGTTGTGGTTCAGGATTTCAGGCCGCTCGTCCATTACCAGTTTGAGCGCGGCCGGATCGGCTTTGAAGTCAGGGATGAGCACCTCGATCGTGCAGCCGGGCTGTCGTGCTCGAATCTCGCGGATGGCGTTGGCGAAGATATGGGCGCCGCCATCCGGCTGATCGTCGCGGTCTACGCTGGTGAGCACGACGTGGCGCAGGTTCATGGCCACCACCGATTCGGCCACCCGACGCGGTTCATCTTCGTCCAGCGGCAACGGCTTGCCGGTCTTCACGTTGCAGAAACGACACGAGCGAGTGCAGATATCGCCCATCATCAAAAAAGTGGCCGTGCCACGACTCCAGCACTCGCCGAGGTTCGGGCAGAAGGCCTCTTCGCAGACGGTGTGCAGCGTCTGGGCGCGCATCAGCGATTTCAGCCGCCAGTACTCCGGGCTTTGGCTCAGCTTGACGCGCAGCCATTCCGGCCGACGGCCAGGGGTCGGCTCGGCCTGCGCCAGCCTGGCGCGGCGTCCTTCGCGCACCGGGAAAGGCGCGGTCGTTTCCGGTGGAACAGGATCAATGACGACTTTCGTTTGCATCGCACTTTCGTCGGATCGGTTTGGAATTGTTTCTAGCACGGCTGCGCCTTGCCTGCAGTAGGCAACGATACGATGTGTCAGCGCAGCGCTTCATCCCGACCATCCAGGTTCGGCAGGGCGGCAATCAGGCCCAGGGCCATCCAAAAAGCCAGACCGGGCTTGGCGCCCAACGCGATCGCATCGGCCAGGCCATAGGTATGCAGCGCGATCAGCCCGGCCAGCAGCCCCAACGCCAGGCCGCGCACCGCGGCCGTGCCCTGCCTGGCGCAGCGCCACGCAATCGCGCCGGCCAGCCACAGGCAGCCCAGATAGGCAATCAGGCCGGGCAGCCCCACATCGAGGGCGACCTGCAGGAAGACGTTGTGCGCGTGGGCAATGTCAACGTCAGGGCTGATCATGAACAGCGGATAGAGCAGATGCACCACCCGGCGAAACGTCCCCAGGCCGGTGCCGGTGAAGGAAAAATCCTGAATGGCGTACAGCGCCCGCGACCAGATCTCCGGCCGGCCGGCCAGCGAGATCTCGGCCGCAGCATCGCGCGCTGTGTTGAGGAAGTTGGCCGGGATGTCGGGCCGTACGCGGATCAGCACCACAACAGTTATGACAAGCGCGCTCAGCCAGACGAGCGTAAGCACGCGCACGGCTCGCTTGCCCGTAGCCCAGCCGACGAGCCCGACCAGGCCGACGATGCCGGCAACTCCGCCGATCCACCCGCTGCGCGATTGGGTCAGCGCCAGCGTCGCAACGAACACGCCGCCGATGATGCACGCGACAAAGGCCGCGGCGAAGCGCCGTTCGCGCAGCCATCCGACGGCGAGGCCGACCGCGACCGGCACGTAGAGCACCAACGCGCCCGCCAGCTGGTTGGCATTGATCCCGGCGTCAGGCGAGCCGGGCAGCGCCAGCAGCCCGCGCGGCAGACGTCGCACCAGCGGCGCCAACAGAGGGAATTTCGTCGGCCAGCCCGTCCCCAACAAGCCGACCGCCCAGATGCCCAGGCCCACGAGCGCGAAAGCGGCCAACGCCCAGAGAAGACGACGGCGATCATGGGCAAAAAAAGCAGTTGCCCGAAACGCGGCCAGACCCAGGATCAGCCCGGTGAGCTTGGGCAGGGTCAACTCGGGGAACGCTGAAGCCCAGACCGCTACGGGTATCATGAGCGCGAACAGGAAAAGCGCCGCGTTGAACGGCGTCACGGGCCATGGCTCACGGCGCACAATCAGCCGCAACACGTAGACGACAACCAGGCCGATCAGGGCACTGGCCGTCCAGACGGGCCGCACTGTGGGAAACAGCAACAGCGGCGCCGCAACGCCTGCGGCCAGAATCTCCAGCCAGGGCAGAAGCGTGCTCAAACCTCGCCAGCTCGCTCTCAGCAACGTGGACAAATAGCTCAACCCCTCACGATGAATAAACCGATTCTAGCACAAGGGCGAACGGGCGCCAAAAACGCTGTCAGATCGGCCGCTCAAGCCACCGGACGTCGGACGAACTGCCGGCCCAGCTCGCCGGCCCACAAGAGCGCCGAGCCGAGGCCAAAGGCGATCAGCAGCTCGCCGGCCGTGAGTGGTATCGCCCCCAGCAAACGGTTCAGGCCGGGAAGATAGAGCACGATCAGGTGCATGGCGACCACGATGCCGACAGCGATCAGCAGCGGTCGGCTTCGAGAGAGCCTGCCCACCAACGACTCGCCGGCCCTGGCTCGGAGTGCCAGCGCGTGAAATATTTGCGCGGCAACGACGGCCGTCAGGATCGCCGTGTTCCAACGCGTCTCGTGAATTGCCTGGGTTCCGGCCAGGACGCCGATGGCCAGGCCGACGACACCGACCAGGATCCCGCCGGCCAGCAGGCGCAAGCCCGCCGCGCGGCCAAAAAGGCTCACATCGAACCGGTGCGGCGGCGCATCAGCCGCAGCGAGTTCTGCCCGACTCGTCGCCACACCGATGCTGAGCGCGCCGTCTACAACAAAACTCAGGTAGAGCAACTGGAGCAGCGTGAACGGCACCGGCAATCCCAGCAGCGGCGCGACCAGCACGATGAGCGCCCTGCCGAGGTTACCCGCCAGCGCCAGTCGAAGCCCCTCTTGAATGCGAGCGCAGACGCCGCGCGCCTCCACGATCAGTGCGGGCAGCATGGTGAAGTCATCATCGAGCAGCATTAGGGCTGCCAGGTCGCGCATGACTTGCGGACTGGCGGCGCCCATGGTCACACCGACATCGGCCGCAGCCAGCGTCAGGACATCATCCAGCACGACACCGGTGGCTGCGACGACATGGCCGCGGTCTTGCAAAGCTCTCACGACCGCGTATTTGTGATCTGGCCCGCTTTCGGCAAACACACTGTTCTGTTCGAGCGCCTTCTGGAGCATGTCCGACGACATCTGCCCGATCTGAGCACCGGTTGCCACCGGCTGGGCCGCCATGCCGAGCGTGGCTACGGTCTGCTGCACGATCGCCGACCGATCACGCGAGAAGACTACCGGCCGCACTCCGGCAGCCCGACAGGCAGCCAGCGCTGCCGGCGCTCCCGGCCGCGGCAGCTCGGCCAAGGCGATGAACCCGACCAACGTGAAATGGTGCTCCAGGTCGGCGTCGGCCGGAAGATGGGGCGACACCTCGAAGGTGTCGGTCAGTTCCGGCTCGATGATCTGGAACGCCAGGCCGAGGAGGGTGCGACCCGGTCCGCCGAGCTCTGCACACATGGCCGTCAGCCGCGCGCGCCAGGCTTCATCCAGAGGCTCTGCATGATCGTCAACCCACACCTGGTCGCAGCGCGCGGCCACCTCTTCGACCGCGCCTTTGGCGAAGACGAGCCAAAGCAGTGGGAAAAGAGGGAAACGGTTGGTAAACAGCACAGCAAACGGCGTATCGGCGCAGGCATCTTTGCCAACGCGGTGCACGGTCATCATCTGCCGACTGTCGCCGCAGGCCGACCGTCGTTCTACGCGTGGACAGATGGCGTCCAGATCGCCTTTCCACAGGCCGGCGCGCCCAGCAGCCACGACCTGGGCTCCTTCCTTGGGATCGCCGACCGCGTGCAGATGGCCAGGCCGACCGGGATCACCCCGCAAAATGGCGTCGTTGCACAACGTGCAGCCGGCCAGAAGCAAGCGCAGAGCCAGGGGCAGAGCATCGGGCGCCACAACAGGATCATCCGGCAAGATCACCGGCTCGCTGTGGTGATAGGGCGCCGTCAGCTCGAAACGTTGCCCGGTCAGAGCGGAGGCGGCGATTGCGAGCCGATTTTCGGTCAACACCCCGGTCAGATCGGCGGCCAGGGCGGTCGTTGCGCCGAGTGCAGTGACGGCGTCTGGCCGGCAGATGAGCGCCCTCTGCGCCCTGAAGCGGCGGGCGCCGCCGATCAGCGCCGCCGCGGTGGTCAGCAGCACGCCTGCCGGCGCAAGCGCGACCGCGAGTCGGATCGCCTGGCCGACTGCCGTCTGCAGCGAGATCGTCCGCAGGACAGCAAGTCCGAGCGTCGCGGCAATCAGAAGAAGAGCCAGCAACGCCGTTTCATGGCTTATGCGGTAGATCTGGTGTCTGAGCGGGGATGCGGGCGTCGTTCTCTCCTGCGCCAGGTGTACCACCCGCCCCAGTTGAGTGTGGATGCCGGTTGCCGTCACCACCATCTGGCCCCGGCCGTGGGTGATCGTCGTGCCCATGAAGGCCATGTTGCGCCGGTAGTCCAGCTCCACGTTCGGGCCGGGGATGGCGGCAGTGATCTTGGCCGCGGATTCCAGCTCGCCGGTGAGGGCGCCTTCCTGGACGTACAGATCGGCGACTTCACTGAGCCGGCCATCGGCCGGGACCACATCGCCGGCCTCCAGGAATACGATGTCGCCGGGCACGAGCTGGGCTGCCGGAATGACCCGCGTCTGGTTTTCCCGGCGAACGCGCACACGAGCTGTGGACAGGCGTCGGACAGTCGCGATGGCCGGCATGATACGACGCGTTTGCAGGAAACCAAGCAGCACATTGAGCAGCGTGACGGCGATCAGCGCGGCCGCCGCAATGAAGTCACCGGTGATCGCCACAACGACCGCAGCGGCGAGCAGAAGCAAAGCGAGGGGGTGTGTCGCCTGCTCGCGCACGAGGCACCCGAAGTCATCGGCTGCGGGCAACACATTCGGCCCATATCGTGCTCGGCGAGCCTCGGCATCTGTCAGGGTCAAGCCCTGAGAAAGATCCACACGTAGCCGCGCCAACACATCGGGCAGGCCGAGCGTAGACCAGTCAGGAGCGGACACGGTATCCCGTCGCATGGCGGATTTCTCTCTGTGGCGCGTGACAAGATCGGGCTTTCTGCGCGATCATACCGCCCATACAGCAAACCGTCAAACTGGAATGGTCGGCACCACGCGCGTCGCGCACCCACCTGACCGCACGGTTTTTGAATGCTATCCCTGCCGATGATATAATCGGCAGGCATTCGGAGATCTTCCCGAAAACTGGAGGCGTGAATGTCTGTACGTGTTCGTCTTATCGGAATTGTCGGCGGATTGATGACGTTGCTGGCTTTGGCTTCGGTGTTCGGCGCGTGCATGGGCCGGGCACCCGAACCGACTCCGACCCCCACGCGCACCCCACGGCCGGTGGAGACAAAGGCGCCCCCGCCGACCGCCACGCTCCCGCCCAGCCCCACGCCGTTGCCGACCGCCACGCCGCTGCCGACTTTCACTGCGACGCCGGCGGCTACGCCGACGCCGACCGTAGACGCAAGCATCATCGTGCCCGGCCGCGACCCGGCTATATCACCCTACACCGGACTGAAGCCGGCCGATCCGAAGATCCTGGAACGCCGGCCGATGGCAATCAAAGTCGCCAATCAGGCAAGCGTCCATCCGCAATCTGGTCTGAGCAAGGCCGACATCGTGGTGGAAAGCCTGGTGGAATACAGCGAAACGCGCTACACCGTCCTGTACCACAGCCAGGATGCCGAGCGGGTGGGCTCGGTCCGCAGTGCGCGTCTGATTGACCTGGAACTGCCTGCCATCTTCGACTCTGCATTGGCCTACTCCGGCGGTGTCCAGCCGGTGATAGACAAGCTGGCCGCTTCGGATATCGGCAAACGGGTGTTCGACGAGACGGCTTCAGGGGCCGGCTTCTTCCGCGATCCGACCATCGTGGTGCCGGACAACCTGTTCGCCAACACCATCAAGCTGTCCGAGGTGATCGGCCGAAGGGGGCTGAACCAACGGCCGCAGCCGGCAGCCGGGTGGGTCTTTGCGCCGACTGCTCCGACAGGCGGCGCGCCTGCCGGCAGCTTCCTGATCCCATACCCGCGCTTTCAGGTCAAATGGACCTACGACAACGCCACGGGCCTCTGGAAACGAGAGATGGGCGGCAAGCCGCACATTGACAAGACCACCGGCGAACAGCTCAGCGCGGCCAATGTTGTCGTTCTGATTGCGCCCCACGTCAAGACGCTGATCCTGGAGCATGGCACCGTGATGGAGGGGGAGGGCCAGGCCTGCCGCAACTGCTCTGTTGAGATTCAGCTGTGGGGCGAAGGGCCGGCGAAAGTGCTGCGCGATGGGAAAGTCTATGAGGGGAAGTGGATCCGGCCGGAACGCCATGCGCCGTTCCGCATCGTGGATGCGGCCGGCCAGAATATTCCGCTGAAACCGGGCAACAGCTGGTGGCAGGTGGCGCCGCCCGATCTGCGCCTCACGGTCGCACCCTGAATGTGGCGGCCCGAGGGAGCGCTCCAGACAGGGGTTTGTAGCCGCCAACTTCTGAACAAAGTTTTATGTTGCTCTCATGTGATGTTAATGTGACTGTGGCAATATGCAATCAGACTAAGGATGAGGGTAGGGGCAGCCCAAATCCGCGGTGAGATTCCTCCTCCATAGGTTGAGCAGCACAATTCCCCGGTGGGTGGGCCGGGGAATTGTGCTTTTAAGGCCCCGGTGCGTAGAGACGCCGATAGGCGTCGAACTGACTCAGCACCTGCTGGACGTAGACGCGCGTCTCACCGAAATCAATCAACGCTACCATCAGATCGTCATCCCCATCGGCCAGCGTGCGCCAACGCCGGGCATTGCCCGGGCCGCCGTTGTAGCCTGCCAGCGCTGCCACCAGGCTGCCATCGAATTGCCTCAATGCCCAGCCCAGGTAATAGGCGCCGAATTCCACGTTGACGTACGGCCAGTAGGCCTGCTGGGGCGTGAAGGTGCGCCGGCCCTGTTGGCCGGCGATCCACTCGGCCGTGGCCGGCATGATCTGCATCAGCCCCTGCGCGCCCGCCGACGAGGTGGCTGCCACCTCGAAGCGGCTCTCCTGGCGGATCACGGCGGCCAGCAGCAACGGATCCACGCCCCAGGCTGCGGCCTGTTGGCGGATCAGCCGGGCGAACGGCAGAGGGTAGGCCAGCCGGCCGAGCGCCGGAGGTGCGGCATCGCGCTGCGCGGCCGGTGCGAGCGCGATCAGCTTTTCGGCGGCCGTGATGGACAACGAATGGGCACCAGCATCGTGGAACGCCAGGGCCAGGGCCGCCAGCGCCCAACCGTCCTCAGCATGGCGCTCCAGCACACGGTCCCACGATGTCAAAGCCGCCAGGCGTCGGCCCAGGACGAGCAAGGCCTGGCCGCGACGCCAGTCGAGATCGGCGATCACAGTGTCCGGCAGCGCCAGGGTTCCCTCGCCGGCCCAGCTCTGCAGCCAGGCGGACAACGCGGCCCGTGCGGCCGCGCGGTCTTCTTCTACGGCCCATGTGGCAGATGAATCGGCGGTCCCGGCCAGGCTCTGACCGGCATTGCGCAGCCAGGCTGCGGCGCGCAGCCCGTAGTAGCTGCGCGGATCGGCCTGAACTGCCGCCTCCCAGGAGCGTCGGGCCGCCTCGCGATCGCCTGCGCTGGCTTGCGCCCGCCCCAACCAGAAGTAGGCCAGCGGTTTGGTGAACGGCTCCAGCGGCGCTGCGGCCATCTCTTGCCACGTCTCGATGGCGGCCGGCCACTCGCCCCGGCGGAAATAGATCAGACCGGCCGCCTGATAGGCGCGCCAAGCCTCGTCGGACGACGGATACTGGCGGGCCAGGCTGCGATATGCGGCCGCGGCGGTGGTGAGATCGCCCAGCTCGGCCTGCCAGCTGGCCGCGCGCCAGAGCGCGATGGGGGCCTGCGCCGCGGTAGGGTGCTCTGTGGCGAACTGGCGACAGGTGTTGATGGCCGCGGCCAGGTCGCCGGCCTGAGCCCGGCCGGCTGCCTGGGCGAGCCAGGCATCGGCCCAGTGGCGATTCTCAGGATACGCGGCGATCAAGTTGCCCAGTTCGGCCAACCCCTGTGCCACCTGTCCCTGTTTCAGATAGCTCAGCCCGGCGTAGTACCAGGCATCGCCTTTGCGTCCGGTCGGATCGGTGACGCGCAACCGATCGAAGGCCGCGTTGGCGAGCGCATAGCGGCCGTTGAAGTAGTTGACCAGCCCGCGCTGATATTCGTCCACAGCGGCGCCGGCTTCGACCAACGCGGCCATCGCCCGATGAGCGTAGGGGCTGGTGAGATCGGCGTCCACGGCCGCCTGCCAACGCCGCCGCGCCTCGTCAGGCGGGCTGGTCGGATCGGCACCCTGGGCAAGCGCAGCGCCGGCCAGCCATTGCATCTCGGCCGCCCAGGCGCCCGTGGCGATCCCGCCCCGCAGGATGTCGTACTGGACCACGGCAGCCGCATAGTCTCGTCGTGCCAGGGCCAGGTCGGCCAGGCTGCGGCGAATCGCGACCGTGTTGGCCCAATCAGGCGAGGTCTGCAGCGCCATGCTGAAGGCTGTGGTCGCGGCCAACAGGTCGCCAGCACTGCGCCGGGCCGCGGCGATCCGCTGCCACGTCAGCGAGCTGAGCTCGGGCACCAACGGCAGGTAGGCGGCGTAACTCATCTCAGCTTCAGCCCAGCGGTTCAAGCTGCTCAGCGTCTCACCGAGCAGGAAATAGGCGGGCGCGCGGTACGTGGCCGTAACCGGCGCGGAGGCGAGGAGCTGGGTCAGCGCGGCCGCAGCTTCAGCGGCCGCGCCATCGCGCAGATAACATTGCGCCAGCCGATAGCGCGCCTCGGCCACATCGGCCGGATCGGGATCATCGTTCACCACGCGCGCGAACTCGCGACGCGCGGCATCGCAATCGCCGATGAGCTGCAGATATCGGCCTTCGACCAACCGGGCCGAAGGCGCCGGGGTAGCCGTCACAGTGGCGGTCGGGGACGGCGTGACGGTCGGCGATGGGGTGGCCGTCCACGTGGGTGTCGGGGTCAAGGCAGGCGTCGGCGTCGCCACATCTGCGAGCTGCGACATGGCAACGCGGTCACCAGCCGCGGAAGATGAGGCGAGTGTCGGCCCCTCCGCGGCGTCCGGCTGCTCCGGCGCGCCACATGCGGCCAGGGCCAACGCCAGCAACAGCAAGACGAAAGATCGGCAAAGCACAGGACTTCCTCCGTTCCACGACCGACCGGCTTATCTGGCCGGTATTGTATCATAGTTTGTGAGACGTGAGGGAGTCGTGAAGGTTCCGGCGGAGCACCCATCGGGCGTTCAAACACCTGGCTCAGGCAGGTGAAAGTCGGTCAAAACCGACTGCCTTCACCTGAAAATGGCCGCCGGATGTGCCTCTGCTGTCGCAGGAGCTCGTGAACATGAGCTCCTTTTCATGGCGCGTGGCAGGGCCGCGCCAACTGCCTCTGGCCCGCACTAGGAACCAGAGGCAGGCATCGGGCAAGGCCGGTCGAAGTCTCGCGCGACCCGGCGAATGACACAGACGAATGGCACAGAGGAGGTGCGATGGATGAGCGGCCGTGAGGCTTACTTCCAGCTCCCCAGCACCTTCATGTAGTTCGCGCGCTCGAACGCGGCCGGCTCGGCGACGTTGCGCTGGCTGAGTGCACCCTTCATCTGCGCCACCGACTCATACTCGTGGGCCTCCATCCATTGCTCCAGGCCATGCACCAGCTCGCTGATGGCGCCGATGCCCCGTTCCAGGAGCACCGAGGCAACGTTGGCGATATCTGCGCCGGCCATGAGCGCCTTGACCACGTCCTCGCCGGTGTGGATGCCCGTGGTGAGCGCCAGCGAAGCCTTGACATGGCCGTACAGGATCGCGATCCAGCGCAGCGGTAGCCGCATTTCGTTGGAATTGCTCAGCACCAAATGCGGCGTCACGGTCAGCTCTTCCAGGTCGAAGTCGGGCTGGTAGAAGCGATTGAAGAGCACCAACGCATTGGCTCCGGCCCGGTCGAGCCGATAGGCCATGTTCGGCAGCGCGCTGAAGAACGGGCTGAGCTTCATGGCCACGGGGATCTTCACCTGGGCTTTGACCTCGCGCAGGATCTCCAGGTAGGTGTTCTCCACGCCGTCACTGGTCAGGCTGGTGCGAGTCGGGATCAGGTAGACGTTCAGCTCCAGCGCGTCGGCACCTGCTTCCTCGATCAGCCTGGCGTAGCGCGTCCAGCCGCCAGGGGTGACGCCGTTCAGGCTGCCGATGATCGGGATGTCCACGGCGGCCTTCGCCTCGCGGATCAGCTCGAGGTAGCCATCTGGCCCCCGGCTATAGTCGGCAGCCTTCGGGAAATAGGCGGTCGCCTCAGCCGACATGAAGACCGTCTGCTCCAGGAAGTGGTGCCGGGCCAGCGCCTCCAGGTCAATCTGTTCCTCGAACAACGAGTACATCGTGACTGCTGCTGCTCCGGCATCTTCCATCTGGCGGATCGAGCTGACGTGCCTCGACAGCGGCGACGCCGACGGCACGATGGGATTCTTCAGGGCCAGGCCCATGTATTGGGTGGTGAGATCAGGCATGGTATGTTCCTCTCAGACGAGAGATTGGTGGGTTGGTGGGTTGGTGGGTTGGTAGATTGGTAGATTGGTAGGTTGGTAGATTGGTAGGTTGGTAGGTTGGTAGATTGGTAGGTTGGTAGGTTGGTAGATTGGTAGGTTGGTAGGTTGGTGGGTTGGTGGCGTTCGCAACACGCCAATCTCCCAATTTACCAATGTACCAATCTCCCAATCCCCCCACCAC
>FWPU01004328.1_pt1 | contig 33277 bp, 33 predicted proteins | sample 2228361 | NCBI WGS metagenome assembly FWPU01 (sample SAMEA103939777, study PRJEB20133) | metagenome
GCCTACCAACACAACCATGATTCTTCTTGGTGGGCTGAGCCCACCCTACATGCTATACACCAAAACGCAAGAAAACTAGTCATAGTTACTTATCTGGAACAAATAAATTATGTTACGAAAAAAAGAAGAGAGGTTCAAGCAAAGAATCCCGTGGACGGGAACTACTTACTGCATTTAATACCAATTCGCCTTGAGCATCACGCATTCTTGTCATTCTGAGGGCAGCGAAGAATCTCGGTTCTAGACTCTTCGCTTTGCTCAGAATGACACGAGGGTATGCTACATTTCTATAACGAATTGGTATAACAATCACCGGGATAATGTGATATAGACTACAGATTCTAGAAAGAAAGCTTGCTATATTTGAAATAAACTGGGAAAGAAAAAGGGGGCGGGTTTTACTGAAAAACCTTGAAAAGGGAGGGTGCAGAGAATGAGTCTACATGATATCCTCATAAAAGAAGATAGCCCTGCACTCCCACAGGAGCAATATGGAAAATTTAAGTTGCGGGAGCAGGCGGAGAAAATTTGTAAGCTCAATAGCTATACGTTTTTTGAAGAAAAAAGGGGTATTTTTTCGTTAGCTGGAGCTGGTCAAAGAGGCACAAGCTCTCGAAAAAGGGCGGCAAGAAGAATCAAACGAAGAGTATCTCGAGCAGAAAAAATCCTTCTGGGCAGCACAAGTATTCTCATTCTCCTCATTATATATGGCTTGTTCTTCACACCGGGAGAGGTTCCAGTGTCCCGAACTGCGCAAGAGCAACTGCAGACAGACTCTTTTGTCGATCCTCTGAATTCCTCTCCAGAAGCTATAATGCCATTTTCGGCAACCATAGAACAACTTACTCCTGTAGAAGATCATTTATTGACCGGCGAATCATTTCCCGAGACATTCGCCTCGCTAAAGCCCTCGGAACAACCTTCTCCTTCTCTATCCACGTCAGCCATTCCTCACACCTCCGACCCGATTCAGGAGGGGATAGGGTTGATGAAATATTTTTTCCCGAAGGGAGGAGATTTTGAGATAAAAGTACAGTCTGACAAAGGAGAAAATGCGAGCTATGTCGAGGGAGAAAAGCTAATAGTTCACATCTCTTCAGCAAGAGATGCTTATCTACGGGTAGACTATTATCAAGCGGATGGGACAGTGGTTCATCTTCTTCCCAATACCCGGGAAATCAATTTTGTGGAGGGGGGCAAGACGTTGAGCATAGGTACTTCCAAAAACGGTTTTCAGTTTATCTTCACCCCTCCTTTTGGTCGAGAGCTACTTACCGTGATTGCCACTGATAATCCTTTAGAGGGAACACAGGAGAAGCCGATTCTATTTGAACCGGCCACAGCATATATTGAACGTTTGAAAAAAAAGCTCCTTGCCTATCAAACCCAAGGGAAAACGGCAGGGGCCTATTTAATTTTACACACGCAAAAGCAAACAGAGGCTATGGCACAGAGATTTAACAGAGATTCAGAGGAATAGAAGACTAGGGCACTAGTGCTGGGGGTGTAAAAGTTCCTTCCTGTCCCCCTCATCCCAATCTTCCCCCTCAAGGGGGAAGGAAGATGTCCGCCCCGGAACTAGAGGGGGAAGGGGGAATTGCAAATTTGTAGGTAAAGGTTAGCCCATTGAGGGGAGGAAGTCTGCCCGTGTCGGCTCTTCAAATGATTGCCTGACCGACGTTCTAGATAAAGGATGGAGTGTATAGACTTGGGAATAAAGTTGGGAAAAAATACAGACAGTAAGCCACTCAGGACCAGAAGATAGGCCGTGTTGGACTTGAACCAACGACCTCTGCCGTGTGAAGGCAGCGCTCTCCCGCTGAGCTAACGGCCCTTTGTTTTCTTGATTTTTTACTATACCATTACCCATATCAATTTGCAAAGATTTTTTTTCGCAAAAATCTCATATTCCTCAGTATTCCTTTTCTCTGTCAGATACACCGCCTCTTTACTCCTAATCCAGGAGAGATCTTATAGCTTCCCTCGAGTCTCTCCACAGATCTTCGACTTTTCTCGCTTGACAGAGCATGCAAATCTATTTATAAATTGCTCCTACAGTGCCGATAACAGATCTTGATCACCGGGTAGTCATCTCGAAAGGAGGGACATTATGCAAAAAAAAATTTTAGTGTCGCTCGCAGTTTGGGTTCTACTCGTTGGTAGTAGTGTTGGGGTGGTGGCGGCCCAAAAGCCCAGATATGGTGGAACCCTGACCTGGTTTGTCTACGCTGATCCTAGTCGATTGGATATCCATGGAGAATCTCCTCTGGCAGTGCAACAGGTCGTAGCGGGTATCTACAGTGGCCTTCTCCAGTACGATCCAGATGATCCTGCTCGGATTATCCCTGATCTTGCTGAACGATATGAAACGTCTTCCGACGGTACGACCTACACTTTCCACTTGCGGAAAGGTGTGCAGTGGCATGATGGGAAGCCCTTTAGTGCGGCTGACGTGCAAGCGTCCATGCAGCGCGTTCTGAATCCGGAATTCCGCAGCCCACGATGTGGTGCTATGCTCAAACCGCTGGTGGAGCGAGTAGAGGTTGTGGATGATTTTACCGTGAAAATCCATCTTAAATTTGCGGCTGCCCCTTTTATTCCTTCTATGGCTTCTGCCTGGTGCCGTATTGCCGCCAAGCACATCCTGGAGCGGGATGGCGATCTGATTCAACCAAAAAGCCAGATTGGGACCGGTCCCTTTAAATTCAAACGGTATGAACGGGGAAGTGTAATCGAATGGGAACGAAATGAGAACTATTATAATCCAGAACTTCCCTATCTGGATGGAGTGAAACAGTTTATCATTGTTGGTTCTTCGACTCAGTTGGCTGCTGCTAAGGCAGGGAGAGTCATGTTATGGGATTCCTGGCCTCCGATGTCAAAAAGTCAGGCAGAAGAACTCAAGGCTGCGCGCGGAGAGGAGATAGAAATTTATCAGTGGCCTATCAATACGGTGTTTGAGGTTCACCTCAACACCCAGAAACCTCCCTTTAACAACAAAGACCTGCGCTGGGCAGTGAATCTGGCTATTGATCGACAGGAGCTGGTCGCAAAGGCTTTTGAAGGGGCGGGGGTACCCTGTGCTATTCTCGATCCTAAACTTGTCGGAGACTTCGCCCTCCCCTTAGAAGAGGTCAACCAGATGCCTGGCTGTCGGCAACCTAAGGATCAGGATATTGCCGAGGCAAAACGCCTGGTAGAAAAGCATTATCCAAATGGTCTGGATATCGAAGTCGCGGTGCGATCGGTGGGAAACTATATTGATCGTGCCCAACTGGTCGTCTCTCAGTTACGAAAAATCGGTATCCGTGGTACCCTGAAGACCTACGAAAGTGCAGCCGGATACTCGATATATGGAAAAGGAGATTTTACGCTTATCGGTGCTCAAGATACCTCTATGGTGTTTCCCGATCCGAGCAGCCCTTTCTCTATTCTCTTTACCACCAAAGCCGGACGAAACTGGGGCAGATGGTCTGATCCGAAGGTAGATGACCTGGCCGAACAAGGCCTCAAGGAACTGGATAGGGAAAAGCGAAAAGCGATCTACCATGAATTGCAGCGCTACCTTCTTACGCAGGATCTTCCATCGGTCACCGTAGCCTGGGTGGAAGGGTGGTTTTTCCGGGATAAACGGGTCCAAAACTACACACCAGCACTCACGGTATATGACAACAATACCTTTATGAAAGTCTGGCTGAGTGAATAGGGAAGGTCCCTCACCCGCACTCATGAGCGCAGATTGCGGTGATTCAACAGTAATGTAAAGATGCGAAAGTATATTATCAGACGCATACTCCTTTTTTTCCCCTCGCTTTTTGGAGTGACCGTGGTGATCTTTATCCTGATGCGTCTCGTGCCGGGGGATATTGCAGAGATATTGGTCTACGAAGCTGGGACAGAGTTTAGCGGTATACAAGAAAAGCAGATCGAACAGATCCGGGAGAAACTTGGACTCAACCAGCCAGTGCTGGTCCAGTATTTTGCGTGGCTCAGAGGAGCGATACAGGGGAACTTTGGGTACTCCTACTGGCAAAGACGACCGGTATGGGAGATTTTAGCAGAGCGGTTTCCTCGCACCATGGAGTTGGCCTTCCTTACTATGCTCCTTGCTGTCTTCTGGGCCATTCCATTGGGGGTGATCTCGGCAGTACGACAGAATACGTGGACTGACTATCTGGTGCGTGTGATCAGCATCAGTGGGCTTAGTCTACCTCTCTTTTTTACCGGGGTGTTGATCCTCTATTTGCTGATCCGCTTTTTTCACTGGATGCCTCCTTTGGAATTCACCAGTTTCTTCGAAGATCCGATCGAAAATCTGAAACAACTTATTTGGCCAGCCCTGGCTCAGGCTTATTATATCAGCGCACCTATTACCCGATTGACCCGTTCCCAAATGCTCGAAGTCATCCGAGAGGATTACGTTCGTACTGCCCGTGCCAAAGGGGTACATGAACGGGGAGTGGTTTTCCACCATGCTTTACGGAATGCTCTCCTGCCAGTCGTGACCTTTGCCGGCTGGTGGGGAGGGCGGCTCCTTGGTGGGATCGTGGTTATGGAAATTATCTTTGTCATTCCAGGTATGGGCACAAGTCTCATTTTAGCAGTCCAGCATCGCGATTATCCCCTCGTCCAGGCTATTGTCTTTGTACTGGCGGGGATATTCCTGGTGCTTAATCTAATTGTTGATTTACTCTACGGCTGGCTCGATCCACGGATCAAATATACCTGACCAGGAAAGGGAAAGAGAGCAAGCACTATGGAGCGGTCATTACCAGCAGACCTGAGGACAGGGGAGCAGCGGAAAAAACGCCGATTTTGGAGGTTTGCAGAACAATTCCTCTGGCAGCAACCTTTGGGAGCAATCGGAGGTTTTATTGTCTTCCTTCTCCTTCTGACAGCCCTCTTTGCACCCCTCCTCGCGCCGCATGGGCCGAAAGAAGCTGCTTTTGAGGCTTATCTCTCTCCCCAATGGGATTTTCCGATGGGGACTGATCACTTAGGGCGCGATGTGCTCAGTCGGGTAATTTGGGGAGCTCGTCTTTCCCTGTACGTTGGACTGGTCTCCGTCACCCTGGGACTTACCATTGGCGCCCTGTGGGGAATCGTTGCGGCTTATTTTGGTGGATTGGCTGATACCTTAAGTCAACGGGTGGTGGATACCCTGATGGCTTTCCCACCGATCATACTCGCTCTCGGTTTTATGGCTGCTCTCGGGCAATCTGTACACAATGTGATCATCGCCTTGACTATCTTATTGACTCCTACGGCAGCACGAACTCTGCGCTCCACAACTTTGAGTATCAAGGAGATGGGTTATGTGGAATCGGCACGAGCTGTCGGATCTTCACACTGGCATATTATCTTTAGGCATATCCTCCCTAATACCCTCGCCCCCTATATTGTACTTTTCACGGTCAATATTGCCTATGCCATCGTGGTCGAAGCTGCGTTGAGTTTCCTGGGTTTAGGGGCTCCCCCCGATGAACCTTCCTGGGGAGGCATGCTTACTGCGGCAGTCGATACGCTGGAGCGAGCCCCCTGGATAGCCTTCTTCCCAGGGATAGCCCTCAGTCTGGTAGTGTTTGGCCTCAATCTCTTGGGTGATGCGATCCGCGATGTAGTAGACCCCCGTTTGCGTGGTCAGGGTAGTCATAATGAGTAAAGGAGATAGAAGGAATGGATTTTCAACTCACCGCCGAACAACAAAAACTTAAAGAACAGGTGAGAGTGCTGGCCGAAAAAGAGTTCAAACCGGTAGCCGCCAAATGGGATCAGGAGGAAAGCTATCCATACGTAAATGTCCAACATCTGGTAGCCGCAGGTTTGTTTGGCATGACTATTCCTCCACAATATGGGGGAGGGGGAAAAAGTGTCCTTGAGGCGATTCTCGCCACCGAAGAGGTAGCGAAGGTCTGTGGAGTGACCGGTCGTCTAGTCGTAGAAGGAAATCTTGGGGTGGTGGGAGCTTTAGTGCACTATGGAACCGAAGAACAAAAACGAAAATATCTTCCCCTGATCTGTCAGGGAGAAAAACCCTGTATTGCGATTACCGAACCCGAAGCCGGATCTGCTGCCACTGACCTCCAAACCCAGGCTCGTCTCGATGGCGACTCCTATGTGGTGAATGGACGGAAGTGGTTTATTACCGGTGCTGGAGTATCGAATCTCTACCTGGTCTTTGTACGGTTGAAGGAAGTCGCAGGGGCTAAGGGAATTGGGGGATTACTTGTGGAAAAAGGTACCCCTGGCTTTTCCTTTGGGAAACGGATGCCTATGATGGGATTGCGAGGAATACCCGAGGGTGAACTGATTTTTGAAGAGTGCCGGGTTCCACGCGAAAACCTGCTGATCGATGCTGGAGATGGATTTAAAAAACTTATGCAAGCATACAATGGACAACGCTGTGGAGCTGCCGCAGTGGCGTTGGGGATTGCCCAGGGGGCATTTGATGAGGCGCTCTGTTATACGCAAAAACGGCGGCAGTTTGGACAAACTATTGCCGGGTTTCAAGGGATTCAATGGATGCTCGCAGATATGGCTATGAAATTAGAGACCGCCCGTCTTTTAATCTACCAGGCTTGTGCCAAGGCCAAACACACCTTATTGCCTCCCATGCTCGAGACCGCCATGGCCAAAGTGTATGCTGGCGAAGCGGCTATTGAGGTGACGAATATGGCCCTTCAGATGTTTGGAGGGCTCGGCTATTCCAGAGAATTTCCCCTGGAACGGATGGTGCGGGATGCGCGGATGTTTACGATTGGTGGAGGCACTGCTCAAGTTTTACGCAATGTCATCGCTTCTCAACTTCTACGTCGAAAATAGCAGACTACGTGATTTTACTCCCGTTAGCACAGAGGCCTTCCTTCCCTCTAGTAGTATCTCTACGTACCAATGAAGCAAGAAATCCTGGGAGGGACAAAACATTTCATTTATCGTTCCTCTGTGCCTATTTATTGAGCACTCCTCCCGAATACACAAAGCTGGAGGGTGGATACTCGGAGCAGCTTGTCTATTCATAATACCTTAATGTATTTGTGGTTATATTAAGTATATTCCGTAACACCTCTAACCTGCGCCCCTGAGTCGAATACTGGCATATTTTCTGCTACACTTGAGAAGAAAGGTTTTATTTTCTTTTTCTCAACCTGTATATGACTAATAAAGATAAGGGATGCTTAGCGGTATTCTTGATATCCCGAGATCCAAAGACCTGTCACCTGTGAGCCTGTAGATGGAGGGACAAATGATTTCAAGGTGAGGAAGTCTTATCATGTCTTTCTGAGCTCTACTTGTTAAAAGAATTCTAAGAGTAAAACCGATCGAGGAGAGTACCATGCCTGAGAAAATCTTTCCCCCCCAAAAAACCATTGGTACAACAACGATTCTACCCGCTAAACCTGGCGACCTCCAGGCGATTCTCCAATTGATGACCACAACCCAGCTTCCTTCTACGGGTATAGAAGAGGCGATAGAACACTTCTGGGTTGCACGTGAGGGGACCGAGGTAGCCGGATCCGTGGGTCTCGAAGTCTATGGGACCAGTTGTCTGCTCCGTTCACTAGCAGTTACTCCAGCCCGTCAAGGCTCTGGATTAGGTAAGGCCCTGGTAGAAACTGCCCTCTCCTATATGGAAACAAAACATTTTAAAGCAGCTTATCTGCTTACCACTACAGCCGAAAAATTTTTCCGCCGTTACGGATTTACAGCAGTTTCGCGTGACACAGTGCCAGAGGAAGTTCGCCAATCAATCGAGTTTCAATCTGCTTGTCCAGCAACCGCTGCCTGTATGGAGCGAGTGTTTTCTTATTCTGAAGTGAAGCACAGGGGGGATTATTCACCTCCTTCTCCCTCCTCTGATACCGAATGTCTTATTCGAGAGGCGACATTTGACGACCTCCCTGCTCTACGAGAAATCCATAATCAGGGGATTATAGATCGGATTGCTACCCTCGATCTGGAACCCCATACCATGGAAGAAAAACTCCGCTGGTTTTTGCGGCATGGACCACGCCATCCGGTCTTGGTGGCTGAATCAAATGGGGTGGTCATCGGTTGGGCTTCTCTAAATACCTATAATCCACGTAAAGCATATCAATACGTAGCTGATCTCTCGGTATATATCGAACGACAATGGCGCGGGAAGGGAATAGGGAGACGTCTGCTCGAAACCTTGCTTCCGCTTGGACAGGCATTAGAATATCATAAAATTGTTTTAGCTGCCTTTCCCTTTAATACGGCCGGAATGAAGTTATATGAACGCCTCGGCTTTCGGACGGTCGGGATCTATCGAGAGATGGGGCTGGTCGATGGTCAATGGACGGATGTGATTGTTATGGAGAAGTTGTGGGAGGAGTAGACATTCTTGAAGAAGGAGGCAGAAAGTATGGAGCCGTCAAGTGGCGGTAAAGCAATACCCTATCGTGAACTCCCAGCAGAATATCATCGATGGAAATGGCGTGTCCTGCTAGCTTTTGCGAGTTTCTATATGTTTGTCTATCTCGGTCGATTCAATTTTGGCCTGGTTATTCCTCTGCTTATTGAAGATCTGCATCTCACCCGAACAGAAGCAGGATTTATTACGATGGCTATGATGTGGGGATTTGGCCTGGGGGATTTATTCCATGGCCGTCTTTCCGAACGATTCGGGTTTCGTCTCTGGGTTATGCTTGGTGCGGTGCTCACTACCGTATTTAATTGGCTTACCAGCCTGGGAGTTTCCGTGATTACTCTTCTTATTCCCTGGGCTTGCAATGGATTTGTCAATGCCATGTGCTGGAGTCCGGCCATTGCACTGATTAGTCAGTGGTGGCCTCGCCAAGAGCGAGGGAAGGCGATGGGGATTGTCAGTACTGCTGCGGGAACAGCGATTCTCATGGTGTGGGGAATTACCGGATGGGTTGCTGCAGAAGGGGGGTGGAGAGCTGCTTTTCGGTATCCTCTCCTCTTAACTCTGGGAATGGGTATACTCTTCTGGTTTCTGGTCCGTGACCGTCCCTCTGATCTGGGGCTCCCTGATTACATTGAAGAAGATCCAGTTTCCGCGCAAGCCGAGTTAGTCAGTTTAGAAGAGTTAAAGGGATTTGGACCCTACAAAAAACTCTTTTCCAACTGGCGATTTCTCATTGCCTGTCATATCACCGGTCTGGGCAACATTGTCCGCTATGGACTCCTGACCTGGTTGCCCCTCTACTACACGGAAATGGGGGGATTCGACCTCAAATCAGTGGTGGCTGTTACGGTCGCCTATCCGCTAGGTGTGGCCAGTGGTCCCTTTTTAGGAGGCATCATTTCGGATAAGATATTTAAAGGACGACGATCTCCTATGATCGTTATCTCCTGTACGCTGACTGCTCTGGTATTAACCGCTATCGTCTTCAGTCCTCCTCAAAACTTTGTATTGGCCGTAATTCTTTTGCTGCTGGGAGGATTTACCATCGCGCTCGGCCCGATCGGGGCGCTTGCCGTCGATCTCGCGGGAAGACGGATGTCGGGTACTGCTACCGGTGTCCTCGATGCCCATGGTTATCTCTACTCGGGGTTTCAAGCCATTCTGATCGGCTGGTTTCTGGATATTTCGGGAAGAAACTGGCCGGTAGTCTTTGGCCTGCTCGCCCTGAGCCGGGTCCTTTCTGCGGTGCTTATTTTACGAGTCCGGGCGTAAAAATAAAAATATAAGATGATGCTTGCAAATTTCCAGGCACTCTGCTACATTTGGTACACTCAATTTTTTTCTCTATGTTAGAGTGTGCAGTTCTGAGCACGCTTAAGGCGGCTGCGTAAGAGCCCGTTGATTGTTTGTGGTGTCCGAATCCCAAAGGAACAGAAAACTCTACAGGGGTTTGGTACAGCCACTGGACCAGAAAGCAGAGTGCAGAGTCCATGGAACTTGATGGACTTATTCAACAGATACGCAACTATAATCCGCAAACCGATGAGGAGTTGATTCGCAAAGCTTATGCTTTTGCGGTCAAGGTTCATAATGGCCAGGTACGGAAGTCGGGCACTCCATATATATCCCACCCCATAGAAGTAGCCAAAATCCTTATCACCCTCAAGATGGATTCTACCACTATCGCGGCTGGTCTCCTGCATGATACTGTCGAGGATACCCCAACCACACTTGAAGAGATCCAAGAGATTTTTGGTTCCGAAGTGGCTTCGCTAGTAGACGGAGTCACCAAAATTGGTCGGGTGCGGTATGCAAGCAAAGAGGAACAGCAAGCGGAGAGTTTTCGCAAGATCCTTCTCGCTATGGCCAAAGATATCCGGGTGATCTTGATCAAATTGGCTGATCGCCTGCATAACATGCGTACCCTCCAACATCTCCCTGTCCATAAACAACAAGGCATTGCTCAAGAAACACTCGATATCTATGCTCCTCTGGCCAATCGTTTGGGTATTGGGTGGCTCAAAAGCGAACTGGAAGATATGGCGCTCCGTTTTCTCCATCCGGAAATGTATCAAGAGATTGAAGCCAAAATTGCCAGTGAGAAAACGGAACGGGAAAAATATATTGCAGAGGTTAAAGAGATCATTACCGCCGAACTCAAAAAAGCTGGTATTCCCGGTGTGGTCATGGGCCGAACGAAACACTACTATAGCATCTACCAGAAGATGGTGAAGCAGGGAATCAGCTTTGAAGAAGTGTATGATATTCTGGCCCTACGGGTCATTACCGATACGGTACGAAACTGTTATGCTATCCTGGGAATTATTCATTCGCTGTGGACGCCTATCCCTGGCCGATTTAAAGATTATATTGCCCTCCCCAAGATAAACATGTATCAATCCCTGCATACCACGGTGATTGGCCCTCACGGTGAACTGGTGGAATTTCAGATTCGTACCGAAGAAATGCATAAGACTGCGGAAGAAGGGATTGCTGCCCACTGGCGCTATAAAGAAGGGGATACGACCAATGGGAATTATTCGGAGCGATTTAGCTGGTTACGCCGTATCCTCGATTGGCAGCAAGATTTGACCGATCCCAAAGAATTCATGGAGACGGTCAAAGTCGATCTGTTCCCCGATGAAGTGTATGTCTTTACTCCTAAAGGGGAAGTGCGTTCCTTTCCACGTGGGGCCACTCCCATTGATTTTGCCTATCAGATTCATACCGATGTGGGACACCAGTGTGTCGGTGCAAAAGTCAATGGACGAATGGTTCCGCTCAAATATCAATTGCGTAATGGGGATATTGTGGAGATTTTGACCAATCCGAACCATACCCCCAGCACAGATTGGTTGCGTATCGTAAAAACCTCTCGGGCCCGAACGAAGATCAAAGCGTTTATCAAGGCCAAACAGAAAGAACAGAGTATCAGTTTAGGACGGGATATTCTGGAAAAGGAGATCCAAAAGTATGGCGTGTCTCCGCCCAACTATATGAAAGAGGGTGATCTGAACGAGATAGCCAGACGATATGGCTTTAACGCCATGGTGGATCTCCTGGCCGGTATCGGTTATGGAAAGGTCTCTGTACACCAGGTTGTTTCTCAGCTCCTGCCTAAGGAATTTTTTGAGGAACGCTCAAAGAAAGAAGGGACTCCGGAGGAGAGTGAAGAAGAAAAATTCCGCAAATTAGCGCAACAGGTCCAGGAAAAACCGGTCGAGAGTGGCGTCAAAGTCAAAGGAATCGATGAGATGTTGATCCGCTATGCTAAATGCTGCAATCCGGTACCTGGTGATGAAATTGTGGGATTTATTACTCGTGGCCGTGGAGTCTCCATCCATACTGCTGATTGTCCTCAACTGCAAGGATATGATTCAGCCCGCCTGATTCATGTGGAGTGGGATGTGGAACGGGTGAGTCCACATCCGGTCTGGATTTCGGTCGTAACGGTAGATCGGCCAGGATTGCTGGCCAAAATCTCCTCTGCTATTGCCGCCTGTGAGGTCAACATCAGCCAGGGCAATCTGACTACCACCGAAGACAAACGAGCTTATATCGATTTTATTATCGATATCACCGACTTGAATCAATTGCAACAGGTGATCAAAAGTATTCGTCAAGTCAAAGGTGTGATTAGTGTTGAACGGGTCAAAGGGAAACACGCCGTCAGAAGCCAAAACTGAGAGGTGCTATTCTCTTTTCATACTAAAGAAGCTTTCTCTACTTTCCCAGAGCGGAGACAACGGGTACAGACCTGGACGTGTTGACGCTTGCCATCAAGCATAATGTGCACTTTTTGTAAATTTGGATTCCAGCATCGATTGGTCACATTATGGGCATGGCTGATACGATGCCCAAAACGGGGTCCCTTCCCACAGATAATGCATTTCTTGGCCATGATAGGTCTCTCCTCTAAGCATCCTTATACGATATATTTTTATAGGCCTACAGGAAAACTCATAAGCAAAATATGCGCTCTACCTTCTCCACACAGCACTGGATAAAGCAGATATGACGCAAGACTATTTATTATAGCAAACTCTTCGGATATTACAACGAGATATTGTCTTTTTTCTTTCTAAAGTATGCCACTTACAGATCCTCTTCAAACACCTATTCAGTACGTAAAAGGGGTGGGGCCAGCTCGGGCCAAAGCTCTAGAACGTCTCCGCATAAAGACGATCCGGGATGCCCTCTTTTTTCTCCCTCGACGCTATGACGATCGAAGCAATCTCAAACCCATCGCTCATTTAACCATCGGAACCCATGAAACATTTCGGGCACAGATCCGTACCAGTCGCCTGCGCAAAATCCAGCGTGGTCGTCAATTTTTTGAAATATTGCTGGGGGATCGTACAGGACTCATCAGAGCTATCTGGTTCCAATTTAACCCCAAATACATGAGCACCCAGTTTACCCAGGGGACAGAGGTTATTGTAAGTGGAGAAATCCGGGTAAACCTCTATACCGGTCAGCCTGAAATCCATCACCCAGATATAGAGTTCGTGGATGGCGAGCCTGCAGAGCTTATCCATCTGGGTCGCATTGTTCCTACCTATCCGGGTACAGAAGGTCTACCGCAAAAGCACTTACGCCGCCTTATGAAACAGGTAGTCGATACGTATGGAGATAAGATTACCGAAACGTTTCCCCCTTCGCTCCGCGACCGCTGGGGGCTTATTCCTCTTCAAGAAGCGATCCGTCAGGTGCATTTCCCGGATGAAACAGGGGATGTGGAGCTATTGAATGCTCAGAAATCTCCGGGACACCGCCGTCTTATCTTCGAGGAGCTCTTCTTTCTGGAGCTCGCTTTAGCACTCAAGAAAAAGGGAACGAAGGAAGAAAAGAGAGGAATCGCCTATCAGAGTGATGGAAGTTTACGCCAGCAACTCCGTCGTTTACTTCCCTACCAGCTCACAGCAGCTCAGGACAGGGTTCTGCGAGAGATCACCACGGATATGCAGCAGCCCCATCCAATGAACCGTCTGTTGCAGGGAGATGTGGGCAGCGGGAAAACTATTGTGGCCCTTTTTGCTATCCTTATGGCCCTCGAAAGCGGGTATCAGGCCGCGATCATGGCCCCGACTGAAATCCTGGCTGAACAACATTACCTCACCCTTTATCAGTATCTCGAGCAGCTTGAATGTCCAATGGCTCTGCTCACCAGCAGTGTCCGTGGCAAAAAACGTCAGACACTTCTCTCCGCTATCGCACAGGGGCATATTCCCCTGTTGGTGGGCACGCATGCCCTGATTCAAGAAGAGGTCCATTTTGCCAAACTTGGTCTGGTAATTATCGATGAACAGCATCGGTTTGGAGTACTGCAACGCGCAAGCTTGATCCAAAAAGGGTATCATCCGGACGTACTCGTAATGACCGCGACGCCTATTCCGCGCACGCTAACTATGACCGTTTATGGTGATCTGGATGTCTCGATAATCGATCAACTCCCCCCCGGACGGATGCCGATTACCACCAGGCTTTTTTACGAAAAAAACCGGCCGCAGGCTTATCAGCTTGTGCAGAAGGAGCTAGAAGCCGGACGGCAAGCTTATCTGGTATATCCGCTGGTCGAAGAGTCTGAAAAGGTCGACTTAAAAGCAGCAACGGCTATGGCCACTCATCTTCGCGAGCAGGTGTTTCCTCACCATACCATTGGCCTGCTGCATGGTCGGATGCGCAGCGAAGAGAAAGAATCGGTGATGAGGGCATTTGCCTCTGGAGAGATTCAAATTCTGGTTTCCACTACCGTGATCGAGGTGGGCATCGATATACCAAACGCCACGGTCATGGTGATCGAACATGCGGAACGCTTTGGTCTCTCCCAGCTCCACCAGCTTCGTGGTCGGGTTGGACGGGGTTCCCACCGATCCTATTGTCTGCTTCTAGCGCATTTTCCCATGTCCGAAGAAGCCCGACACCGTCTCCAGGTTATGCTCGAAAGTCAGGATGGTTTTTATATTGCGGAAAAAGATCTGGAAATCCGGGGGCCGGGTGAATTTATGGGTACCCGCCAATCTGGCTTGCCCGAACTCCGATTTGCCGATCTGGTGCGGCATCAATCGATCTTGCAAGAGGCCCGCCAGGAAGCGTTTCGTCTCGTTCAGGAAGACCCCCATCTCACCGGTTATCCATCGCTCAAAGCGGTAGTGGAAGCGGAGTGGTTACCCCGTCTTTTCTTGATGGATGTCGGCTAAGCTATGTAGCCCTCTATCTGCAAAAACTCTACTGCTCTGTTAGCTTAGTTTTGATTGGTCCTGCTGAGTCCTTCGTTTCACTCACAGCTTGTTCCTTCGTTTTACTCAGGACAGGCTCTGAGCAGCGCAAAGGAATAAACTCTGCGAAGTATCTCAAAAGCGAGATGCTTCGCCTTCGGCTCAGCATGACCACTCGTCAGAACTTATGTAACAGAGCACTACTCTTCTTTCTTGACCAGCTTCAGAGCAGCCGAGTTGAGACAGAACCGTTTGCCAGTCGGAGGAGGACCATCATCAAACACATGGCCGAGATGCGCATCACAGCGACTACACAACACTTCTGTACGACGCATAAAAAAGCTATAATCAGACTCGGTATAAATATTCTCCGGAGAGATAGGAGCCCAAAAGCTGGGCCAGCCTGTTCCCGAGTCATATTTGGTGTCTGAACTGAACAGTTCATTGCCACAACAGACACAGCAATACGTCCCTGGCTTTTTACAATCATAGTACTCCCCGGTAAAAGCTCGCTCAGTCCCTTTCTGACGAGTCACTCGAAACTGCTCAGGAGTGAGTAAACGCTTCCACTCCTCTTTGGACTTTATCACTTTTGGTTGACTCATGACTTTCCTCCTCAATCGATGATGATACTCTGCATCATTATTTCTGCTATTCCGCAAGACGAAAACAACGACTCACCCGTTGCCGCAGGAAATGATCTACCAGGACAAGAGCAACCATCGCCTCAGCAATGGGCACTGCACGGGGACAGACGCATGGATCATGCCGCCCTTCTACGCGGAGAGTAACCGGATTCCCTTCAATATCTACAGATTGTTGTTCCTTAAGAATAGAAGATGTCGGTTTAACGACTATACGGACTACGATGTCCTCTCCATTAGAGATGCCCCCTACAATCCCTCCGGCATGGTTGGTCAATGTGCCAATACGGCCCTCTTTGTTGATGAGAGGATCGTTGTGTTCTGAGCCAAACATGGTAGCAGCCTGAAATCCAGCTCCGACCTCCACCCCCTTTACGGCTGGAATACTCATCAGCCCTTTGGCTAAGTCTGCATCGAGTTTGTCAAACACTGGTTCCCCTAACCCTGCCGGTACCCCCCGGGCCACTACTTCTACGATGCCCCCCACTGAATCCCCGGCTTTACGGGCTTCGATAATCCGTTCCACCATCTGTTCAGCAGCCTCACGATCTGGACAACGGACCATATTCCGTTCGATCTCTTCCCGATCAAATCGTTTGGCCTGAATCGTATGGATCTGGATCGTATAGCCAAAAATTTCCATCCCTTCACGCGCTAAGATCTTCTTGGCTATTGCCCCCGCCGCGACTCGTCCAACCGTCTCCCGAGCGCTCGCTCGTCCACCACCCCGGTAATCACGGATACCATACTTTTGCTGATAGGTAAAATCGGCATGTCCCGGACGGAAGAGATGTTTGATGGCTTCATATTTACTCGAATCCGCATCCTTATTGCGCACTATCATCGCAATGGGCGTACCGGTTGTTTGGCCTTGAAAAAGTCCGGAAAGAATCTCTACCCGATCCTCTTCCTGACGTTGAGAGGTTACCTTACTCTGTCCTACTCGACGCCGGTCGAGCTCTTTTTGGATATCCTCCTCCGCCAGGGGTAATCCGGCAGGACATCCATCTACCACTACCCCAATTCCCCACCCGTGGGATTCTCCCCAGGTCGTAATACGAAACATGCTGCCAAAAGTACTCCCTGCCATAGATCTCCTTTTAGCTTACACCACGGAGACACAGAGCACACGGAGAAAATATATAGTTCCCTCTGCTCAATGTCATCGTGGTGAAAAGAGCTTATGCTTGTTACAGGTGAAATAAACTATGTTGCTGTAAGATTGCTATTATACGTTTTTCTGCTGATTCCAAGGAGTGTTCAGAGAGATTTATCCAGATCAATCCAGGGACTTTGCGCATCCAGGTAAGCTGGCGTTTAGCATAATGTCGAGTATCGCGTTGAATAAGGCGAATGGCCTCGGCACGCGAGAGTTTACCCTGGAGAAACTGGATCACCTGTTTATACCCCAGACTTTGTAACGGACTCAGTTGAGGTGAATAACCCTGCCGCAAAAGATGTTCTGTCTCGGCGATGAGTCCTGTCTCAATCATCTGCAGGGTACGCTGATCAATCCGCTGATAGAGTTCGGCACGCTCACGGGTAAGACCGATGATTACGGACCGGTAGCGAGGTTTTTCCTGCGCTTGTTCTCGCTGGAGTTTGGAGATGGGCACCTCTTGCTGATAATAGACTTCTAAGGCCCGGATTATACGATAGAGATCATGAGGATGAATACGAGCCGCTGCCTCTGGATCACAGGCTACCAGTCTGGCATGGAGCGCTGCTTTGCCCTCTTGGGCAGCATATGCGAGCAGGGATCGACGTATCTCCCAGTTGGCCCCAGGTCCTTTAAAGACTCCGGTAAGCAAGGCTCGGATGTATAGCCCACTGCCTCCAACGACCAGTGGAAGCTTGCCGGAAGACCACAGTTTCTGGACAATCTTTCCAGCCTCACGCGCATAGTCGGCTGCACTGTAAGGTTGATCCGGGGAGAGAATATCGACCATATGGTGCGGAATCTCTTGTCGCTGTCTCAAAGTAGGTTTCGCTGTTCCAATGTCCATCCCTCGATAAATCTGCAGGGCATCCGCACTAATAATTTCAGTCCGTAAACGATGAGCCACCCGAAGAGCCAGCGCAGTTTTTCCCACGGCAGTAGGCCCCATCAAGACAAGCACCACTGGTTGTTCCGGCCGTGCTTTCATGATTGCTGAGCAAACTCCTGCAGGACTTCGGTAAAGGTGGTGAGAAGTTCTGGTTGAAACAGGACAAATAGCACACGGCGAAGAGAAGTTTGCGGGTGAGTCCGTAAATACTCTATGGTAGCCCCGAGCATCTCACGCGCGGCCTGCCGGGCCGGGAACCCTCCTACCCCTGTCCCTAAAGCCGGAAGAGCTATACTCTGCAAGTGCAGCTCTTCGGCCCGGAGGAGACTATTGTGGGTTGCAGCACGAATATATTCGGCGCTCGTAACCAGATCCTGTCCCATTGCTGCGGCATGAATCACATAGCGAGCATCGAGCTGTCCAGCCGTCGTCGCTACCGCTTCCCCCACCGGGATCGGTCCTTTACGCATCGCTTCTTCTTCGATGACCTGTCCTCCTTTTCGCTTGATAGCACCAGCCACTCCTGCTCCCATCCATAGATGATTATTGGCTGCATTGACAATGGCATCGGCTTTGATAGCGGTGATATCTCCCTGCAACAGGGCTATTTCTGTCTGATGCACCCGATGTCTCATACCCTCTTCCTTTTTTATGGACGCTTTTTAGCATAATTGGCAGAGAAGATCGCCAGATCCTGCTCATCAATTATACCATCATCATTGAGATCATAGCGTCGTAATTCCTCATTATTTTTTCCCACCTGTTTCCCCATCTGCTGCATGAGTAAAGAGTGCAGATGTTCTCCAATCACTCCAGAGCGGTTAAAATCGATATCTACCGAAGGAAAGACCTGTAATTCTATGGGCTGGACAGAGTCTTGTCCCAGAATATAGAGCACCGTACGACTCGTACCAGGAGTAGGCAGAATCTGAAACTCAGCGCTCTGCTCCCGGACTACAGGTTTTCGGACCAGTTCTCCATTCAACAGCGAATAGCTGAGATCTGGCACTCCACGTCCCCTTTGTTCAAAAGTGATGGTAATCGTGGCAATTTCTTTGCCATCCGAGAGAACCATTTCCGGTTCTTGGGTGAAAGTAATAGCCCCATCTATCGGAGCACTGGGAGCAGCCGGTGACTCTCTCCGGGAAGGGCTCACCCGACGAGCGATACGGCGCTCCGGTCTATTCTCTTCCTGATTTTCTTCTTGTTGTTCTTGCTCTTCCTGCTCAGCCGCTTGGGTGATAGCAGATTCAAGAGGGAGCACGGAAATCGTGGTGCCCAGGGTACGGACTGGTAGAGGCTGATCTTCGAGATTAAATCCTTGCGCAGTCAAAGAGAGGGGGAGAGAAGTGGTGAGAGTGGGTGAGGTTTCAAATTCCAGTTCCAGAAGAGTGCCGCTCCCATTAATACCCTGGGGATTATTCACCTGGATACGAAGTACCCCCGGTTGTTCTGCACTGGAAGTAATGCTCGCTCCCCCTCCCAGCTCACCGCTAGTCACCTGCGGTTCGGTGAGAAATTCGGCATTATATCCGACTGTAAGGTTGAGGCTTCCAATTCCTTCTGCCTCGCTCAGCACAATCTGCACAACGGCTATATCTCCGGGAACCACCTGATCGGCTGTCTGGAGCCGAAGCTGAGCGATGGCAAAGACGGGAAGAGGAGAGCCAAGCATGATAAAGAATATAAGAATTAAAAACTTTTTGGGGAGTTGGGTAACCCTGGTATATGGCCACATACTTCCTCCTCCGATCCCTCTACTTTCGTCGTTGACGAAAATAATCTACTGTTTTGGCTAGTCCTTGTTCTAATTGGGTCTGAGGACTCCAGCCCGTTTTGTCCTGTAACAGAGTATAGGCCAGCACACTCCGCCGTTGTTCTCCTTCTTTTGCTGGACCATGCACCGCCTCTACTGGCGTGCCAATGAGTTGTTTGAGTTTCTGGTACAATTCGTTAACCGTTGTTTCCTTCCCGGTTCCTACATTAAAACAACCGGAAAGGTCATGGTGTAAAGCGAGGACATTGGCTTCAGCCACATCCTCTACGTAAACATAATCCCTCGTTTGTTCTCCATCACCATTAATGATGGGCACCTGATTATGGAGAAGCCTTTGGGTAAATATAGCTACTACCCCTGCCTCACCATGCGGATCCTGACGAGGGCCGTAGACATTGGCATAGCGAAGAGCCGTATAGGTAATCCCATAGATCTGTTGAAAACAAAAGAGATATTTTTCAATAGAGAGCTTGGCTACCCCGTACGGACTTAAGGGATGGAGAGGATGATTTTCGTCTGCTGGGAAATAGGCCTGTTCACCATAAATCGCTCCACCGGTAGAGGCAAAGATAAACTTTTTCACTCCATGACGAATCGCGTGATGCAGAAGATTGAGCGAACCGATGACGTTGATCTCCCCATCCAGAACGGGATCGGCTACTGAATGCCGGACACTGACCTGAGCTGCTTGATGATTTACACAGTCGATACGTTCTTCCCGAAACACTTGCGCCAGGGCTGTATCACGGATATCGAGGGTGTATAATTTGGCGTGAGCTGGTACCTGGGCTGGTTTGCCCGTAGTAAGATTATCGAGGACGACCACCTCATGCCCTTCAGCAAGATAGCGTTCTACGATATGTGAACCGATAAATCCAGCACCGCCAGTAACTAGAATTTTCATAAAGGTCCTCTCTTTTAGGAGTCTTGTACCATTTTCTGGAGTTCGTCAAGTTTGAGCAAGGCTTCCAGTGGGGTTATACGCGCAATATCAATTTCGGTCAGTTTTTTTAGTACCGGATGTTGTTCTCTGGCGAAGAGGGAAAGCTGAGCGGTGGAGTGGGGGACATGTACCCGTTCGTGCTTGCGCTGTTTTTCTGGAGCGCTCTGTTTTGGTTGGTGGCGCTCCAGATCAGCCAGAATCTCCCACGCTCGTTGGATGACCTCTTCGGGCAAACCAGCGAGACGGGCTACCTGAATACCATAGCTCTTATTGGTTCCTCCCGGCTCGATTTTATGCAAAAAAGCAATCCCTTCTGCTGTTTCACGCACGGCCACATTCCAGTTTTGCACTCCAGGAAGAGAAGCAAGATTTGTCAACTCATGATAATGGGTAGCAAAGAGAGTCTTTGCTCCGATATGCTTTTGTAGATATTCTACCACAGCCCAGGCAATACTGACCCCATCATACGTACTGGTCCCTCGTCCCACTTCATCCAGAATAACCAGACTCCGCCTGGTGGCATGATGCAGGATATTCGCGGTTTCATGCATCTCCACCATAAAGGTGCTCTGGCCTTTGAGCAGGTGGTCATGGGCTCCCACGCGTGTAAAGATACGGTCTACCAGCCCCAAAGAAGCATGATCGGCAGGAACAAAACTCCCCATCTGGGCCAGGAGGACAATAAGGGCTACTTGCCGGAGATAGGTCGATTTTCCGGCCATGTTGGGACCGGTAATGATGAGAATCCGCTGGCTGGCACAATCGAGGAACGTATCATTGGGGATAAAGCCCGCCTCGGAATAACGTTCGAGTACCGGATGGCGGCCTCCGCGAATCTCCAGGGTCTCTCCGTCGTGCATCTCTGGTTTGACATAACGAGAGTGATGGGCGAGTTCGGCCAATGCGCTCAAGACATCCAGATCCGCGATACGCTGGGCTTGACGCTGAATGCGGACGGTTTCCCTGGCAATCCGACCGCGGAGTTCTTCAAAGAGTTGATATTCTAAGGTGTTGATTCGTTCTTCCGCTCCAATGATCTTCTCTTCCAGTTCCTTTAATTCTGGCGTGATAAAGCGTTCGGCATTCACCAGCGTCTGCCGGCGTTGATAGGTTGGAGGCACTGAGCGTGCCTGGCGTTTAGAAACCTCAATATAATATCCAAAGACCTTGTTATAGCCAACTTTCAGACTGGGAAGACCAGTGCGCTCCCGTTCCTTTGCTTCGAGAGTAGCTAGCCATTGTTTTCCCTCCCGACAGATGCGTCGCAATTCATCCAGTTCTGCATGCACTCCATCTTTGATAAGCCCTCCCTCTCGGAGAGAAAAGGGGGGATCATCTATCAGCACCTGCTCGATATCTGCGTGCACATCGGATAAATGATCCCATTCCGTCCGCAGATCGACTAAGTAAGGAGCCGTAGTAGAGCGCAGGGATTCTGCAAGCGGAGGGAGCAGAGCCAGAGAGGTTTTTAAGGCTATCAGATCCCGTGGATTGGCCACGGCCATCGTAATCTTACTGATTAAACGTTCCAGATCGTGGATGCCACGCAGGGTCTGCCGAATCTCTTCGCGAAGAAGAAAATGATGGACAAGCTCTTCTACAGCGTCCTGTCGGTAACGAATAGTTTGAAGATCAAGGAGCGGATGCAGAATCCATTGCGTGAGTTTTCTCCCTCCCATAGAGGTTACGGTTTGATCCAGTAAAGACAGGAGACTCCCCTGTTTTTTCTGGTCAACCCCAGAGCGAAAGAGTTCCAGGTTGCGCTGGGTTCCCGCATCCAGATACATGTAATCATCGGTATGGTAATAGGAGAGATGGCTGATATGGTGCAGGGTAGATTTTTGAGTCTCCTGCAGATACTGGAGAAGAGCCCCGGCTGCGGCAATGGCTAAAAAAGCCTCCGCACACCCAAACCCGTCCAGAGAAAGTGTGTGAAAATGAGAGAGAAGGAGCTGATAAGCAGCCTCGTAATCAAATGACCAGTCATCCAGAGGAGTCGGTTTACAGGAAAACTCCGGATGCCGCAAGAGTGGGTCGAGCTGGGCCTGTGCCCCCTTGGCCATCAGGGCTTCGCGGGGACGGAGTCGATACAGTTCATCCTGGGTAGCGGTCAGACACTGCTCTCCACGCATCTCGGTAAGACGAAACTCTCCTGTAGAGATATCAAGGACGGCTAATCCAACTCCCTTTCCCGGAACAGAGTGCAGACTCACCAGAAAATTATTCTCCTTGGCTTCGAGGAGCGAAGAGTTGAGGAGAGTTCCTGGAGTTACCACACGGACAACTTCCCGTTTCACCAGGCCCTTGGCCAGCTTGGGATCTTCAACCTGATCACAAATCGCTACGGTAAACCCTTCTTTGATCAGGCGATCAATATACCCTTCGACCGCATGATACGGTACGCCACACATCGGAGTAGGGTCCCCACGATGTTTGTCCCGCGCTGTCAGAGCAATATCCAGCACCCGAGCAGCCACTTTCGCATCCTCATCGAACATCTCATAAAAATCACCCATGCGAAAGAGAAGGATGGAGTTGGGATACTCCTTTTTAACCTTCCAGTATTGCTGCATCATGGGGGTATCAGTAGCCATTGTTTCCCTCGTAAATGCTACTACTCATGGGAAAAGAGCGCGAGCAGTTCCTGTTCTTTCTGCCGCATCTGGTTCGCTTCTTGTTTAGAACGTTCATGATCGTACCCCAGGAGATGGAGTAGACCGTGGATCAGCAAAAACCGCACCTCTGCTTCCAGAGTATGACCATCTTCTTGAGCCCGGCGGGCAGCGGTTTCCAGAGAGATGACTATATCGCCAAGTACTGCCGGGTTGATTTCACTAAATTCTCCATCATGCAGGGCAAATGCGAGTACATCCGTGGGACCCCGTTTCCCACGATACATCTGATTGAGCTCCGCCATTTCTGCATCATCAACGAGGAGAATACTGATTTCACTCTCGGAAAGATCCAGGGCTTTGAGCAATCGGCGGATTGTTCGCCGTAACGCCTGGGTATCCATGCGTATGGTTTTTTGCTGATTCCGTACCCAGATTTTCATATGCTCCTGCCGATGAAAATAGGAAATCTTAGTGCACTCGCAACGAACGCCCTATCAATCCTAGTCCGCCAACCAGCAGGACGAACATCATCAAGGTATTGAACAGACTGGTAGGACGAAAGTAAATATGAAGATTAATCAGAATACCCACGACAATGATCACCACTCCGGCCAGGGTAAGCAACCATCCCCAAAGCGACTCACCATTAAAGAAAAGTATGCCAATTCCGAACAGCAGAGGCAAGAGGGATAAACCAAAAGCGTTATAACCCCACAGTTGCCAGTAGTTACTACTTACCGTGACCTGATTGGTGAGTAGATAGCTACCAGCAATAGTCATGATCGATCCCAGAAAAAATTCCCCCAGACCTCCAGAAGTACCCCCTGCTCCCCTGAATTTTCTGGATTGTAGCTCTTCCATACCGGTAATTTTATCCTTCTGTTCTCTGGAAATCCCTTTTGAAAAAGCTTGATACGCTGCTGGATTTCTTGGACAATTTCCCGTAACCCTGCCCCCAAGTCTGTTTTACTCAGATGAGATTCCTCAAAGAGAGGAGTTAGCCGGATACCTTCTGACAGGTTTGCCTACGCTCCTTGCTCCTTCTCAGGCTCCTGATTCTTCAGTTCTTGCTGGGCAGCATGACGCTGATATTTCTCGTAAGCTTTAATAATCTGCTGGACCAGCTCGTGCCGCACCACATCGCGTTCTGTAAAATAGACAAACCGGATCCCCTCAATGTGCTGGAGGATTTTTTGCACCTCAATCAACCCGGAGACTTTCCCATTCGGGAGATCAATCTGAGTAATATCACCGGTAATCACCGCTTTGGAGTAAAATCCAAGCCGTGTGAGAAACATTTTCATCTGTTCCGAGGTCGTGTTTTGTGCTTCATCCAGGATGACGAACGAATTATTCAGGGTTCGTCCGCGCATATAGGCTAATGGCGCAATCTCAATCGTCCCCTTCTCGATCAGACGCTGAGCTTTCTCAAAATCCATCATATCGAAGAGTGCATCGTACAGCGGGCGCAGATAGGGATTAACCTTTTCCGAGAGAGTGCCCGGAAGAAAACCAAGTTTTTCCCCGGCTTCGACGGCTGGACGCGCCAGAATGATCCGTTCACACTCTTTCTGCATGAGCGCGGATACGGCCATGGCCATCGCCAAATAGGTCTTCCCGGTCCCGGCTGGACCAATCCCAAAGACGATGTCATGCGTCCGGATCGCCTGGATATATTGACGTTGTCTGGCACTTTTGGGAACAACAAACTGTCGTTTGGAAGAAACCGGTATACGCTCGGAAAAGATGCCTTGAATATCAGGAGTGGTATTTTCTAAGACGATTCTTATCATAAACTTGATATCAGCCGTATCGACCTTGTAACCCCGGGAAAGCAACTGATCAATTTCGAGTAACAGATGTTCGACACGCTGAACCCCATCTGGGGTACCTGTAATGCTAAATTCGTCCTCCTGGAGAGTAATATGCACGTGGAAGGCTTTCTCAATCAGCTTGCGATGTTCATCATGGATGCCAAGTAGTTGGGGGACGTACTGGGTGTTTCGAAAAGGGACCTCTTTGGTAATGCTCGTTGCCAATATTTTGCCTTTCCTCCTCTTTGGGACCACATACTGGAGCCACAGAGGACTCTCCACCCCATCCGTGCTTATCAAACCCTGATCTAGATCATACCACTCTACTTTCTGTGACTCCGTGGTGTATACAAAAAATATTTCAGCATTTATGTAGAGAAGATAGCACAGAACGCTAGAGATAGCAAAAGAAAATTGAGCTGGTATCTGGCTTCATGAAGAGAAAGGGATCAGAGATCATGTAACCGAGGATCTGCACCGGGTGTATATCCAAGAGAAATCTTCTGCCTGAATTTCCTTGACAAAAAGTCAGTGCTTATCTATTATCCAAAACAGATCCTTTATCTCATAATAAGGCATTCCCTTGGACAGCGGGAAATATGGTGCTCTATTCCTGTTCAAGTCGAGAACTGGAGTTATTTCTCATTTGCTTGTGATCATGATGTACGTTTCAGGCAGTCAATCCAAGTTAAATTGAGCGACCTCCGATTTTCCATAAGGATCCCGGTTTCGAGGGTTTGTGGACCAGCGAAACGTGGAAAGGAGGTCAATCATGAATTTTTTGAGTCGTTTTATTGTAGTCCTGTTGATGGTCTGCTTCATTCCAGAACTCCAGGCCCAGGAGTATGTCTTTTTAGAGAAATTGACAGCGGATACGCCGATGGAAAAAGCCGAGTTTGGTCTCTCTGTTGGTTTTGATGGCCGAACGATTGTGGTCGGAGCGCCTGGCGAAGACGAAGGGAAAGGGGCTGCTTATGTGTTCATCTACCGTCCGCTCCTGGGGGAAGTGACCCGCATAGGACGACTCGCTTCCACCAGTGCCAATGTCCAGGCTTTTGGGTATTCCGTGGCCGTGAAGGGAGATCTGCTGGTGGTCGGCGCCCCACTTCAACCGGTCGTCCAGCGAGGTATCCCTGACCCGATCTTGTTGCCTAACGCTGGGGTAGTGTACGTCTATCGGCGTGTTTTTGAGGGGCCAGGGATGACCGTCTGGGAGCAGGAACAGGTGCTCATTGCCAGCGACCCTGAAGCGGAGGCCCGGTTTGGCATCGTGGTGGCACTTAACGAGACCTACATCCTCGTTGGGGCTCCTATGACAGGTATCGGAGGGGCAGCTTACTTCTTCAAACATGACGGGGAAAAATTTGTCGAGAATACCAAACTGGAGACCAACATTAAGGATCACCGCTTTGGGTCTGCGGTGGCAATCGGTGAGCATACGGCAGTGATTGGTGCTCCTCAGGTGGAAGGTACTGCATATTTGGCTCATGAGATCGAAAGTAGTCAGGGTGGGACGGGCTGGTTGCTGGATGAACAGCTCCGTCCAAAAGATCCGAAGGCCAGTGCGTTTTTTGGCGGATCCGTCGCCATCTCATCGTTACCACTCGACCTGCCCGGCAGCTTTGTGGTTGTCGGTGATGCCCCGTCAGGGGCGGATATCTTCACCAACCTCTTCGGTGAGTGGACATGGCAGGATCATATTGCGGATCTGGGCACCAATGGCAACCCCGGCTGGCGGGTAGGTATACAGGAAACCACTATCTTTGTCAGCGATCTGTTTGCTGATGGTGCCCAAACCGAGACGGGAAAAGTCTTCCGTTATGGGATGGGAGAGCCAGTCGTCGTCACCGAAACACGGTGTGTGATTAAAATCGGGAAAATCTGCATTCTCCCTTTTGAGGTGCCGGTGGAAGTGCAACTGCAATGGGAGCTCCAACCCGGATCGATTCACGACCCCGATGGGGCGAGTGGTGATTTCTTTGGCATGTCTCTCGCACCAGCACTGAATGGCCTTGTGGTTGGGGCATCAACTGATGAAGTCAACGGATTGGAACGGGCTGGGTCTGCCAGCCTGTTTATCAGATCAGGAGGAGAGCCCTGAGTGGAAGCTTCTCTCTTTATGGACGACGATGCAGTCGATATGATGCACCCTGAAAAAAAGTGATTTGGAGCAGGTCTTTTCCTTGAGCAGCCCCATAAAACTGGCTTCCCATGATTCGAAAGGCTGCCCTGGTAGTCTTCCCCTGTTCGTCAACCAGTGTCATGTGACTGCCCCAGGCTTGCATCCGACCACGGGTCAAAGAGGCTGTTGGACCACTCCCGGTGGTAATTGTATAGGAACCATCCGCCTCAATGGCCAGGATAAAAGGTGTTGGAGGAGGGGGATAATCTGCTGCTGATGTCTCCCATATCCCCACCAGATCCGGATCAACCGGCGCACCAGATCGGCGCAGTTGCTCCCATTCTTGCTGCTGTTTGATTTGCTGTTGCCACAGACGTGCCGTTTCTTCCTGTTGTTGCTGATACTGTCGACTCTGCTGCTCGGCTAATTTGGCATTCAGCTTATTGACAATCTCCAGATTCAGCTCATTCAGCTCACGACGCAGATGGGCCGGTGGAGAATGCTGCGTAGCCGCCTGAGCATACTGCAACGCCGTGTCATAGTCCCCCAGGTCTCTAAAATTCTTTGCAAGCTCCAGCAAAGCCTCCGCAGCAGGAGCCCCGGCTTCTCCGGCGAAATTGGTGTCTCCACGCACATTTCCAATATTCGGAATCATGCTACCCAGTGGCCGGACAAACGCAGCCGCTCTCTTAAATTCTTCCAGCGCTTCCTCTTTTCGTCCGAGCGCTTTGAGAGCTTTGCCTGCATTCAGAAAGGCTTCAGCCAGCAGAGTCGCTCCATTGACCGGCTTGGGTACCGACGCTGGAGGAGCATGAGGATCCGGAAGCATGGCAGAGAACATCTGAGTCGCACGACCACCTGGAGCAAAGCGGGACGCATAGGCAGTGTTGGCTCGGTATAACTCCAGAGCTTCGGCATAGTACCCAGCCTTCATCAGGGGTGCAGCGAGGAGATGTCGTATCTGCATCAACAGGCCAAAATCCAGGGCATCACGGGTGAGGAGCGTGCCCTGAGCGGAAGGTTCATCAAGCTGAAGACGCGCTTCCTCCAGAGCAAGAGCGGTGCGAAAAGCGGCTGTGGCTTCCTCTGGCTTTCCTTCCGCGGTAAGGACCACTCCTAAATATGCCAACACCCGGGCATCTTCAGGATCGAGTTGACGCGCACGCATCAGGTAAGCCCTGGCCTCTGGCCAGGCGGTTTTGGTAACACGGTTCCAGGCCAGCCTGAGCAAAGGTGCGGCGGTGGTGTGAATGAGCTGTCGAGCAATAGCTTCCTGTTCTTCTGCTCGGTCTGACTGACCAGTCCTGACATAGAAATCCACCAACCGCTCCTGAGCTTCCAGGGATTGAGGATCCAGTTTAACTGCTTCCTCTAAAAAGGCCTGCGCTCGCTCTAACTGTCCAGCCCATATCTCCAGATCAGCCTGCAACAAAAAACCCTCTACTGTTCCGAGAGTTAACTTGATAGCGGTCTGCATTGCTGCCAGTGCCTTGCGTCGAAGCTCCCCGGCAAGTCTGTCCAGGTATGCTGCCCGCTGCAGATCAGCCTGGGTGGGCTGGTAGCAGGTGGTCTGGGTGATCTCGTATACCCCATCACTCCGATGCTCAGTGGTGGTAGAACTGGAGCAACGCTCCTGCCGCAAAGCCCAGGCTTCCGCTGCCACCTGATTCGCCCGCATGGCTCGAAACCTGGCGTAGAGCCGGAGGGCATCGGGATTGTCTCCGGCCAGCGTCAGTGCCTGTTCTACGAGTTTCTCGGCTTGATCGTACTCCTGGAGAGCGGTCAAGGCAAAGGCTTTTTGAATCAGGGCTCTGACATGTTTGGGATTGAGTCCTAAAGCTTCATCCAGAATATCTATAGCCCACCGGAGTTCGTGCTCTCTGGACTTTTGCCAGCGATAGAGCATCAAGGCACGTCCGGGCTCCACTTTCTCTCCGCGGTTGTCTGCTTCGGCAATAAGATATGCGGCCAGATTGACGTACGGATCGACCTGTCCCGGACTGGCCCGGAGTGCCTCTTCCAACTGACGCAACCGTTCCTGATAGATTTCGTCGTACCGCAAGCGCTGTGCTCCGGCAGCCTTGTGAATCTGTATGGCCAGGGGAATCAGTTGTTCTACCGGTGCACCAGAGGCGGCAGCGCGATCAAGTGCAGAAAGATGCTCGGATAGTGGTCCGTTCACCCGTTGTTTGATCAGCTCAGTTTCCACCGTAATACGTGCCCTCTTCGCTGCCACTGCATCAAAACGAGAAGCTATATCCAGATCGATTCGGGCACGTCGGGCATCACCGAGTTTCGCTGCAGCCATAGCCCGTCCTGCATAGGCGTCCGCAAAATTCGTGCGCAGGGTGAGTGCAATGGTAAACTCGCGTCGGGCAGTGATAGGCCGACCTAGAGCCAGCCAGCTATCAGCAATATAGTAGATAACCTCCGGATGGTCAGGATAGGCGGCACGGGCATATTTTAGTTCGGTCAGTGCTGCTTCGTATTGTCGAGCCGCATGCAACTGTTTGGCTCGTTCCAGGTGCACCGGTGCCAGATCGGGTCTGGCCATAGCTCGATGGGCAAACCATCGGCCGGCCGTGATCATCGCTTGACGGAGAGAGGGTGTATGAGTATCGGCCCCAGCAGCGCGGGCCTCTCCATAAGGAGAGGCCATCTCGTAGTAGATAAAGGAGGCGTAATCAGTGGGATAATCGGTGCCACCCTGGATCATATGCCCTGGGATACCCGGGCTGATTGCGGGGGGAGGATATTGTCCCTGGAGACTTTTGGGGACCGGAATAGCTGTTCCCGGTGTTCCCTGTCCACTCATCGTTCCGACCACATAGGTCCAGAGTTTTGCCTCCCGTCCCTTCAGTCCCAATCTCTGGGCTCGCTGAAAATCTTCCAGGGCTTGGGGAAACTGCTCGGCCAGGGTATAAGCAACCCCCCGCGCCAGCACAACTTCGGGATCGCTATGTGTTTGCAGAGACCGCGTAAAGGCGGTAATCGCCTTAGGCCATCGTGCCTGGACGAGAGCATCAAGACCATCCAGATAAGTTTGGAGCGCCCTCTGATCACTGAGTTGACCAGCGAAACCTCCACTCTTCTCCATCAGCACCAAGAGCATGACTAAGCAGAGGACCCATCGGTATCTAATGCGTATCATACGCTCTCCTTTTCTGAGAACCCTCCAAAGACCTGGATACTGACAACCGTTGTATCCAGATAGAGCTTCATGAACCGAACTCTCTCACCAACTTCTCAGGGTGTTCGACAATTTCCGTGAGGAGGTTTGAGATAGCAATAGATAAGACCGCAAATCCCTGATCGTTCAAGAGGAGAGCGGCTTTTTGACGGGCTTGGTGGGTCATATCCACCAGATCCGCTTGTTGAAGCATTTGGAGCTGTTTTTCTGTTAGTTTCACGGAATATTCCTTTTCCCCTTGATGTACCCATGTTTTTCCATCTGATTAAGGATAACAATCTGCTGCTCATACTGTCAAGATAGATATAGACCATCCCCCAGGGCAATCGTCTCTCAGGAAAACTTATCTAGCGGAGTTGGTAAGGATTTAGGTATCAAGAACAAATTGAAGGCTAAGAGATCTCATGACTTGCATTGAGTTACCACTTCCTCTATGAAAGACCACTTCAAGGGTGTGGGTCTTTGGGTCATAGCCCACCGCATGAATCATACTGGATTCAACCGTGATCAATTGCATAACACTCTTCTCCTTTGATCATAAATTGATGTTTTCCACCAGCATAAGGCCCCTCAAAACCCAATCGACGTAAATAACGAATCAATTCTGTATGCTTGATTGGACCAAAACGTGGCATTATACAACTTCCTTGATGGTCAGTTCGATTCCTTCTACGATAGGTAAGGGAAGATGCTTAGAAACCCGTAACAACATCCACTCTTCCAAAACCTCTTCTAATTCTTCTCGACAGGCTTCAAGCGTCTCCGCATGAGCGTAAACGCCATCAAATCCAGGAATTTCCCCATAGAAGGTATTCTCATCCGGTACTATTTCGTATCGTGCCTGTCGCATGGCAGCCCGGATATAGCTTGTTACCATTCTGCCCCCCTTATTTTGGTGCCTTTCTGTATCGGGTTCAACAGCAAGGGGTATGGAAAAATCCAGGATGGTATTTGACCATCAGCAACTTATGTGCAGGTATTATAGCGGAAGCATTATTTCATTGCCAACGATCGCTGCAAGTGAGCGAGACAATTGCATCAGATCCTTTTCCCTCACAAAAGAGACTGAATCAGAGCTTGAATATTCCTGAAGCCATGTTCCTTTGAGAAGTCGGCCAGCCGAATTTTTTGGGAACTGGGAAATGTTTATCGATTTGCCTTCTCAAGACCAGGGGGATGTTCATCCTGATCTTCTTATTCTTCATTGGCTCACCTCACCAGGAGTCACTTTGAAGAAAGAAAATAGAGATGGACATTGAGTCCATCTTTTCCGATTTTTTAGAGAGGATTATTTGGTGTTCTGCACATCGGAGAACCTCTCAAAATTGGCTTTAAGGTTTCCATAATATGGTCTACATCATTTGTGTGTAGCCAGTGTAGTCCAAGATTTCTCTACTTTTCCCCACTGCCTAAGATTTATAGTACAACGGAAGTGTGCTCCTTCTTATTCTCAGATAGACTCTTCTAGGGAAATCGGTACCCCCTTCCTGTGCGTTTCTCGAAATTCTTCCCCCTCTTATTGGTTGCAAAATGGTAGAATAATACTACACTTTTTCTCATGCGCATACGATGGGAGGAGACAAAGCGACAACATGTCTTGCGTACCCGAGGGATCGATGTTGCGTCTTGGGCAGACCTGCTGTCTGTGCCGTACCTCGAAGATCAACGGCGCGATGATCCCGCGCAATATCGGCTGATTGGCTTCGTGGAAGGTCGCCTCATCCCCTTTATGGTGGAATATCGTCGAGATACTTTAGGAGAATCCCTCTGGGTAGTCACCGCATAGAAAGCCACCAGACAGGAAGTAGATGCCTATGAACGAGCCACACGATCATACTGAATATCCATACCAGGAAGCAGATATCGAAGCCATTGCCGAGCGCGCACACCGCGGTGAGGACGTGTCGGACTATTTTACGGGGACCCATGTCGTCAAGCAGCGGGTGAACATGGACTTTCCGTTAGCGCTCCTGCGCCAGATTGATGCGGAATGTCAACGGATTGGGGTGAGTAGACAAGCGTGGATCAAGATGGCGTGTGATGAACGGCTCCGTCAACAGTGTTCCCGTACCGCCAGGCAAGACCGCGCGTAAAATGAGAAGATTCACCGGTTTCTATTGCTTTCTGCAGGGCATCATAAATTTCTAAAATGACGCGCTTGGTGCGGTACTCGCCAAACCGGGCTTCGTCTTTGCGCTTTGACGATGGGGAAGGTCTCCATAATGTAGTCCACATCGTCACGTGCGATGCCGTAGAGGTGGAAATAGGCGGCATCCAATTCGCAACGGAGCAGGAAGCGCCTCTCTTCGTCCCGGCGGAGGGGTGGGCCATTGTAGCCACAATCTTTGGCAAAGGGCTCCAGGTCCCAGGCAGTATAGGTGAACTCCAGCACACGGGGGAGGAGCCACTCGCTCAACTTCTGCGCCGGAGACCAGGGACAGGGCTGACCATAGGTCGAGGGGGGAGGATGGGGAAATTAATTCCAATTGTTACCACACGGTTTTGATAAATGTGGATGCTTGGAGAATAGGGTCATTAGTGATCAAATCCAGATTAAGTAACCGGGCTGTGCCAGCAATTAAGCGGTCATGTAATTCCGGAACGTCGGTAATCTCGGCGGCTGCCTGAATAACAGCAAAACTCATTGGATATTCTTTATAGCTGGGGTATCTTGTCAGATACTCTACGACTTCAGGGAGAGAAACATGAATCCTTTGCTTCTCAGAGAGATAAAATATTTCAGCAAGCACGAGTGCGGGAACATAGACGTTCACATTTCCCGATTCAGTAGACTCAAACAGAGATTTCACTCTTGAACCTAACCTACGTCGCTCAATACGGAGGATTAAAGCCATCGTGTCAGTGACGAATTCACTCGCGTGGGTAGTGTCTATCATAATCTTCAAATTCCTTTTCTAGATGAGCCTCTTCGTTATGGCTCAACTGCCGTAACTCAGCGTTAAGCAAGGCATTATGGAGTTCCTCTTCAAAGGCTTGCGGCTGAAAAGTCCGTTTGCGTACGAAATAAATAAAATCGACAATCTCCGCGAGGATTTCTGGTGATAGCCCTTTAATTCCTTCCAGAATGAGCTGCTCATAAGGGTGCTGTGTCATGATACCCTCCGTTCTATGCTTGTCTTCAGTTGTTACCTCATTTCAGCCAATTTTCTCGCATTTAAGATTGTCACCCCCACGGGTTCCTCACCCCGGTAAGGATAAATCACATCCTCTTCCATTGCACTGCCCTCGGCTTGTTAGGGTTTCCGAAAGCTGATATAGAGCACATCAGCCTTTTCATCGTAATCGATCCATACGCGTTTGGAAGGGTATTTCATTAAATATTGTTCCTCTCCAGATCCGTTTTCACTCATCAGATAAATTTCTTCGAGGTATAATGTTCTCATAAAATTGAGGAATAGGCAATCTGTGGATCAGCCGGTACTATTTCGTATCGTGCCTGTCGCATGGCAGCCCGGATATAGCTTGTTACCATTCTGCCCCCCTTATTTTGGTGCCT
>FWPU01004329.1_pt1 | contig 33273 bp, 25 predicted proteins | sample 2228361 | NCBI WGS metagenome assembly FWPU01 (sample SAMEA103939777, study PRJEB20133) | metagenome
CACTTTTTATAATTTTTATTCCACTGCTGCCGGCAAAACTTTAAAATTTACTCCCGGTCAATCAGCCACCACCACCATTCAAGGAGTATTTACTCTTAACGGTCAGAATTGTACCACAACAATTAATTTGAGGTCTACGAGCGACTCTAACCAATGGTATATTTTGGCTGCCAGTTCTAGCTTAAATTATATTGATGTTAAAGATAGTTATGCTGTTTCTGCCATAACGGCTAACAACTCTTATGATTCCGGCAACAATACCAACTGGACGATTAATTTAGGTGTTTGTTTGCCGCCATCAATTACCATTTCCGGAAGTGTTTATGTGAATGAAGGCACCACCTTAACCACCTCAACCTCTTATGTCTATTTGGCTGTTAATGGCAGTTTATTTGGTTCTACTCAAATTTCAAATGGCCAATATTCTTTTAACTATTATCCCATTCCTTCTTCTGGCCAGCCGATTACTGTTTTTCTTGATGGTCAGAGCGAATCAGGCGCAACAATTACAATTTATAATATAGGCAATATCACTGATTTAGATATTTACAAAAACCGGGTGATTGTCCGTCATCATAACGCTGGACCTGTTACCAACGAAGAGATTGGCCATTATGCTTCAACCACTCTTCCTTTTTCGGTATCTGGAAATAATTTGACGCTTAGTTCGGGCCACAAACTTTTGGTTTGGCAAGGAAGCGCATATCAACCCGGAGGAAACGTTACTACTCCAGCTTTAGGAGTAAAAGGAGCATTTAAACTTGAAGGTAATATTTTGACTTTAACTGCCGGCGGTCAGCATCCTGATTGCGCCAGAGAAGCAGGGGATATGATGCCATTTTGTATAGCCAGCGGCGGAAGTTTTGTTTATGCCACTTCAACTGTTTCTTTTGAAGGAACGAGTACCACCGCTATTTTTGCCACCCAATATTATAATCTTCAAACAAGAATTTCTTCTGGCAGCGCCACTTATTATTTTAGAAGCGGGAATATCACTATTAATAATTTAACTTTAGCCAATAATGGAGGCAGCATAACTTTAAGACAAGACAGTTCAACGCCCAACCCCAATCTTACTATTAGCAACAATTTTACCATTGAAAGCAATCAAACATTTTATGCTTCTCAAAGCGCCACTTTAAATATTGGAGGCAATTTTGATAATCAAGGAACACTTACTCACAATAACGGAGAAATTATTTTCAGCGCCAACGCAACCGGAAGAACAATAAACCCGGGACAAAGTCCATTTTATGATATTGAATTTAATGGGGCTGGCGGCGGCTGGACGATGTTGGCTACAACTACTGTGGAGAACGATTTGACAATTACTCAGGGTTCTTTAACCGCTCCTTCAAGCACCTTATATATTGCTCGCAACCTTACTAATAATGATACATTTAATCACAATAATGGTCGGGTGGAATTTATAAGCACTACAACTACCGGAATTTACGGCAATATTACTTTTTATGATTTTGTTTCCACTGTTCCGGGAAAAATTTTTCAATTTCAGTCAGCGAGTGAGGGAGGTTTGACAACTATTTTAAATTTACTTTTTTTACAACCCAATCCTCAAAGCTGCGATACTCCTATTTATCTTTTCTCAACCATTGAAGGGGAAAGTTGGGAAATAGACGCTCAAGGAAGCACAACCCTTGATTATCTTTATATTAAAGACAGCGACGCCATTACCGCTCTTTCTGCCACAAACTCAATTGATGCTGGCAACAACATTAACTGGACAATTAACGCCGGAGCTTGCGCTCTTTGGGTTGATATTTCAGGTTATATCTATGAAAGCAATATGACTTCCACCTCAACCAATCAATCAGTGGTGGAGTTAGCGGTCAATGGGTCCTTGGTTGCTTCCACTACTGCTTCTTCAACCGGATTTTATCAATTTACTAACATTGAATTATTGCCTTTGGCCGGCTATCCACTAACCGTATTTATCCAAAACGCAACCGAAAGCGGAGCAACTTTTTTGCGATACCAAGGAGGTGGAGATATTAGTAGCCTTCATATTTTTGACCAGCATATTGCCTTGCGTCATGACGATGGGGGTCCGGTGACTAATCAAAACTTGGCTCATTATACAACCGGTTTGCCATTTTCAATTTCCGGTAATGATTTGACCGCTGATGATGGCTATAAAATTTTTGTTTGGCAAGGAAAAACCTATCAGCCGGGAGGAAATGTTGATGTGTCAGGTTTATTAGTTGGCGGTTCAGGAGGCGCATTTAATTTAGAAAATTATCAATTAAAAATAAGGGGCAATGGTGAAGGTCCGGATTGTTTGGGCGAGGCAGGCCAAACAATTCCATTTTGTGTTTTGTCTGGAGGGAATTTCAATTCCGCCAGCTCTACTGTATCTTTTGAATCAACTTTCGGCACCACAACCATTTTTGCCGCCACTTACTATGATTTACAAACCAATCCTGCCACCGGAACTCCCACTTTTCTTTTCCAATCAGGAACAATAAATATCAATAACAGCTTTTTAGCCACCACTTCCCAGTCAGCCCAAGCTGAAATTAATGCCAACATAAATGACCCAACCATCAATATAACCAACAGCCTTAATATTTCTTCAAATCAAACCTTTGAGGCCTCAGATTCTTCTCAATTAAGAATTGGCGGCAATTTTGAAAATCAAGGCGTTTTTAATCACAATTCAGGCACAGTTGTCTTTAATTCCACTCAAACAGAAAGATACATTAATCCTGGCAATAGCAACTTTTATAGCATAGACTTTGATGGTTCAGGTTCTTGGTACTTTACCACTTCAACAATTTTAGATGGAAGTTTAAGGAGTATTCAAGGAACTCTTTATGGAACTTCATCCATCACCATAAAAGGAGGAAATTTAGATTGCGGTCTAACTTGCGGAACAATCAATCTTACAGGCGGAACGCTAAACCTGCAAGGAACAGGGAATTTGGGAACCAATGGCTTGGTTGCTTATTGGTACCTTAATAATTTTGTTTTGGGCGACAATATAAATTCTGCAACTACTACTTCGCGTTTTGCAACCAGTTCTGTTTTTGCTGTTTTAGGAGATTTTGAAATTAGTCAAAACCACAATTTTGTTGCTCCCCAAGCGGGAGTTGAGTTAGCCATTGGCGGAGATTACACTAACAATGGGAGATTTTCTCACAACCAAGGCGAGGTAATAATGGCAGGTTCAAACCAGCAGATACTTTCTGGGAACTTTTCCGGAAACTCCGCATTTTATACTCTAACCCTTGAAAACACTTCAGGTAGTATTTCTCCTTTTGTTCCCGGGATTGTTTTTGCCACTTCTACCAAAGCCAATCTTTCAAAAATTACAATAGGTTCAGTTAAGGTTCAATTTGAAGCCGGGGCTTTGTTTGAATTTGATGATATTAATTGGAACGGCCAGAGTTCTTCAACCAGAATTTATTTAAGAAGTTCGTCTCCGGGAAACCAGTGGCTGCTGCAATCTTCTTTTCCTGCTCCTGTTTCTTATGTTGATGTTCAAGATTCAAACGCTTCTTCAACCTATCCTTATGTTGACGCCACCAACGGCACCAACATTGATTCTGGCAATAATATTAACTGGGTCTTTAATGTGGTGACAATTTCTGGCGCAGTTTATGAAAACGAAGATTATACCACAACAACAAGTTCATTGATTATTAGTTTAGTTGTGAATAATAATTATTACCAAGCGACTACCACTACTATTAATGGAGTATTTCAGTTCACAATGGTTCCAAACAACATTGCCACTGGCACGCCAATTACTGTATTTGTTGATGATACTGCTTATTCCGGGGCTTCGGCCTCAAGGTATTCCGGGGGAGCAAGTAGTATTAACGATTTTAATATTATTCTTTCACGAGTGACCCTTTCTCATTACGACACCGGCCCCATCAGTAACCAAGATATTGGCCACTATGATTCGGATGATAATTCAAAGGTTCCATTTAATGTTAGCGCAGGCCCGATTTATCAATTAACCATTGCCTCAAATCATAAACTTTTGATTTTGGCAAATAAAACTTACCAGCCCCAAGGGCCGACAATCACACCAGCCTTGACCATTAGAGGAAACTTTGAACCGCAAAATTATTTAATTTCTTTAATCGGCAGCGGAGAAAACACTGATTGTAAAGAATCAACAGGAGTAATGATGCCTCTTTGTATAGAAGGAACAGGAAATTTTGTAGCAGGCAATTCAACTACAAGCTTTGAAGGAACAGCCACTACTACTGTTTTGGCTTTTACTTATTATAATCTTCAATTTAATCCGCCAAGCGGCGATCCTTTGTATTACTTTTCAGATTCGGCAACCACAACCAATAACTTTGTTATTCAAGAAGGCAGGGTAAGGGCTCCATCGCTACTTAGTATAGGAGGTGATTGGATAAATTACGGCACTTTCTTAAATAATCAAGGAGAAGTTTTGCTGATTTCTTCCTCAAGCGCGAACTTAATTCCAGGCGGAGAAAATGGCGCTTTTTGGAACTTAACAATTAATAATCCAAACGGAACTTTCAACCTCAATGGTCATTTAGTAGTAGATAATATCTTTAATGTTTCTCAAGGAACATTCAGGGCAGGCGGAAATTTGATATCTTTAAAAGGAGCTGGAAATCCTTTGCAAGTTAGCGGAAATTTAGAAATCGCTACCTCAACCTTTTCTTTTGAAGCAACTTCTGGAACAACAACTATTCCTTTGCTAATTTATTATAACCTTCAAGCCAACCCGGCTAGTGGCAGCCCTAAATTCGTTTTTGGAACCGGAGAATTAACAATTACTAATGATTTTGTCGCTACCACCAGCCAAAACGCCCAAGCAACAATTGATTTTGAAAATACTGCCACAACAACAATTGGCAATAACTTTAATATCTTTTCCGGTCAAACAATTTTGGCCCCCATCAATTTAATTATCGGCGGCAATTATCAAAATTACGGAAACTTTGTTCATAATGATAGCGCAATAACTTTTAATGCCACAGACTCTGGCAATACTATTTATCCCGGAAGCAGTTCTTTCTATAAATTAATTTTTAATGGCGAAGGAGGGGAGTGGACGTTTACAACTTCAACGACTTTGATGAATGATTTTCTAATTCAAAAAGGTAGAGTAATCGCCCCGGCTACCAATTTGTATGTTGCCGGCAATTGGGAAAACAATGATGTTTTTATTCGCAATAATGGAACCGTAATCTTTAATTCAACAACTTCCTTAAAAACAATCAAAGATGGCGCTTGGCCCTTTTGGAATCTTGTTTTTGATGGTATTGGCGGCAGTTGGCTTTATAAAGATAGCGCCACTACTACTCCGCCAAATTTCACTCAGGTTCAAAATGGCACGGTAACTTTCTTGAACGCTAAAACCGGAGATAATCCGGGAGTTTCTGGAACCGGTCTTTTGAATGTTGATTGGTATTTAGGAATTCATATTGTTGATGTTTATAATGTTAATTATCCTATTGAAAATGCCACCCCAACAATTTCTGAAATAGATAATAACCAGACCGTTTTTAAACTTGAAGGAGGAAGCTGGACAGCTTCTTCAAGTCAATCAACAATTACCAATGCCAGCGGCACCACTCCTCAACCCGAATCAGACGGCGCAATTAGAATTAGAGAATATTCCAAGGACAATGCGACCACCACTTTTTACAAGTATAATTTAACCATTCCTTCTATTGGCGGGTTTATTGATTACGATTGGTATAATGATAATTATGGCGGTTATTTAACTTCAGTTTTGAATTCAGCCTCTGGTACAGAAGCGGTCATCGGAGACAATTGGCAGAGATTATCTCCTTCGCAAATGAATTCTCCCTATACCTGTGAAGCAGGAAGCGGAGAAAACTGTCTTAATAAAGCGCCGACCAACGGTTCTTGGTTTGCGGGTATGGATAGCTTCTTTACTTTTTCAGTTGACGCGCCTGAGGTTTATTTGGGTTATCTTAATGAATTAAATTTCTGGACAGCTACCAACACAACCATAATTTCAGCCACAACCAGTTATTATAATGGTTATGTGATAAAAAGCTGGGCAGATTGGCAAGGCAGAATGAAAAGCACTAGTAGCGAAGACTATATTGAAAGATGGCCTTATGAAAATTCTAACCCTCAACCCTGGCCGGGAAATTGCCATCAAGACAGTCAGTGCGGTTTTGGCTATAACACTAATTCCTATTTAGGAATCAATTGTTCAGATGATAGATTCTTCTCAACTACCACAAATTATGCTGGTTTTGCCACTTCTTCCAGCAGCGGCGATGAAGTAGCAAAATATTGCGAGCCAATCAATAACCACCAAGTAACAATTACTTACAAAGCTTCTTCTCCTTCAATCAATCCGCCCGGAAATTATATGACAACAATATTTTACTTGGGACATGTTAATTATTAATTCAAAGTTAAAAGCTCAAAACTTAAAACTTTTTTACAATTGTTTTATTTTAACTTTTTTTTGGCTTTTTTTTGTACCGTTTCCTTTTTTTGTAAAGGCAAAAGTTGAGTTAGGGGTGGCTCCTCAGAAATTGGATTTGGTGATTTTGCCGGGCGATATTTACAAGGGCCAATTTAAAATTGCCAATTTTAGTGAAATTTCTTTGCCTCTTTCAATAAAAATTGTTCCTTTTGGTGCTGAAGACGAGACAGGAAAAACAATTTTTCAAGAAACAACACCTGGCTCTCCGGTTTTTTGGTTTGAATTTGATAAAAAAGAAATGATTTTAGAGCCAGGAAAAACTAAAAGAATAAATTTTCAAATTAAAATTCCTAAAGATGTGAATCCCGGTGGTTATTATGTTTTTGTTTATTTTGAGCCGAGATATCCGCCCGATTATTTAATGAAAATTGGCCCAAAAATTGTTCCAATGGTAGCAGTGCCTGTTTTGATTTCTACCACACCTTTAACTTTGGAGCCGGAAGCAGGAAAAGAATTTGAAGTGGTAGAGTTTTCGGTGTTGGAAAGAGAAAGAGCAAAAAATTTAGAAAAAACTCTTTATTTTATTTCTAAAGGATTGGCTGTCATTGGCAGCGTTGAAGCGGCAAAAAATTCGGAAATTACTATTACAAAAACCAAACCTTCTTTTTTTAATGTTAAAATAAAAAATAATGATATTTATCACATAAAACCTTTTGGCACGCTTTCGTTATATAATGTTTTTGGAAAGGAAATTGCTAAAGCCGATTTTTCTGGACAAACAATTTTACCCGGAAAAACAATGCTATTTCAAATAAAGGTTGAGGATAAAAATCAACAAGGTTTTCAAATTCCTTTATCTGATTTAAAATTAAAAGCAGAAGTTAATTTAAGAGCTCAAAGTCCGGTAAGAGGAGAGATTTTTTTGAAAGAAAAAGTTCCCGTTTTATCCTTTTTTTCTTTATTTTCAATGTACTTTTTGATTGGTTTTGCTATAATTTTGGTAATGGGGCTGTTATTTAAGAAAAGGCTGAAAACTGCATTGTTGGCGCTAGTTGGGAAATATGAGAAACTTTAAACTCTAAACTATAAAGAATTTCAAAACTTAAAATTTTTTGAACTTTGAGTTTTAAGCTTGTTTAGAGTTTAGAAATGGAAGTTTCAACCAATATTAGAGTTATTAGAATTTAAAGTTTCATTTGAAAAGTATGAACAAAAAACTAATCTCAATTATTTTATTAATTGTAATTATTTTAATTATTGTTGTTTTAGTTTTTTTTGCTATAATAAAAAAAGAAAAAGGAAAAGAAGTAATAAAAATTGAAAGAACTCAGAAACAATTGGCTCATCCAGAACTTTTGATTGAGGATATCTATCTTGGAGAGGGAAAAATTGCAAAAGAAGGAGATGCGGTTTCTGTTCATTATATTGGCAAACTTGAAGATGGGACAGTTTTTGATAGTTCTTATAAAAGGGGAAAACCTTTAACTTTTACCCTTGGTCAAGGAAGAGTAATTCAGGGCTGGGAAATTGGGATTGAAGGGATAAGAGAAGGGGGGAAAAGAAAATTAACAATTCCGCCAGAGTTGGGTTATGGTGAAAGCGGCGTTAGAGGAATAATTCCGCCAAATAGCCCTTTGATTTTTGAAGTAGAACTAATTGAAATAAAAACAGAGTAGAAAATAAAAATTTAACTTTTCCACAACCATTGACATTATTTTTTTGATATAATGTATAATGAATTTAGAATTTAAATTAGGGTTTAGAGTTTCTTTTATATATGCCTGCTTTAAACAAAAAAGATTTGTAATAAATAAAGAATAAATAAAGGAAATTGTAGATACGAGTATTGGCGAGAGAGTGCCTCAGATTATTAACGAAAGGGGCGCCAGGAATTGTTGAAAAGATTATTGATGAGAGATTCAAAGATTATTGATGAAAGAGCCCCAAAGATTGTATTAGATGCGCTAGGAGTCATTTTTTAGAACGATTCAGGAAAACTTAAATCATATACGAGCGTTTTAATAAAATCGAGGAATTAATTTTGGCCGATCATAGAAAAAGAATAGAAAAATTAGATGAGAAGTTAGAGAAATGAAAAAAGTGTTATCAATCAAATGAAAAAAACTGTCTGATGGTCGACGGACAGTATTTAGATACTAAGTAAGTTTTAAGTATCAAAAATAAAAATGATAGAAGAGTTTATTTTAAGGCATAGAAAGAAGATTATTAATTTACTGGCGTGGGGATTAATTTTGCTTTTGGTGACCGGCCCTTTAAAATTTTTTGACTGGATGCCGACAATATTTTTTGGTTTAAAAGAGGTAAGGGCTGATAGCCAGGCAACAACAACCCTTTCGGTTTCAGCAGATATTCAGGCCTGGTTGGATTTTTCAGCAACCCCTACCTCCGTTACTCTTGGCGCCTTGGTTTTATCTACCGGAGAATCAGTATTAGCAAGCAGCACAGATGTTATATTGGATGTTGGAACAAACAATCCGAGTGGTTGGTATATAAACCTTCAAGGAGCCAATGCCGGATTATATAATGCTACGACAAGTTATCTGATTGATACGGTAAACGGAACCTCTACTTTAACCACAGGCGTTGACGGTTACGGAGCAAATGCTACCGGAACGCTTTCTGGAGTGACCGTGGGGAGTTATTATAATTTTTGGGGAACTCAAACTGTTGGCGAAATTGCCAGTTCAACTTCGTATACATTACTGACAAAAAACAATCTCAACAGCACCCAAGAAGTGGGGCGGATGAAAATTTGGGCGACAGCTACTTCTACTGCGCCGGTTGGCACTTATCAAGATACAGCAACCTTAACTGCGGTGGCACCGTACTAAAATAAAAAACGATTGGAAAAGATTAATTTTAATAAGAAAATATGAAGATAAGAAAATATGAAGAGACTTTTCATAATTTTTGTTTTGATTATTTTTGGCGTTGGATTTGGATTTGGCTTTAATTATACCCAGGCAAAAAGAATTGCTCTCACTCCGCTAAATTTTGATTTAAAGGGAAAACCGGGAGATAAGGTAGAGGGTGTAATCAGGGTTTTGAACCCTGATTATAATGAAGAAATAACGGTGAAAATGACTGTGGAAGATATGCTTCCTGAAGGAGAAGAGGGAAGGGTAATTTTGAAATTACCACCAGAGGAAAAAACAACTATTTCTTTGGCTCAATGGACCACTTTTGATCCGGAAACTTTTGTTTTGGAGCCAAGAGAAGAAAAACCAGTAAGGTTTACAATTCAAATTCCAGAAAATGCCGATCCTGGCGGACATTATGCCGGTATTATTGCCGGGATATATGAGACCGCTATGTCCGACAAAACGGGAGTGGGAATTGTTACTCGAATTGCCAGTTTGGTTCTTTTGACAGTTGAAGGAGAAACCATAGAGGATTTAAGAGTTGTTGAGTTTACAGCCCCTTCTTATAGGGAATACGGACCGGTAAAATTTTTGATTAGATTTGAAAACAAAGGGACTGTCCATGTTCAGCCGCAAGCCGAAATTAAAATAGAAGACATCTTTAACAAAGAAGTGGCAGAATTATCGGTTGAACCGAGGAATGTTCTGCCAAATTCTATAAGAAAATTTGAAACTGAATGGAACCAAAAATGGCTTTGGGGATTAAGATATAAAGCCACTCTCTTTGGAAGTTATGGAGCTTATGGCAGCCCAAACCAATCTTTAACTCCGATTACCGTTACCTTCTGGGCATTTCCTTGGAAGATTGTTTTAATAATCGTGGCGGTAATAGCATTTTTCATTCTTACCAGAAGACGCTGGTTGAACGCCTTGAAAGTTTTAATTAAGGGAGAGTTGTCTGTTAATAAAAAATAAAAACTGTTTATAAGATAATGAAGAAAGGAGCTCTTTTTAAAGCTGTTTTAATTTTATTTTGTATTTTATTTTTTTGGAGGGGTGTTGAAAAAATTGATGCTCAACAAGTTGAAATTTCCCAAGATGTTCTTATCGCTGCCGTTGTTCAAATATGGCTGGATTTTAGAATTTCCACTACTACTCTTGAGCTTTTGCCTCCTCTTGTGGCAGTTGATGGAACCTTGAATGTTGGTTCAAGCACAGATGTTGTTTTAAGCTTGGGAACCAACAATAGTGGAGGTTGGGATATTAAAATTAAAAGTTTAAACAATGGCTTGTATTCTTCTGCTGCAGATTATACTATTTCTTCTTCAGCTCCGGTCTCTGATTTAGTTGCAGGTACAGAAGGTTATGGCGCTAACGCCACCTCTCTTTTTTCAGGAGTTTCCATAGAAGAAATTTATGATTATTACGGAACCGATACCGTGGGAGAATTGGTCAATCAATACAGAGTATTGTCATTTTATGATAGTTATCATCAAATGGTTGATATAGTAAAACTTCAAATTAAAGCCGCTGCCTCTTTAATGACGCCATCTGGTTATGATTATCAAGATACGATTGTAATTACGATTATACCGAGAATATAATAAAAATTCGAAATTCAAAATGCAAAATTCAAAACTGTTTAAAACGTTTTTTCTGTCTTTGGTAATCATCTCTTTACTTTTTGCTTTTACTTATGTTAAAGCCCAGACAAAAAGCGCTTCTCTGTTTTTGTTGCCTTCAAGCGGAAGCTACAAAATAGGCAGCGCTTTTTCAATAACCTTAGCTGTTAATAGCCCAACTGAATCAATTAACGCTGCTCAAGCCCTTTTAAAATTTGATCCGACCATAATTCAAGTAAGAAATATTTCAAACGCAGGCTCAATATTTAAATATTGGCCAGAAGAGCCCACCTTTTCTAATACTGCTGGGACAATAAAATTTGTTGGCGGCTCTCCTACAGCTTATAAAGGCAGTCAAGGAAAAATAATTACTATTACTTTTGGAGCAGTCAAAGAGGGCACAGCTTTTGTTACTTTTACCAGCGGTCGGGTTTTGGCTGCCGATGGTTTGGGTACAGACATTACTAACAAATTGACTGGCGGAACTTATACTATTACTTCAGCTGGAGTTACCCTCCCTCCAACACCAGTTGTCGGAACTCCATCTGCTCCAAAAATTTCTTCTCTTACCCATCCTGATTCAGAAAAATGGTATGCTAACAATTCACCGGTTTTTAGCTGGGAAGTACCCGATAATATTACAGGAGTTCGTTTGTTAATTGGAAAAAGAAGCGACGCTATCCCTAATGTTGTTTACGAACCTCCAGTTTCAGAAAAGAAAACCGAAAATTTAGAAGACGGTATTTGGTATTTTTCAGCTCAATTTAAAAATGAAGTTGGTTGGGGACAAATAGGTCGTTTTAAAGTCCAAATTGATACTACTCCGCCAAAAGATTTTGAAATAAGAATGGATAATGAAGGAGATTCAGCTAATCCTGCTCCAATTTTTTACTTTGAAGCAATAGACGAAACTTCGGGAATTGACTTTTATGAAATAATTTTAAACAATCAATCTTTTGCCGAAGTTAAACCGGATGAAGTAAAAAATGGCTGGAGAATCTCTCCTTTGTCTCCGGGAAATTATTCTTTAATCGTTAAAGCCCTTGATAAAGCTCAAAATTCTACTCAAAGCAAAAATACTCTTTCTTTCTCTGTTCAACCAATTCCTTTAGAAGTAGAAAAAATACCTTCTAAAATTTCAGAAAAGGAGCCATTAGAAATTAAGGGTAAAACCTTATCTGAAATCACTGTCAAAATTTACGTTGAAAAAGAAGGACAAACGCCTATTATTAGGGAAATCAAATCTGACCAAGGCGGCTATTTTCAATTCCAAGAACTTTTAAAAAAGGGAAAATATTTTATTTATCTTCAGGCCCAAGATAATAGAGGGGCTTTGAGCAAAATGACCGATAAACATTCTTTAGAGGTGGTGGCTGAAAGATTGACTCTTTATTTAACAATTCTTTTAATTATTCTTATAATCATTGGAATATTGATTATTTTCTGGTTATGGTGGAAAATTAAAAAAGAAAAGGAAGAATCAAAAAAGAAAGAAACTAAAAAGAAAGAAGATCCCAAAGAAATAGCCCTTAAAATTTTAAAAGAAAAAATCCAAGAACAAATTAAGTATTTACAAGATAAGGTTGATTTGAGCAGGAGCGAGACCCGTTTGCTTAATGCCTTAAAAGAGGCCTTAAAATTGACAGAAGAACAAAACAAGCAAGAGCAAAAAGAACAATAAAACATATGGATATATTGATTTTATTAATTATTTTAATTTTAATTGTTATTTTAGGATGGGTAGGATATTGGTTTTTTCTTTGGCAGAAAAAGATAAAAAAAGAAACAAAAGAAGTGAAAGAGATCACCGAAGATGTTTTTTTGAAATTGCGGGGAAAAATTGAAAAAGAGATTGAATTTTTAGACAATACCCCAGGTTTGAGCGAACAAGAAAAGAAAATCAGGGATAATTTATATAGGGCATTATCTGAGGCAGAATCGGTTATAAAAAAAGAACTAAAAGATGTTGAAAAAACAGTTGAATAAAATAAGAGAAACACCCCTATTAATCTTTGTTATTTTAACCATTTTTTTGTATCAAGAAATCGTTTTTGCTCAGGGGCAATTTAAGTCTCAAACCGCTATTCAGTTTTTCGTGGCCGATGAAAAAACTCAACCAGGAGACATTATCGTTAAAAAAGAAGAAAAATTGGTTAGAGCTGACAAGCCTTATGATTCAGATATTTTAGGAGTGGTTGCTTTTGAACCCCTATTAACAATTGGTAAAGAAGCACCGGGCAGTTTACCGATAGTAATTTCCGGAATAACTTTGGTTAAGGTTTCCGGAGAAAAAGAAGCAATAAAAAAAGGAGATTATTTAACTTCCTCTAATCAGCCGGGGGTGGCCCAGAAAGCCGTCTATCCCGGCTTTGTTATCGGTAAGTCTCTGGAAGATTTTGAAGGCAAAGAAGGATTAATAAAGGTTTTTATCAATCCCCATTGGGCATCTTTTGAACCGGAAAAATCCTGGCAAAAATTAACTTTTAAAGAGGTCGTAGGAAGAATTCTGAGCGCTTTAGAAAGAGATGTTCCCGCGGTTTTGCGTTATATTTTCGCCATTTTGCTTGCAAGCGGAAGCTTTATTGTTGGTTTTCGCGCCTTTGTTAGAAATTTAAAAGAAGGAATAGTTGGTATTAGCAGAAATCCTTTGGCAAAAAATAGTATCAGATTGGCAATGATATTAAATCTTATTGGAATTGTTGTTATTACTCTTGCTGGACTTGGATTGGCTTTGCTGGTTATACTATTATGATGATATCTAAATTCAAAATGCAAAATACAAAAATAAAAATAAAAGAAAAGAATATAAAAAAGAATTTTTTATCTTTTTTAAATTTTTCTTTTTCATTTTGATATTTGATTTTTGATTTCTGCATTAATTAAAAATATATGAATTACTTACTTTTAATTCTTTTCATTATCTTTTTGGGTGTGGTGGGAATAGTGGCTTGGCTTTTGTTTTTTTTAAGAAAAAAAAATCAGTCTTCAAAAGAGGATTTAAAGATAGAGGAAGGGTTAGGCGTAAAAGAAAACAAAAGAGAAACCGTTCAAGTTAAAATAAAAGAAGCAGATGGAGAAGATAAAGATGAATTAGAAGTGTTAGATAAAGAAAAATATTCTGAGAAGGACCTTTATCCAACCGATGGTTTTTTTGTTAAGTTTTCTCAAGATTTTAAGAAAAAATTAGAAGAAAGTTTTAGCAAAGAGACCGAAATCGCTATTAAAAATTTTTTAGAAAAAATTAGCGAGAGCTCAACTGAAATTTTAAAAAATTATCAGAACCAACTAAAAGATATTGACGAAGAACTTCGTAAAACTTATTCGGCTTTTTTTGAAGAAATGACAAATGAAAATAAAAAAATAAAATCTCAATTAAATAAAATGTTAAGCCAAGAGCTTAGTTGGTATAAACAAGAAAACGAGAAATTGAGAAAAATTTTGATAGATGAATTTAAAAAAGAAACATCTTCTTGGTTAGGGCCTCTTCAAGAATCTTTGAAAAAGAAAATAGAGAAAACCGAGAAAGAAATTGAACAATATAAAGAAAATAAAATCAAAGAGATTGATCAAAAAATTTATCAAATTATTGAGGGAGTGATAGAAAAAGCGGTTGGAAGAACAATTGATCTTTCAACTCATGAAAAATTGATCATTGAAGCCCTTGAAAAAGCCAAAGCAGAGAATTTTTTTGTAGAAGAAGAAAAATAAACCCATGGAAGAACTTTTTTCTGAAATTGAAAAAAAAGTTAACAGCCGTGAAGACTTGATTTTTTATTTGGAAGAGATTGACCGAGCTTCGGAGTTAATTTTGAAAAATCCTAACAAAAAATTAGCTGAAAAATTAAAAACTAAAATTAGCGGAGATTTATTTAAAATTTTAATAAAATTAGAACAAAAGAAAAAAAACAAAGACTTTCAAGGGTTAATATCTTTTCTTGATTCGTTAAGAGATTATTTATCTTCTTTGTCTCAGGTGAAATTAGAAATTGCTTTTTTGCCTCAAGAAGAAACGATTGCTAAAATTAATCGTTGGTTTGAAAAAGAATTAAAGAAAAAAGTAGTTTTAGATATAAGAGTCAATTCTAGAATTGGAGGAGGAGCAATTATTGAATATCAGGGGAAATTGGCTAATTTTTCTTTAGTTCAGGAAATAAAAAAGATAAAACTAAGTGAGGTTGTTAAGTAAATCAGGGTGAATTGCCGGACTTGAGAAAAGGAGGATAGGTTTTTCAAAAAAATAAAACAAGGTTGAGCGAATATTGTATTTTTTAAATTATTCTACTCCATTATGGAGAATCAGGAATTTAAGAATTATCTTGAAAACACAAAAGAGATTGGACAAATCGTTTATTATAGCGACCCTATTGGTTATGTGGCAGGCTTGCCATCTTTAATGATAGGTGAGGGCATAATTACCGAAGATGGAGAAAAGGGTATAGTTTATGATATTGAAAGAAAAAGATCTGGTATTTTAATGATAGAGGGAGAAAAGGTAGAAGCAGGAAAAAGGGTGACGAAAACCAACGAACTTTTTAAAATTTTAGTTTCAGACGGTCTTTTGGGTAGAATTGTAAATCCTGTTTGTCAGGCAGTAGATAAATTAGGGCCTATTGCTGGAAAAAAAGAACATCTATTTATCCAAAATAAGGCGCCCGGCATCACTCAAAGAATTAAAATACACGCACCCTTAGAGACGGGAGTAATGATAGTGGACCTGTTGGTTCCTCTTGGTCATGGTCAGAGAGAAGCGATTGTGGGTGATTCTAAAACCGGAAAAACCCAATTTCTTTTGCAGACCCTTTCTCATCAAGTAAAAAAGGGGTCAATTGGTATCTATGTAGGAATAGCCAAGGAGTCTTCATCTTTAAAATCAGCGGAAAGCTATTTAAAAGAAATGAAAATTTTTAATAAAACTGTTATGGTGATTACTTCTTCAAGCCAATCATTGACCCTTCATTACTTGGCGCCTTTTTCTGGAATGGCTATTGCTGAATATTTTCGTAACAAAGGTTATAGGGTAGTAATTGGATTTGATGATTTAACCAATCATGCTAAAGTTTGTAGAGAAATTTCTCTTTTGTTTAAACGAACCCCAGGTAGAGAGGCTTATCCTGGTGATATTTTTCATATCCATGCCACCTTAATGGAGCGGGCAGGTAATATTAGATTAGATAATGGTAAAGAAGCGAGTATTACCGCCTTACCGGTTGCTGAAACCTTAGAGAACGATATTTCTGGTTATATTCAGACAAATTTATTGGCAATGACTGATGGTCATATTTTTTTTGATGCCAATGAATTAAAAAGAGGAAGATTGCCCGCGATTAATCCTTTTTTATCTGTTTCCAGAGTGGGCAATCAAACCAGAGGGTTTTTACAAAAAGATTTGGTGGACAAAATTAAACGTAAACTAATTGAATATAGAAGAATTTTAGAAGTTGCTCAGTTTGGAAGCGAACTTTCAAGAGAAAGCCAAAAAACACTTGAATTGGGGGAGAGGATAGAAATTCTTTTTCAGCAGGATTTTAAAACCACCATTCCACAATCCCTTCAATTTGTTTTGTTTGGTTTGTTGTTTTCTGGTTTTTGGAAAGATGTTTCTAAAAATATAATGGAAAAAGAAATTATTAAAATAATAGAAACATTTAGTAAAGAGGACCTTAGCGATTTAGAAGAAAAAATTCAAAAAATGAAAAATGCGGAGCAATTAAAGGATCTTTGTGAAGAAATTGCTTCAGCTATAGAAAGATTCGTCTAGATCATAAGACTTCTAAACCTTTTGATTAAAATTAGAATTTGAAAACATATGTTAACAATTAAGGAAATCCAAAAAAAAATAAAAGCGGTTTCAATGATTGAAAGAATATCGCGAGGATATCAAGAAATTTCGCAAGAAACAATGAACAAGATTAGAGAAGCAACCTTAAAAAATCGAAAATTTATTGAAGAACTTTTGAAGGTGTTCGTTGAAGCAAAAAATGCTTATGTAATAGAAAAAGAAAGAGAGGAAGAAGAAAAAAAAGAGAAAGAAATTCTTTTTGAACCGCAAAAAGAAAAAATAGCAATTTTTCTTTCTGCCAATGCCAGATTTTATGGTCAATTAACTTTAGAAATCTGGCAAAAAGCTTTAAATTATTTAAAAGAAAACAAAAGCGATTTGTTGGTAATAGGAGAAACGGGTAAATATTTGGTTCAAAAGAGCGAACTTAATAATAATTTCCATTATTTTTATCTTGACGATGAGAAACCAGAGGATACTCAAATTAAAAAAATTATTGAATTTATTAAAAACTATAAAGATATTAAGGTTTTTCACGGAAAATTTAAAACGGTTGTCTATCAAGAGGTGATGGAGACGGACATTTCAACAAGAATTCCTGAAGAAAAAACAACTGAAAGGTTTGCTTGTTTGTTTGAACCTTCTTTAGAGGAGGTATTGAATTTTTTCCAAACCGAGTTATTAACGGCTTTTTTTACTCAAACCTTCCTTGAACACCGTTTATCAAGACATGCTACCCGGACTGTTCAAATGTATTACGCCCAAAAAAAAGCAAAAGAAAAAAAAGAGGAATTAGAAGGTAGAACTCGCAAATTAAAGTGGCAAAAATTAAACGAAAGATATCAAGAAATTAGTATTTCTTCACAATTATGGAAATAAAACAAGAAAAAAAAATAGAAGAAGAAGCAGGTTATATCCGAGAAATTCATGGAGATATTGTTGAAGTAGAAATGTATCAAAAAGGTCCTTTTAAGAACGAGATATTGTTTTTGGAAGAATATCTTGATGTTTTATTAGAAGTGCAAAAGGTTTGGGTAGGAGAAACTTTTCGCTGTTTATGTGTTGTTCTTTCTGGTTTTGAAAAGGTAAAAAAAGGAGCAAAAGTGCTTAGAACATATGAAGTTTTTCAAGCCCTTTTAGGAGAGGAGCTGTTGGGAAGGGTTATTAATATTTTTGGTCATCCAATTGACGGAAGAGGCCCTTTTATCATAAAGGAAAGAAGGCCTATCTATCAAAAACAATCATATGAAGAAGTTGTTTTAGGAAAAGAAATAATTGAGACAGGGATTAAGGCGATTGATTTTTTTACACCTTTAATTAAAGGAGAAAAAATAGGATTGTTTGGAGGGGCTGGTGTAGGCAAGACTGTTTTGTTAATAGAATTGATGCATAACCTTGTTTTTCACCAAAAACAAATTTTAGTTTTTGCTGGTTTGGGAGAAAGAATTAGGGAAGGGCAGGAGTTGTGGAAGACCATGGAGGATGTAGGGGTTTTACCCTTTGGAACATTGATTTACGGCCAAATGGATGAGCCTGCTTCTATTAGAATAAAAGTCGGCTTTGTGGCTGCCACTATAGCTGATTATTTAAGAGAAAAACAAAAAAAAGACGCCTTTGTTTTTATTGATAATATTTATCGTTTTGTTCAGGCAGGAAACGAACTCTCAACAATGATAGGAGAAATTCCCTCAGAGGGGGGATATCAAACTACTTTACAAAGCGAAGTAGGAAAACTTCAAGAAAGATTTATTTCAACAAAAAAAGGAGTAATAACTTCTATTCAGGCAGTTTATGTTCCAGCTGATGATATTACTGACCCTGGCGTTCAAGCAATTTTACCTTATCTTGATTCTTATGTGATTTTATCAAGAGATATTTATCAAGAAGGAAGAATGCCGGCAATTGATTTATTAGCTTCCTCTTCTGCTGCTTTGGACCCAAAAACAGTAGGAGAAAAACATTATCATCTTTTTATTGAATCAAGAAAAGTTTTAGAACGTCACCGAGAACTTAAAGAAATAATTTCAATTGTTGGAGAGGCAGAGCTTTCAGTTGAAAACAGGACTATTTATCACCGAGCAGAAAAACTTCTTAATTTTATGACCCAAAATTTTTCTGTGGTTTTAGATCAAACAGGTAAAGCTGGGCAGTATGTTAAAAAAGTAGACACCGTAAAGGGAGTAGAAACAATTTTGACCGGTAAGGTTGATAATATTCCCGATGAAAAATTTTTGTATATTGGAAAAATTGATGAAGCAAGAAAATAAAAATTTTCTAAACCTCAAATCACCTTTAATTCTAAACAAATCACAAATTCTAAACCAATAATATTTGAGAATCTGAACACCATTTTTTGTAATTTGATAAAGATGTGGTGTAGTAGAATAATTAATAGAATAATTAAAAGGTTGACACCCTAACAAGTAATATTTTACCATATCTATGAAAGTAAAAAACTTAACACTAGAATTTAAATTCAAGATTGCCAAGCTAAACGGATAATCCTTTGTTGGTCAGTTGGGCTTCAAGAAGATACTAATAATAATTCCCTGAAAGGTTATCAAAAAAGCCATACACCGCTTGAGAAAGTGAAGGTTAATCTAGGTGCAGTTATTATTCATCAAGAGCAGGATTCAATCTTTACCGATTGTGAGTATGCCGGCACCCCCTTGAATGATGGAATTGTTCGCCGTTTTACCAAAAAAGATTTTAAAGACAATTCAGTCACAGAATCTTGTATTAGTCATTTTAAAGACGAGTACCAAGATTAGATTCAACAAGCCAATTTTTATGAATTGAGAAAGAGCTAAAACTTCTCCAAACTTAGCGGCTCACTTCAAAATTGGAATTTGTTTGGAATTTATAAATTAGAATTTAAAATTTTAATTTTATGCAATTACACGAAATACGACCTATTCACAAATTTAAGAAACCAAAACGAGTAGGAAGAGGCGGCAAAAGAGGTACTTATTCCGGTAGAGGACAAAAAGGCCAAAAAGCCAGAGCGGGCAGAAAACTGAAACCCGTTATCCGGGAATTAATAAAAAGATATCCCAAATTAAGAGGATACAAATTTAAGTCAAAAATCAAAAATAAAAAATCAAAAATTACAATTGTTAATTTAGATGTTTTAGAGAAAAAATTTAAAGCAGGAGATAAAATTAATCCGAAAATCTTGTTGGAAAGAAAAATCATCAATAAAATAAAAGGTAAAGTTCCTACCATTAAAATTCTAGCAAAAGGAGAAATAACCAAAAAATTAATCATTGATGGTTGTCAAATATCAAAGCAAGCAAAGGAGAAAATTGAGAAAGTTGGCGGCTTAATAAAATAGATTATGTGGTATCAAAAAATTATCCAGATTTTCAAAATTAAAGATTTGAGAAATAAAATCCTTTTCGTTTTGGGGATTTTTGTTATTTTTCGGATAATGGCAAATATTCCCACCCCCGGTGTTAACATTGAAAATCTTAAAAATTTCTTCAATGAATTTCAAATGTTTGGTCTTTTAAATATATTTACCGGTGGAGCATTACAAAATCTTTCAATTGCTATGTTGGGGTTGGGGCCCTATATCACTGCCGTTATTGTAATGCAGTTATTAACCATGATTTTTCCCCAGCTGGAAAAAATGTATAAAGAAGAGGGCGAGGCGGGCCGACAGAAATTTAATCAATATGGCAGAATTTTAACCGTTCCCTTTGCTATACTTCAGAGTTACGCTATGCTCAACTTGCTCGCGCGTCAGCAGGTAATTGGCACCCTTTCTCCGTTAACTCTTTTTAGTTCAATTCTTACCATTACGGCTGGTTGTGTTTTTTTAATGTGGCTTGGCGAGTTGATTTCGGAAAAGGGGATTGGTAATGGCGTATCATTATTGATTTTTGCCGGTATTGTGGCTGATTTTCCAACTAACATTCGCCAGGTCTATTTTGATTTGTCGGGTAATCCTTCAAAAATTCCCAATTATTTATTATTTTTTGGTTTATCCCTTTTGATTATTGCCGGAGTAGTTTTAATCAATGAAGCCAGGAGAAATATTCCGATTTCTTATGCCAAAAGGGTTAGGGGGCAGCGAATATACGGCGGAGCTTCCACTTATCTACCCTTAAATGTTAATCCGGCTGGAGTAATTCCTATAATTTTCGCTTTGTCAATTTTACTCTTCCCGGGAATGATTGCCAGTTTTTTGCAGGAAAGCGGAGGAATAATCGGCTCGATTGCTCAAAATGTGGGCAACTTATTTCAAAACCAGTGGTTTCACGGTATTCTTTACTTTCTTTTAGTTGTCCTTTTTACCTATTTTTATACTGCCGTTACTTTTGATCCGAAAACAATTTCCGAAAATCTTCAAAAAATGGGCGGATTTATTCCGGGAATTAGACCGGGAGAAAGCACTGCTAATTTTATGTATTATATTTTAAATCGGGTTTTGCTTATCGGCGCTCTTTTTTTAGGAATTATTGCCGTGGCACCATCAATTGTTGGCGGAATTACTGGTGTAATGGTTTTCCAATTTTTAATCGGCGGGACATCTTTATTGATTGTCGTTTCGGTAGTTTTAGAAACGATGCGTCAAATTAATGCCCAACTCCAGATGCGGGAATATGAAACATTTTAAACCACCAAAGTTTATAATTGTTCTTGGTCCTCCCGGTTCGGGAAAAGGAACACAGGCCGAATTATTAGCAGAAAGATTTGGTTTTTTTCAATGGGAAACCAGCGCTATTATCGGTAGAATTATAGAGCAGGCAAAAAAGGGAGAATTTGTGGAAATTTCTGGTAAAAAATATTATTTTGAAGATCAAAAAGAAATCCGTCGCAAAGGATTACTATGGGACGGGAATTTTGTATTTTATTTCACAAAGAAAAAAATTGAAGAACTTGTCAAAGAAGGAAAAGGAATAGTAATGTCTGGTTCTCCGCGGGTAGTTTCTGAAGCAGAAAAACTTGTTCCTTTTTTAAAAAAATTGTACGGCCCAAAAAATATTGCTGTAATAATACTTACATTAAGTCCCAAAGAAACAATTTGGAGAAATACCCATCGTAAAGAATGCGAACTGGCGACTCATTCAATTTTATACACAAGAGAGACGGCAAAACTTACTAAATGTCCTTTAGATGGTTCAAGATTATTATCCAGAAAGGATGATAAACCTAGCATTATAAAAACAAGATTAAAAGAATATAAAGAAAAAACCCTTCCCGTGATTAAATTATTTAGAAAAGAAGGCCTGAAAGTAAAGGAAATTGACGGCGAACAAGCAGTAGTTGATGTCTTTGAAGATATCCTAAAAGCTCTAAAAACATAAATCCAGTAAAACTTTTAAAACCTTAAACATAAAAACCTTAAATGGGAAAAATTGAAAAACTTCAAATTTTTAAAGATAGTAGATTTTTTTAACTTTTTTAGATTACTTTTTAGATTACATTTTAACATTCAAAAGAGACGCAAAAGAGATAGATTTTTTTATAAGTTTTGGCAAAAAACCTTAAAATGATTTCAATTAAGAATCCAGCCGAAATTGAAATAATGGGAGAAGCCGGTAAAATTCTGGCAAAAATTATGAAAGAATTAGAAAAAGAAGTCAAGCCGGGCGTGAAAACTAAAGAATTAGACAGGTTAGCGGAAAAATTGATTCTATCTTCTTCATTTAAAGCTTCTTTAGATAAAAAATCAGCGATAAAATGCTCTTTTAAAGGTTATGAGGATTTTCCGGCTTGTCTTTGTGTTTCAATCAATGAAGAAATTGTTCATGCGGTTCCTTCCAATAGAGCTTTAAAAGAGGGCGATATTGTTTCTCTTGATTTGGGAATTTTTTACAAAGGTTTTCATTCGGATATGGCAGTAACTTTGCCAGTGGGCAAGGTTAATGCCGAGGCCCTGCGTCTCATCAAGATTACAAAAAAGGCCTTAAAAAGAGGAATTAAAAAAGCCAGAATTGGTAATACTTTCGGCGATATCGGCAACACCATCCAGCGATATGTTGAATCGCAGGGATTTAATGTTGTTAGAGAATTGTGCGGGCACGGCATCGGCAGGCAGCTTCACGAAGAGCCAAAGGTTATGAATTACGGAGAAAGGAAAAGTGGACCAGAAATTAAAGAAGGAATGGTATTTTGCATTGAACCTATGGTTACAATGGGCGAGTGGAGATTAAAAAAAACTGCTGACGGTTTTGGTTATCAAACCAAAGACGGCTCTCTTTCTGCTCATTTTGAGCATACCGTAGCAATAATAAATGGCAGCGCCCACGTATTAACAACATTAGAGTAAAGATGATTTAGAAAAGACGATATTGTTCATTACTATTGAGGAAGATTTTGTTAATTAGAATTTAAACTTTTTAATTTTTTGACATTAATATCTTTAACCAAAAATTACTTAATTGACTTTTTGCGCTTAATACCAAAACACTTTATTTTTCTCAAAATAACTAAAGTTTTGCTCAATATTAATTAACAGCCTTGGATTTTCCAAAATGTTAGTATATTATGCATTTTATTGAATCTTTTTAGTAGATTGTGTACTATTATCATAGATAGTTTTTCTCGTTGGTTAAGTTTATCACCTTATATTAATAATAGTATTTGTGGCTACAATGTTAAATGGAATTTCAACAATAGCTAAAAATATAAAAAAAATAAGAAAGAAAAAGGGCATTTCGCAAGACAAACTCTCAAAACTTGCCGATATTGCCTATAACACCATTATTAAAATTGAATCCGGGGCTATCCAAAATCCCACTATTAAAACTGTCCAGAAAATAGCTAAAGCCCTTGATGTTTCTTTAGATGAATTAACTAAATAATGATTATGGAGTTTCAAGATTTAATAAAAATAAAGATAAAACAAAGACTGCAAAAAATTTATCAAGAAAGGAAAAAGTGGAATGCCTCAAGAGGCCCATTTAATCAATCTTCTATTAAGAGAAGAGATTTGATTTTATTTGAACAGCAAATTTTAGAAAATTTAATCACAAAAAAGATATGAAATTTCAGGATTTAATAAAACTTTATGAGAAGAAAAAGGTGCAACACGGCGCGGAAGCTTTTAGATATATCTCAAAATTACTAAAGGAAGCCAAAGAAATACACAAAAAAGATTGGTTTAAATCGCCGACTCCAAACAAAGACCACGAGCAATCTTGGCGCGCCTTCAAAGGTAAAAATTTAGAAGAACCTGTTATCCATATAAATTTATGAGTTATCATATTCTTTTGGTTGGACAAGAAAATTTTCAAACGTGTATTGAAAAAGGTATTTATGGTGGCGTAGAATCATCATTAGAAAGAGTAAACTCTGAAGTTATATCTTGTACTCTTGCGGTTAAGCCAGGCGACTTCATATTTTTCTATGTCAAGAATATGGGAATTTATGGTTTATGGCGAGTGACTACGGAGCCATTTTATGACCAAACCCCACTATTTGGAAAAAATGATGGTCAAAAGTACCCCTTTCGTTTTTGTTTTGAGCCAACCGTCAGAAAGTTTCCTAAACCAGTTGTCTTGAGTGACATTTTAGATTTAAGAGATAAAGGCAAAATTTGGACTTTTGATTTAGGTTCCCTAACTAAGAAGAACCAATATATTATTACAACTGAGGAAGGAAAAGAAATAATTAGACTTTTGTTAAGAAATAACCCAGTTTTTATTCCAGCAGGAGAGTTAATCTCGCCATATAGACCAAAATCTTATAAAAACATCCCTTTATCTTTAGAATGTGATAATAGAGGAAGAATAAAGTATGAGGGATTTCTTAATGCTTGGTTCATGAAATCTTTTGCAGATGGCAAATTAAAAAATCTGATTGGTGATTATAAAGACTTTTTAAATTATGTCCCGACCTCCTTTAATAAAATAATGGATTTGTTTTTGACTCACGTAACTCCGATTGATTCTGTTGAAATACTTCATAAATTTACTTGCATTGAATTAAAAACAGATGTGGTAACAGAGGATAATCTACGTCAGATTATCAGGTATGAAAATTGGCTGGTTAGAAAATTAGCTGACGGCGACGCGGAAATGGTACAAAGTATTCTGATTGGTTTCGATTTTGAGGAGGAAGTATTAAAATACATAGATAAGAGAAGGATGATTGAAGAGAAAACCGTTAGATTATTCAAATACGAAGTTGATAAAAATAAAAAGGATCTTCTATTAACTGAGATATGATTTCCAGAAAATATAAATGTAAAAATTGTGGTTATAAAGGGAATAAGTTAATATTCCAGTTTAATGATTATGGCTATTGTTTAGCTACAAATGAAGAAGAACCAGAGTATAAAGGTAGAGTACCGAAATGGGCAGAAGAAAAGGGCGATGCAAAAATTGGTAAGCCAGTTAGTTGTCCAAAATGTCGTAGTTGGGGGGTGGGTAATTTTGAAATTATCAAACAGTAATTGACCCAGTGTGTAAAAAGAAAATTTACCTCCGTTGGGTTTAAGATTTATCAAATGCTTGTTGATAATGTAAAGTTTGAACCGATTGATTTAATTTGTGTAACAAGAAGAAATCAAAGCTCTAATACGAGAGTTTGGCATTATCGGGTCCAAAAGTTCAATTTCTTTTTGCGCGGATTTAAGTATTTAATTTTGGTCAAAAAACCAGATGGCAAGGTCGAAAATTCTAAAAAAGCCACAAAAGTAAAGTGGCAGAGGTATAAATAAACTTATTAGGAAATCGCAATAGAGAGGTTACAACTACGAAGAAGTTAAAGCTCGTCAGCGCGGCTATCTTTAAGGAGGGTCCGGCCCACCCGATTATGTAAAAGACGGGAGAAAGGGTGAAGTTAAGCGGTGAGCTCGCCCCCTTGATAGGAGTACACTTATTAAACTTGCTCGCAGGGGAATAAATGAGATAGTTAGCAAGAAAGGATTTACTAGGCCAGCGAAAGAGTATGCGTATGATTGATTCAAAGGAAAAGATAGTTGTTAGAAAGAAACAATTTTACGGCGGCTCGCCCGCGAAACGGGCAAGGGGGATGCACAAAAAAGAAAGGGATTTGAGTGTCATCTCCACCAGGAATTTTTGCCCGCTCGCACCTTTTGGATAGTGGATGGGAGTGCCGCTTCACAGGGGCATTGGTCAATTGTCCTGTTCAAAGTAGGTTCGGATTCGGTCATATAATTGCAACATAAATAAACTTTTTAGTAATTTCGTCAACAAATTAATTCTAAAACTGCATAAAGAACGGAAAAACTGGCTCGCCGCGCTGTGCGCGGCGAGCCAGTTTTCTCTTTGCCGCGGCGCAACGCGCCGCGGCTCTGCTCGGCAAAATCCCCGAAAGTTTAATTCTGGTGTATCTATATACCACGCCCGAGCCTATTTTAACAAAGCCCGAGCCTATTTTAACAAAGCCAGAATCTATTTTAACAAAAATTGCTGACACTAACAAACATGGCACCAACTATTGCTTTGCGGCGGCCCGCCTCGCAGAAAAACTTTATACTTTATTTACAATTTTGATTTTGCGCGCAACCAATTTTTCTTATAAAAAGGAAAAGAAAGTTTTTCTGCTTGGTTCCTCATTTTCGGAGGAGGCGTCAGAATTCAATGCGCACGAGGCAAAGAAAAAACTATTTTTTGTTTTGTTTTTCCGATGTTATATGTGGTAAGTACAAGAAAATTTTTCTCTAAATAATAGCCGAATATATATTAAAACTGTTGAATAATTATTTTTTAACTTCCAAACCTTCCCCGTTAATTTGCCAGGGCATTTTAGCGGGGAAAGTTTGCGAGGGAATTATTGTTTCAATAGTTTTTATTTTAATAGTTTTGATTGTTTTTTCTAATTTTTAATTATTCAACTATTCAATTATTCAATACTTTCATAATTTCGCAGGCAAATTTATTGAAGATAAAGACTATGTTTTTTGATTAAATCGTAACTCGGCGAGGTACCAGAATTTGTCTCCAAAGAAAAACTCAAAATTGTTACCTCGCTTTGTGAGATAAAAACTGTCAAAGAAGCAAAAAAATATCTGCCCTAATCAAATTTTGTAAATCGTAAAAAATTTTTTCATATCGCTTACTGAAGAAATCCTGTGAAATTTCTGTTTTTTCTGTCTTTATCCTTTACTTTTCTCTTTGATTTAATGTAGTATATCTTTGGGGGATTTTGTACTCTAAAAATTGAAAATGAAAAAAAGAGAAATAGTAAAAAATGAAACAAAAAATAATAGAAAGAATTTCAGCAAGACAATTGCTTGAAGGAGTTTACAGTTCTCTTAAAAACAAGCTTGGAGGCAGAGAGATTCACTTGCCATCCAAAGCAATGGTTGAGATTGCTAATGATTCAGATTGGCACAGAACACGAATTGGGTATAGTGCTTATGAGACAGCATTACTATTGAATGTTGAAGGAAAGGAATGGGCGGTTGCCTTCGGAACTAATTGCGGAAGTTATCCAGCAGAGCCATATAATTGCGATATTGCCGCTGTTTCTGTTTTCCCAATTGGGAAATCTGATGAGGAAATTGCAAAAGAAGTTTATAAAGCTCTTAAAAAGGGGAGTTACTTCCGCAACTCTCTGATTTACACATTGGCCGATGGACAATTAGCAGTTAGCAAAAACAGCAAATTTGGCCAAAAGGTATTGGAGCTCTTGAGGCCAAAAATTAAAGAGTTTATTGTGCAAGATTTAGAAACCGATTCTCGCTACCTTTATTTAGATTTACGTCCGGTAGTTAAGTGTGCCATTGAGTACAAACCAGAATTTGTTTCTTTTCTATGTGATATATTTCGGTCTGTCCTTGCCGCGTGAAATCACTTTTAGGGCTCGTGGTGTAACCACGAGTTTTTTTTGGAATTTATGCCAAACCAAAAAATTCAAAAAAATTTTTGAAAAATTTTCTGAAAGAGTTATGACTAATTTATAGAAAAACTTCAAATTGTTAAAAAAACGCGCTGAACCGTTAAATTTTTTGGGATTTGTTATGTTTTTAATCAAAAAAGAGACAGAAAAATCATCCGCGATAATTTAAGAAATAGTTCATGTCAATAAAAATACGACGCTTGTGGATAGCGTATTTATTGTAGGAAAATAACTTTTTTAAAACATTCCTGTGTGGAGTTATCCACAGGATGGATTTTTTGTTTTGTTTTATGGTATAATAAGCTATGTAGAGTAAGTCAATGCTCGGTGGCTGGTTGGAAGCGGATGATATGGTTGGTTGTTGACTAAAACTGAATAGACTACTCGGGTTAATTTCTTGGCCGCGTAAAATGTTGAAGGTAGAAAATGTCGAAGGTAGAACCAAAAAGGTAGAAATGTTGAAGGTAGAACCTTCAACATAAAAGGACCCTTAAAGAGAAAGAAAGAAAAGAAAGAGAGAGAATCCCTACTTAATTTTATCTCATTTACAGCTGATTCTACAGCTTATCAAAGAGCTTTCTAATTTATATACTAATAAAAATAGATTACAATGGAATTTCATTTTACCATTAATGGAAGGATAGAGAAGTTTTTGAGTTTTAATAAATCTTTAATAGCGGCTTTTGTTTTGGTAAGTGTTTTATGTTTAGTTGTTTTGAATTTTTCAGGAAAGATATCTCAAGTTTTTAGACCTTGGCTTGAGAAAGAATTTTTCAAAGTAGAAGAAGGAATAAAAAAAGAATTAAACAATATTTCCCAACAAACAAAAGAAATAGTTGATTCGGGTATTCTTAATAACTACATTAAAGACGGGGATATTTTAAATCTCCTTTCTCTTTCCAGCGATGAGATAAAAAAGAGAAAATTGGGATTTTCTTTAATTACTGATTCAAAGGGGATAATTTTAAATAGAACCGAGCCAATAGGAGTTATAGGCGACAACCTCTTTCAAACCACAAACTGGGGAAGAATAATATCTCAAGGGAGAGAAGTTGTGTCAATAGAAAAAGAAAAAATATTCCCCTTAATTATAGTTGCCGCTTATCCCATTAAAGAAAACGGCAGGATTGTTGGTTCAGTTTCTAATGGTTATATTGTAAACAATGAATATGCCTTTAATTTTAAGGAAAAATATCTTTCGCAAGAAACCCAATTAGCATTTTATTCAAAAGAAGAAGGAGTTATTGGAAGTACCTTTGGAGACGAAGAAACACTAAACCTTCTCAACAGCTATTTTAACCTTGGCTCTGATATCATAACCGAAAATGTACCCAATTTAGAAAAAGAAGTAAAAATTAAAGGAAAATATTATTTTGTAAAAAATATTTCTTTTGCGGGGGTTGAAGAAAGCCGGGGAGGCGTGCTTGTTTTTCTTCCTTCACCCCATTTTAGCTACGCCTTAATTTTTGCCATTGGCATTAGTTTAGTATTTGTTTTATTGGAAATAATTATCCATCGAAGATTCTTTGATAGTAGAATTGTCCGGAGAAAACATATTTTCTTCTTGGCCATATTTTGGATTATTATCTTCTCAATTAGCGCTTTTTTAACCCTATATAAACTTGATAAAGAAGCAACTAAATTAGAAAGGCCTCCTTATTTGATTTACAATGCTATTTTAAAAATGGAACCAGAGGCTGATGTTATAGACAGATTCTTTGAAAAAAGGGTTGCAATAAAAGTTTCCTCCGGCGGCGAAGCTATTAATGCGATTCAAGTGAAATTAAAATTTGACCCCAAAATAGCCGAAGTGAAAGATATTATTACCACCAAATCTTTCTGTAAACCAGAGCTATTTATCAGAAAAGAAATTGACAATGAAAACGGAATAGTGGAAATAATTTGCGGATTGCCAACACCTGGTTTTCAAGAACAAGTTGGAACGGTCGCTGAACTAATTATTCAACCCTTAGGAATAGGTCAGCTTGTTTTTAAGTTTGAAAAAGATACTGGTGTTTTTGCTAATGATGGTTTGGGCACAAATGTTTTAAGAATGACGGTGAATGGATTTTATCAAATCACTAGTTATGACAAAGAACAATCAATCAAGGAAGGACCTCTTCCTATTTTCTCTTATACTCATCCTAATACTGAAAGATGGTATAAGAAAAAAGAAATTTACTTGGCTTGGCCTCACTTGATAGATGCTCTGGGTTATAGATATGCCTTAAATCAAATTCCTGATTTTGTTCCAACTGAAAATAATTTTACAAAAGAGAATAATTTAACGCTTAAAGTTGAAAAAGACGGCATTTATTACTTTCATTTATTTCCTGTAATCCCGGGAAAAGAAAATGCTACCGAAACACTTTCTCATTTAAAAGTAATGATTGATTCTAATCCTCCTTTTCCAGCAAAAATTCTGGTGAGTCAACAAGAAATTAACGCTGGAGAGATGGTAAGATTTAATTTTACTACTCAAGACGAACTAAGCGGTTTGCAAGAAGGTTTTTATGTTAAATTTGGTTCGTGGGGGCAGTTTTTACCGATAAAACCGCCTTTATATATACCATTTTTAGAAAAAGGCGAGTACCTGATTACAATAAGATCTTTTGATAGGGCTGGTAATTTTAGCGATTCCTCTGTAAAGATTAAAGTAAAGTAGATGAAGTTTTGGGGTAGATTATGGAGATATAGATTATTTTGAGAATAAGGAAGTTATTTGTTTTGGGAAGCATAAAAGAAGTCTAAAAATCCTCCTCATTTTTTAAAGAGGAGGGTTTTATTTGGTTTTTAGTTATCCACAGATAGAAGCTTGACAGGGGGATTTGATAATGAGAAAATGGACCAAGGAAGCTTATCTCGGTGTCCGAGATAAATAAAATCTCGTTAACCGAGACCCTGCTGGAATTTAGGCTGGGGTAGAAAAAATATGAAAAACATTAGGGTAGAAGCAAAACAAATTGTGACTACCCTTTGTTTTTTAAATCCAAAAAATGGTTAAAGGTTTAAAAAACAAAAACTGGATTTCTTTAAAAGAAGCATCGGAAATTTCGGGCTATACTCCAGATTATTTAGGTCAGTTAATTAGAAAAGGAAAATTGCCGGGAAAACAAGTGGTAAGCAGGATTGCTTGGCTAACAATTAAAGAAGCAATTTTGGAGTATAAAAAAAAGGAAAAAGAAACCAGAGAAAAAAAAAGGAAAATAACGCCAAAAGAAAAATTTTTTGAAAGTTTAAACGACGTAAAAGAGAGATTTTTATCTGAAATTAGGCTTTTGAGTTTGTTCTTTCGAACCTTTAAACACCTTTTAATCATAATCTTTGTTTTAATAATCAGTTTTTCAGTTATGTTGTTTTATGTGATTTTTTCCGCATCAATAAAAAATCAGAAAACAATACCAGTATGTGGGGAAATTAAGTTAGAAAAAGAAACAGAATTGCAATATTAAAAAAAATTTAAATCCCAGGCACCAATTTTCAAATTTCAATTAAATTCCAATGACCGAAATCTCAATGGCCAAAATGAATAAAAATAAATATGACTTAGAGAAAAGGTCTTTTCGGCTTGCCAAGAACGTTAATGTTTTTTTGTAAGAAGTTTCCAAAAAGCAATCAGCAATATTGAATATGTAAAACAAGTAATTAGAGTTTCTAGTTCAGTTGGGGCAAATTATATTGAAGCAAACGAAGTTCAAGTTCTAAGTAAGAAAGTAAGTAAGAAAGATTTTAAAATGATAATAAAGATCTGTTGAAAAGAAGTCAAAGAATCGGCTTATTAGTTGAGGTTAATTATAGAGATAAACGATAAGAAATTTGAAAAAGAAGGAACAATTTTAAGAAACGAAGCTATCGAATTAAAAAAGATTTTTTCCAGGGTTACAGAAAGTTTAAAATAAGTTTCAGCATTGAATCATTGGAATTTAGAATTTAATTGTAAATTGGGATTTGGAATTTGGTATTTTTAAAAAATCAATATGTTAATTCGCGACATTATTCCTCCGGAAAAAATAAGGGATGTTAAGAAAATTGTAAAAAGCGAAGTTTTGGGCATTAAAAAATTTAAAACAAAAAACCGAAAGGTTTTTAGTATTGGCTGGAGGGTTGGCGCTTTGGTTTTGATTTTGGCGGTTTTATTTTCCGGTTTTGGATTAACTTTTGCCAATTTGTTTAATGAAAAAGGAGAGGTTAAAAAAGTTGTTTTTTATCCGACAAATAGTTATCTTGAGTCGCCAAATTTAACCTCAGGAGAATTAACGGCTAAGGGGATAGAAAACGAAAACAGCACCTCTTCTACAGAGGAGGGGGTGACAGAAAAAGAAACCCTAACCAGTTGGGAAGATATAGAAAAAATTTTGGGAGAACCAAAAGCTAATTTTCAAGACTTTGATTCTTTTTCAAAAGAAAATAGCGCTGTTTATCAAGGAGGAATAGCTTCTTTAATAGTTGGAGATTTTAAGAAAAAAGAAGTAGAAAGCGAAATTAAAAGTGAAGAGAACATTAATGAAAATGAAGAAGCCGCTACCTCAACAGAAGAAGAAATTGCTACTTCAACTCAGGAAACTGTGACTACAAACCAAGAAAGCACTACTACAGAAGAAACTGTTACTTCAACAAAAGAAGAGCTTGCTACGACAACGCAAGGGATTGAAACTGAAACTGCTCCCGAAGAAATTGGAACTACAACTTTTGAAAATCAAGAACAAAATATTCAAACAGAAGATTCAAAAATAGAAGAACAAAATAATGAAAAAATAGAAATTAAAGAAGAGCTTGAACAAAAAAAAGAAAATATTGAAAATCAACAACCAGAAAGCATTAATATTGAGAAACAAAAAAACGAAGAGAGGGGCGAAAAAGAAAAGAGAGAGGAAACAGGATTTTTTAACAAAATAAAGAAATTTTTTAATTTAACAGTTTTTGCCCACGAAGAAGTATTTTTGGCAAAAATTAAAGTTACTTTTGCAGGGAAAATACGCGAAACTGACGCAAAACAAGAACGCGAAACAAGCACGAAACTTTTAACTTTATGGTGGTCATTAGATGGACAAAATTGGGATATTTTGGAGGTTAATTTTCCGCCAGAAAATTTAGAATCTGGAGTTTTAGAATATGAAGCGCCATTTTTAAAGAGCGTTGATGATGTTTATAATTTGAAAATTAAATTTGAAGGAACGGCTGAAGGAAAATTAGAAAAAGTTATTTATTTAGATAGCGTTTGGATTGAATTAGAAAGTTCAGAAAATTTATTGGAGGAATTGGTTTTGGAGATGCCAAAAAAGGATTGGAAAGCAGATGAAGAACCAGAATTTTTGATTAAAAGAGAACCGAAAGATTTTTCAACTGGTTTAAGTGGTTTTTTTGAGAGAAAACCGGAGATAAAAAGAGTAGAAATAACTTCTAAACTCAAAACTCTAAACTTTAACCAAATTAAAAACTCAAAACTCAAAACTGATTTTACAGAAGCGGAACTGACGGAGATAGATACGCGGAACAACACGGAAGAGAATCGCGAAACTGACGCGAAACAAGAGCGCGAAACTGACGCGAAAATTATCTGGGAAGAACCACTGAAAGGAAAAATAAAGACTGAGGAATTAAAACCCGGAAGAAACACCTTAAAAGTTGAGATTTCTTACAAAGGTAAAACATATATTTTAGAACAAGATTTCACCTGGGGGGTGCTGGCAATTAACCTTAACAAATCAATCTATACCCTTTCAGACCAAAAGGCATATATTCAAATGG
>FWPU01002449.1_pt1 | contig 33248 bp, 33 predicted proteins | sample 2228361 | NCBI WGS metagenome assembly FWPU01 (sample SAMEA103939777, study PRJEB20133) | metagenome
CTGGGGGTATAACGGTAATAAATATACTGCACGTGCTTCCTACAGCATATTCTTTACAGCCGACTACACCAGCAACTGTCTCGGCTTTCGCTGTGCAAAGTAAATTTTGATCGGTCTTAAAAAAAATAGACAATATTTCCTAAAAAAGTTAAAATTTTACCGATAAAACTGATTATCAAGAGGAGGAGTTATGTCAGAAGACAGGCAGAAAAGCAAGGCTCTGGAAATAGCCATGTCCCAGATTGAAAAACAGTTTGGGAAAGGTTCCATAATGAAACTGGGCAGCGATGCACTTGAGAAAGATATAGATGTCATATCAACGGGCTCCCTTTCACTTGATATTGCACTCGGTGTGGGTGGTGTTCCGAGAGGAAGGGTAATAGAAATTTTTGGTCCCGAATCGTCTGGTAAAACCACCATTTGTTTACACGTGATTGCAGAGGCACAAAAGAAAGGAGGGGCTGCAGCTTTTATAGATGCGGAACACGCCCTTGATGTGGTTTATGCAAACAAACTGGGGGTTAAAACTGATGAGCTTCTTATTTCTCAGCCAGATACAGGGGAACAGGCACTTGAGATTGCTGAGGTTCTGATCAGAAGCGGTGCTCTTGATGTGCTTGTTATTGACTCTGTTGCTGCTTTAGTGCCAAAGGCAGAGATTGAAGGAGAAATGGGTGATGCCCACATGGGACTGCAGGCAAGGCTCATGTCTCAGGCGTTAAGAAAATTAACCGCTGCTATCTCAAAATCCAAAACCACCGTTATCTTCACAAACCAGATACGTTCGAAAATCGGCGTGTTTTTTGGGAATCCGGAGACAACAACAGGTGGTTATGCCTTAAAGTTTTACTCTTCAGTAAGACTGGATATCCGTCCCATAACCCCCATAAAAGAGGGTAACGACAAGATTGGGACAAGGACAAGGGTTAAGGTTGTTAAAAACAAAGTAGCACCTCCTTTTAAGGAGGCTGAGTTTGATATATTATATGGTGTTGGTATTTCAAAGGAAGGTGATGTGCTTGACCTTGCTTCCGAAGAAGGGTTGATTGAAAAGAGTGGTGCATGGTATTCCTATAAAGGTGAACGCATCGGGCAGGGAAGGGAAAACGCAAAACAGTATCTGAGGGAACATCCGGAGCTTATGGCACAGCTGGAGCGGGCAATTCTGGAAAAACACAATCTTTATAAGGGAGACTAAATGGGTAACCCCGTTCTTGATGAAATACTTAAGACCGCAATGAAAATAGGGGCTTCTGATATCCATCTGAAACCGGGCAAACCGCCGGTTTATCGGTGTAATGACAGATTAGGTTCATTAAAGGATGCGAGGGTAATTGGTTTTGATGAACTTTCAGAGATGCTCTACAGCATTATGACTCCCAAACAAAAGGCTGAGTTTGATGAAAAACTGGACTATGACATGGCTTACAGTGTGCCCGGCGTTGGAAGGTTCAGGGTTAATCTCTTTAAACAGAGAGGTAGTGTTGGTGCGGTAATGAGGGCAATCCCCATGGTGGTGAAGGGATTTAAAGAGCTTGGATTGCCGCCTGTGCTTGAAAAGATTGCGAGCGAAAAAAGAGGGCTTATTCTTGTCACAGGAACTACTGGTTCCGGTAAGTCAACCACTCTTGCCTCAATAATTGACTATATTAACAACAACTTCACAGCAAATATTATTACCATAGAGGATCCCATTGAGTATTTATTCAGAGACAACAGGAGTATCATAGTTCAGAGAGAGGTTGGCTTTGATACACTTAGCTTTTCAAACGCGCTGAGGGCTGCACTAAGACAGGATCCGGATATAATTCTTGTTGGCGAAATGAGGGATCCGGAAACCATAGAGATAGCCCTGACGGCGGCAGAAACAGGTCATCTTGTTTTAAGCACGCTGCACACAATGGATGCCACCGAAACGATAAACCGTATCGTTGGAATCTTCCCGCCACACCATCAGCAGCAGATAAGATATCAGTTGTCTGCGACCCTTAAGGCTGTAATCTCACAGCGACTTGTGCCGAGGGTGGATGGAAGGGGAAGGGTGCCGGCGGTTGAAATATTGCTGGCAACTGCAAGAATCAGAGAATTGATTGAAGATCCCACAAGGACAAAGGCTATAAGAGATGCCATAGCGGAAGGGAAAATGGTTTATGGTATGCAGACCTTTGATCAGAGCCTTTATGAGCTTTTCAAGGCGAATTTAATCACCTATGAGGATGCACTTAAAAATGCCACCAATCCAGCCGATTTTGCCCTTAAAGTCAGCGGGATAGACACTTCCTCTGATAAAACAACATCGGTTGAAGATGGAGGGGAACAATCAAAAGAGAAGACAGAACCCAAGATAGAAAGGTTTTGATTAGAAAATATGCCTATAAGTTGCTGGAACGATTTGTTTATTCTGAAGCGGTGTTGAGAGAAAAACTGCTGAGGAAGTTTCCTGAAAATTTTGTTGAAGCCCATATGGTTCTGGATGAGTTGAAGTCACTTGGTTTTATTGATGACAAAAAAAATGGTGAATATTATGCCGAACTGCTTGCCTCACGGGGGTACGGTAGACTGTATATAAAAAGATATTTGCAAAGAAAAAGGTTACCTGTGCCGGAATCCTTTGAAACATTGGGGGAAGAGGCAATGGAGAGATGGTTTCTTAAGAAAAGTAAGGGACAAAGTAAGCTGGACAAAAGGGGCCTGCAGAAGATGTTTTTTTATCTCAAAAGCAAAGGTTTTGGGACATCAGAAATTATGGAGTTTTTGAGAAAAAGGGGTGTTTATGAAGGGGAGTGAGATCAGAAAAAAATTTTTAGATTATTTTGCCGGGAGGGGGCATCAGATTGTAAAAAGTTCAGGTCTGGTTCCTAAAAATGATCCAACACTTTTGTTTACCAATGCAGGAATGAATCAGTTTAAAGACATTTTTCTGGGGTTAGAAACCAGACCATACAAAAGGGCATGCAGTTCCCAGAAATGTGTAAGGGCGGGCGGAAAACATAATGACCTTGAAAATGTAGGTTATACCGCAAGGCACCACACCTTTTTTGAAATGCTGGGAAACTTCTCATTTGGAGACTATTTTAAGAAAGAGGCGATTTTTTTTGGCTGGGATTTTTTAACCAGAGAGATGGGGCTCCCGAAGGAAAAACTGTGGGTAACCGTTTATAAAGATGATGATGAGGCTTTCAGATTATGGCAGGAGGTTGCAGATATTTCTCCCAAAAGGATTGTCAGACTTGGGGAAAAAGACAATTTCTGGGCTATGGGCGATGAGGGTCCCTGTGGTCCCTGTTCCGAAATTCTTATTGATCAGGGAGACTCTGTAGGTTGTGGAAAACCAGACTGTGCGGTGGGATGCGACTGTGACAGATACCTGGAGTTATGGAATCTGGTTTTTATGCAGTATAACAGAAAAAAGGATGGCACCTTAGAGCCCCTTCCAAATCCAAGTATCGACACAGGCATGGGTCTTGAACGCATATCTTCTGTTCTTCAGGGTGTTAAGTCAAACTTTGAAACAGACCTTCTTTTCCCTTACATAGAAAAAATGGCTGCCCTTGCCAAGGTAAATTACGGAGAAAATGCCGAAATTGATGCCCACCTTAAGGTTATAGCGGACCACATAAGGGCGATGACCTTTTTAATTTCGGACGGCGTTTTTCCGTCAAACGAGGGTCGTGGTTATGTGTTACGAAGGATAATGAGACGTGCCATAAGACATGCCAAAATGCTTGGTTTTTCAAAACCTGTCTTGTTTGAACTGGCTCCTCTTGTGGCAACGGTTATGGAAGATACATATCCGGAATTAAAAGGCAACATGGAGCTTGTTCAGAAGGTGATTTTTAATGAAGAGGAAAGATTTCTGGAGACCATCGATGCAGGGCTTAAAATCCTTTTTGAAAGGCTTGATGAAATAAAGGCGACAGGGGAAAGGGTTTTTCCCGGCGATGTGGCATTCAGGCTTTATGACACCTATGGCTTTCCTGTTGATCTGACCCAGGATATACTGAGAGGGCACAACATAGAGCTTGATATGACAGGTTTTGAGTCACAGATGGAACAGCAAAAGGAGAGGGCTCGCCAGAGCTGGAAAGGAGAGGAAGAGGCTATTTCTGAACTATATAAAAGGCTCGCACAGGATTTGAAAGTGGAGTTTCTTGGTTACAATACATTAAGAGCTGAAGCAAAATTGTCAAAAATTGTGGCTGAAGGCGTTGAAAAGGCAGAACTTTCTGAGGGTATGGTGGGAGAGTTTATTTTTGACAGGACTCCATTTTATGGAGAGTCAGGCGGACAGGTTGGCGATGTGGGTGAAGTTAAAGGTGAAACTTTTTTTATAGAAGTTACGGACACCAAGAAGGTTGGCGATTTAATCGTACACAAAGGTGTGGTAAAGAAAGGCTTTGTAAAGATAGGAAATGTTGCGGTTCTTCAGGTGAAAGACAGGATTCGTGAAAATACGGCAAGCCATCATACGGCTACCCATCTTCTACAGGCAGCGTTACAGAAGGTGCTTGGTGCCCATGTAAAACAGGCCGGAAGTCTTGTCACACCTGATAGACTGAGGTTTGACTTTACTCACTTTACAGCCATAAAAGAGGAAGAATTAAGAGAGATAGAAAGACTGGTCAACAGCTGGATAAGGGAAAACAGAAAGGTTAATATCTCCATACTACCTTATGATGAAGCGGTTAAAGCGGGAGCTATGGCAATTTTTGGTGAAAAATATGGTGACGTGGTAAGAATGGTGACTGTCGAAGATGTAAGCAGAGAACTTTGCGGTGGTACCCATCAGACAGAGACGGGTAGACTGGGCTTTTTTAAAATTATTTCTGAAGAAAGTGTTGCTTCCGGTGTAAGAAGGATAGAGGCGGTAACAGGCGAAGCCGCTTTCAGGTGGGTTTCTGAGTTATGGGAACAGCTGAAAAGCCTTGCCCATCTTTTGAAGACCTCTCCACGGGATCTGGAAAACAAAATTGAAAGGCTGTTGAAGAGGGAAAAAGAGCTTGAAAAGGAACTGGAGTCGTTACAGCTTAAGCTTTCCAACTATCAGGCAAATGAAAAAATGGAGATAAAACAGCTTAAAAACGGCAAAAGGGCTGTTGCAACAAAAATCACATCCTCTGATGTGACCCAGCTGAGAAATGCAATGGACAGCATAAAAGACAAAGAAAAGGATGCACTTATATTTATCAGTTCAAATATTGATGGTAAGGCTAACTACCTGTTATTTGTGCCTGACAATATGGTTGAGTATGATGCCGGTAAACTTTTGAAGGAAATAATGGCTGAGGTAAACGGAAGGGGCGGTGGAAAAAAGAGTTTAGCACAGGGCGGTTCTTCCTCTGCGGCAGATATAGAAAAGGCAATAAAAAAGTTTTTCGCATTGGTGGACTAAATGAAAGAGGCGGTTATAATTGTAAAAAGGGGAGACTTTGCGGAAAATATACACCGTTGCCACATAGTTGTGGTTAACAATAAGGGTGAGGTTATGTTCAGCAGAGGCAATGAAAACCACTACACCTGTTTAAGGTCTTCCGCAAAGCCGCTTCAGGCAATACCATTAATGCTCAACCATTTGGATGATCTCTATGGGCTCACGGAAAGAGAAATCGCCGCCTTTTGCGGCTCTTTGAACGGAGAACCATTTCAGATAGATGTGGTGAAAAGCATACTGAAAAAGGCTGGGCTTGACGAGAGCTTTTTAAAGTGCGGTGCTGCCTATCCATCCTATAAAAAGGCGGCTGAAGAGCTTAAGGTGAAAGGTATAAAACCGTCCCCCATATACCACAACTGTTCAGCAAAACATGCGGGTCTGCTACTTGTCTGTCAGTATAAAGGCTATGATAAGGAAACTTATTTTAAACCATGGCATCCTGTACAAAAGGAGATACATGAGATAGTCGCAGATTATGCAGAGATCGCCCGGGAAGAAGTGAAAACCGTTACCGATGGCTGCGGACTGCCTGTTTTCTTTATACCGCTTAAAAACATAGCCATCGCTTATAAAAATCTTGCATTAAAATTGGAAATAAGTCAGAGTAAGGTGCGAAAGCTTTTGAAGGCGGCGCTTGACTATCCCGAAATGGTTGGCGGCACAGACAGACTCTGCACAGATGTGATAAAGGTTACTTCGGGTAAGATATTTGCAAAGGTTGGAGCCGATGGTGTCTATGCAGCCTTTAATGTGAACAGGATGGAGGCATTGGCTATGAAGGTAGAGGATGGTTCTGCAAGGGCTGTAGAACCGGTCTTTGTTAAGGCTATGGAAAAAATTGATTGGCTCAATCCGAGAGAGGTTACCCTGTTGGAAAAATACTGGAAACTGCCTGTTAAAAATTCAGTGGGCAACGTTGTCGGTGAGGTTGTTGTAGAATTTAATTAAAAAAGGGAGGTTTTAACTTATGTTTCAGACAAAAAGACAGCCTGTTGAAGAAGAGAAGATAAAAGCTAATAATGTGGATGTTTTAACCTTTCTCGGAATTGGCACAGAATTTAAAGGCAAGGTGGTTTTTCAGGGCACGTTGAGGGTTGACGGAATGGTGGATGGTGAAATAACAGGAAGCGATACGTTGATTCTGGGAGAAACGGGAGCCATAACAGGTGTTTGCAAGATTGCCAAAGCCATCATATCGGGCAGGGTTAGAGGTGAAATATATGCAACAGAAAAGATTATCCTTAAGAAAAATTCTGATGTAAACGGCAAGATAGTTACGCCGTCACTTATAATAGAAGAGGGTTCAAGTTTTAACGGAAGCTGCAAAATGGGCAGGGAGTTTCCGAAGGAAGAGGAACACAGGGTAGAACATGATATCTCTGTTGTAAAACTTTAAAAAATCTTCTTTTTATCTCATGAAAGAAACAGCCACAATAAAGTCAATGTTTGACAACATAGTGGAAAACTATGACTTTTTAAACCACACACTCTCATTTTTTCAGGATTATTACTGGCGTTACATGATGTTAAAGGAGATTTGTCCTGCAAGGGACAATCTGGTTATGGATCTGGCGACAGGAACCGGGGATAGTGCAAAAGGGGCTTTGAAGAAGGGATACAGGGTGACAGGGGTTGATTTAAGTTACAAAATGCTTTACAAAACAAAGGAAAAGATAAAGGAAGGAGTATTTATACCCGTTGTTGCCTCGGGTTACGAACTGCCTTTCAGAGACGAGAGTTTCGGTGTCATAACCTGTGCCTTCGGCATAAGAAATATGCACGAAACGGTTATGGCACTTAAAGAGATTAGACGTGTCCTTAAAAAGGGGGGAAAGGCTGTTTTTCTTGAATTTTCTATGCCGCAAAATCGGTTTAAATATATATACCGCTTTTATCTAAAATATTTCATGCCCTTTATTGCATCTTTTTTTTCGAGAAAAGAAGCCTATGACTACCTTTTTAAATCCATAGACAGTTTTCCAAAACCTTCGGAATTTTCTGATATGTTGTGTGAAGCCGGATTCAGTGGTTGCAGTACAAGGTCACTTAGTTTTGGAACCGTCTATCTTTTTACAGCCTATAAGTTTTAAGGGTAACAGAAATTTTAACGACCGGAAAGAATGGATTTTAGTGCATAAACAAGGCGTTTTTCAAGGTCTTCTATGTTTTCTGTGGCTCCCTTATTCAGGTAAAATGCCGGGGTTGTGTGGGTAATAAACTTTTTAAGCTCGTCATCCGCCTGTTTTACAGAAAAGAATAGTATAGGAACCTTTTTTGTGGTCATGGCAGTTTCTATCGCTCTAATGGCTATTGCGGTGCTTAAGCCTGATAAAAAGGGCATTCTTATATCCAGTATCACAAGCCCTGCTTGTTGGTCTTCACGTAACAGGTTTACATATCTGGTTATCAATTCTTCACCATTGTTAAAGGGGAAAAAATGATTACACAAACCGTTTTTCTCCACAATGTCCTTAACAAGCTCCCTCATAAACGCCGAATCGTCAGCGTGAAGAATTATAATATCATCCTTTCTTTTTATTTGTCCTGCTCGTTCCGATTTTTTTAAAGGAAGTCCGCAGTAAAGGCAACAGATTTCCTCACTGCCGTCTTTCATTACAGAGTAAGTTAATACTTCTTCGTTACAGTGTTGACAGAAAACTTTTTTTTCCATAAGGATTTGCTTTTTCTTTAAACTTTTTTTATCATATTTAGGTTATTAAAGCAAATAAAAAAATGGAGGCAAAATGCTGGATTTTTTAAGGAAAAGGGCTTCATCTCTTGCGATTAAGTTTATTCTTTCTCTTATCATTATTGTTTTTGTTCTGTGGGGCGTTGGCAGTATGAGGGAACGGGAAATGAATGTGGTTGGCAAGGTGGGCAAAACAGAAATTACATTGGCTGAGTACCAGGATGCCATAAGCAGGCTGTCGGAAGGGTACAGGATGGCTTTTGGAGACAGGTTTGATTACAAACTGTTTAATGAGAGGATAAAAGTTGAGGCATGGGATATGCTGGTGGAAAGGACGATTCTGCTTAAAAAGGCGGAAGAACTGAAAATGAAGGTTTCCGAAGCCGAGATAATAGAAGAGATAAAAAAGCAGGAGGCTTTTAAGGAAAACGGACAGTTTAGCCGAGACCGTTATCTTGCGGTACTGAATTACATGAAACTTTCTCCTTCCATGTATGAAAAGGACCTTGAACGCACGCTTCTTATAAGAAAGACAATGGCGGTTATAAAAAATTCTGTAAATGTTAACGAGAAGGATGTGAAAGATTATTATGAGCTTAAAAATAAGAAAATAAAAGTCAGCTATATTCCTTTCAGTTATAGGGAGTTTCTAAAAGGTGTGAGTACAACACCTGAAGAAGAGAAAAAGTATTATGAAGAAAAAAAAGAGCTGTTCAAAAAACCTGAGAATGCCATGGTTTCTTACTACTTTGTACCTTTTGACGAGTTCCTTGCAAATGTAAAGGTGGAAGAAAAGGAACTGAAGGAGTATTACGAGGAAAACAAAACCGAGTTTTACAAGCCCAGAACTTTTGTGTTGAGACATATTTTTGTTGCCTTTGGTAAGGATAAGGAGGCTTCTAAAAAAAGGATTGAAGAGGCTGCAAAACTGGCAGCAAAGGAAGACTTTTCCAAGGTGGCGGCACGTTATAATGATGATGGCACAAAGTCAAGAGGTGGTTTTATAGGTGAGGTGTCCCTTGACCGGATGACGCCCAAAATGGCTGCAGCCGTGTCGGGAATGAAAAAAGGCGATAAATCAGGTGTTGTGGAGTCTGAGTATGGTTATCACATAATAAAGGCGGAGGATGTTAAGGAGGAAGGTTATAAGGGTTTTGAAGAGGTTAAGCAGGAGGTTTTGAATCTTGTTAAAGAAAAGAAGGCACGGCTATACGCAATAAAAAAGGCAAATGACCTGCTGGCTGCCCTCGGCAAGGGAACAGAAGATGGAAAACTAAAAAAAGCTGTGGTTGAAAAGAAAAATCCGGTTTTTGGAGAGCTGGGGTCCTTACCTGAGCTGGTCAAGACTGTATATGAAACAAAAGAAAAAGGCACATTCGGACCCTTAAACATCTCTAAGGGCGTTGTGGTGGGTAAAGTGGAAAAATTCAATAAGGGCTATTTTTCCTATGAGGAAGTAAAAGATAAGGTTAAAGAAGGTGCCCTAAGGGAAAAGGCACTTAACGAGGCTAAAAAGAAGGCGGAAGAAGCAGTTAAAACCAAAACCTTTGGAAAAAAAGAAACCACTGACTGGTTTAGTCCGCTGGGACCGCTTCCTGTCGCATTATCAAAAATAAAGGGACTTGATAGTGATATTATAAAGCTGAACAAAAATAAAAACATGCTGTCAAAGGTTTATATGTCTGACGATGCGGTTTATATCATAATGCTGGCTGATGAAGAGATAAAGGAATGGGACGCCACGAGAGAGGACTGTAAAGCCTTTTATGAAGAGTTCTTGAACAGTAAACGCACCATCTATTATAATGACTGGCTCAAAGAAGAGAAGAGTGCCGTTAAAGTGGAACAAAACGAATCACTGATAAAAAATTTGTAGGAACCTTGTCTATAAAAAGAACTTTATTATCATTTTTAGTCATTTTTACTCTCATTTCTCAGGCTTTACTGGCTGAAGGGAAAGGAGAGTTTGACCTTTTTGTCCGCTATTATCGGGAAAAAGATTATGCCATGGCGAAAAATCTGGCGAAAAATCTGGTTGAAGAGCCAGCCTATCGTTATCACGTAAAGGTTATTCTTTCAGAAATCTATTTTCAGGAAAACGATCTTTATTATGCCGAAAACTTATTGAAGGAACTCATGGAAGAGTATCCGGAAAAAACGGCAGAGTTACAAAAAAGGCTTGATAAAGTTTATAAAGAACGTCATTTTGTCTCAAGAGACAGTAGTGACAGCAACAAAAGGTTCGTCATATACTGGCGTGAGGGGCAGCAAAAAGACGAAGAAATTCTTAGCCTTGTATCAAGGTTTGCAGACGAAGCCTATGACCAGGCGGGGAAATTTTTTGAATGGTATCCGGAGACACAGATTCAGATTATACTTTACTTCGGAAGCGAATATAATGACTACACCATCTTTCCAGTTTGGTCACAGGGCGGTTATGACGGAAAGCTGAGGATTATGGTTAGAAAGCCTATGGCATCTAACCTTCTGAAAGAGCTGATTTTTCACGAATATGCTCATCTGGTTATTCAGGGTGTTACTAAGGGTAACTGTCCCTTGTGGTTTAATGAGGCGGTAGCCCAGTATTTCTCACGCATTTATGGAACAAAAGAAGAGTTGTCATATGAAAAGCCTGAGTATAACTATCTTCAATTTCCAAAAAACTGGCTTTCTCTGCCACAGGATGAGGTAAAAAGGCTTTACAAAGAAAGCCTTATGATTTTACTTTCTATTGTGAAAAAAAGCGATCCTACCGTCATTTTATCAACCTTAAAGGCACTCGGTGCGGGTAAAAATTTTGAGGAAGCCTTGAACAGTGCCTTGTCCATATATGGTTTAAATCTGAAAGATCTTTAAAAGGAGGAAGGGAAACAATGAAAGTTCTGGTAACGGGGGGAGCAGGTTATATCGGCAGTCATGTTGTTAAGGCACTGGGTGAAAATGGTTATAAAGTTGCTGTTTATGACAACCTGTCAACAGGAAACAGATGGGCTGTTCTTTACGGGGAGCTGTTTGAAGGTGATTTGTCCGATAAGGAGGCTCTGCGAACGGTGGTGCGTTATTTCAAGCCTGATGCTGTAATGCATTTTGCAGCCTTTATACAGGTTGATGAGTCGGTTAGACAACCTTTAAAATATTACCGCAATAACACCATAAACACCATCAATCTCTTGGAAACCTTGACTGAAGAAGGTGTAAATAAATTTATCTTTTCTTCTACCGCCGCAACTTATGGAATTCCTGAAAGAATACCTGTTACGGAGGACACGGTTCAAAAGCCTATAAATCCATATGGTGCAAGCAAACTTGCGGTGGAGGGTGTATTAAGGGATATGGCGGTTGCGGGCATGATTAACTATGTGGCACTCAGATATTTTAATGTAGCTGGTGCAGATGTTAAATGTCGGATCGGGCAGACTTATAAGTTTGCAACACATCTTATAACACGAGCACTGAAGACAGCTAAGGGTGAGTTTGAAAAACTTACCATTTACGGCACAGATTACCCAACTAAAGACGGAACCTGCATAAGGGATTACATACATGTTGATGATCTTGCCGATGCCCATCTCATAGCACTTAAATATCTTATTGATGGCGGCAGAAGCGATGTGTTCAACTGCGGTTACGGACACGGTTTTTCTGTCAAAGAAGTGGTGGAAGAGGTTAAAAAGGTAACAGGGATAAATTTTAATGTGGTTGAAGGGGCACGACGGGAAGGGGATCCGCCTGTACTGATTGCAGAAAGCAGCAAAATAAGAAAGCTGCTTTCATGGACGCCTGAGTATGATGACCTGTCTTATATAATCAAAACCGCCTGGAAGTGAAAAAAAAAGCTGGAAAAACAGATAATAACCTTGAAACCTTGAAATAAAAAAGGCTGTCTTTCTTAAAAGACAGCCCCCCACTGGTGGTTATTTTTTTGGCTGAGGAGATCCTACGGGACAGACCTCGGCACAGGTGCCGCAGTCATCACACTTGCTCTCATCTATGATGTATTTAGGATCACCTTCGCTAATGGCGCCGTTTGGACATTCATCCTTGCAGCTGCCACACATGACACAGTCATCGTTAATAAAGTATGCCATTAAATTCACCCCCTTTTTATAAAGATTAAGCTATTGGTTTCGCAGACTAATCAATTTTTGTAAATTTACTGCTGTCAGCACCACAAACAGGACACACATCAGGTGGTTCCGGACCTTCGTGGATATAACCGCATACTGTGCATTGCCATTTCATAACATTACCTCCTTTTTTAACCCCATTTTGTTTTTGAAACATGGGATTGAATTTCTGTAATTACAATATTTTTAAACAGCAGGGAATTTTCCTCAATACGCTGAAAAATCTGCAGGCAAGCCGGGTCAAGATTTTCTTTTACTCCCTCGCTGGCAACCGTTTTAACATCTTCGAGTAAGGCAGCCATTTTTATCAGCAAATCGTTGCCTTTTCTTGACCTTAATATAAGTGCCGCTGTTGCTTCCGGAACCTGCTCAAATATTTCCTTCGGTGCACCGCATTTTGGACACAAAGCGGGAGCATCTTCGCCATCATAAATAAAGTAACAAGCCTTACAACGAAACATCTTCATACCGTTATAGTTTTAAAAGCTCTCTCACAGTTGATATAAGTTGTGTTGTCTGAACGGGCTTGGTTAGATAGGCGTTTGCACCCAACGTTAAGCCCCTTTTTTTATCTTCTTCTGCCCCTTCTGTTGTGACTATAATTATGGGCATGTCTTTATATTTGGGATCCTGTCTTATCAGACTGACCAGTTTAAGTCCGTCCATGATAGGCATGTTGATGTCGGCTATCATAAGGTCAAATTTCTGGTTGGAAAGTTTTTTTAAACCGTCAACACCATCGGAAGCTTCCGTAACGGAGATGTCTTTAAGTCTTTTTAAGGCAAAAACAATAAGCTGTCTCATGGTGGGTGAATCTTCTACAACCAGTATGTTAATATTAGCCATTGTTACGTTCCCCCGTTATTTCGTAAGAAGGTCTATAAAACCCTGTATGGTAGAAAGCTTCCTTTCAGACTCGGTGTAAAGCTTGGCACTAAAAATTGCTGTTGCTGCATGTCCCGCCAGCAGGGTAAAAAGCTCATAGTCTAAATCAGTAAACCGCTCCTTCTGCAGTAGAAGTTTATAGATGGCAATCACCCCGATGGTGCGTTCCTTAATTTTAAGCGGGATGCAGGCAATCGGCAGATCCTGATCAAACTGGTCATACATGGTAATTATTTCGCTGAAGTAATTTTCCCCTGTTTTTGCAGCCTTTCCAATAGTGCCTTTTCCGAGCTTTACATTTGTAACTTCTGAAAGCTCCAGTCCTTCTGCAGCAATGGGTGTGAGCTCATTGGTTTTTTCATCAAGGATAAAGAGAACGAAAATTTCGGCTCCGATAAGGTTTATAACAATCTCCATGATAATCTGGACTACTTCTTTAAAATTGAGGGTGGAATGTAACTGGTAACTGGCTATGTAGAGATTTGCAAGGTTGTTATTTTCACTCTCCACTTCAAGATATTTCTCGGCGAAGTTTTTGTTTTCACTCTCCACCTGTCTGAAGCGTTCGAGAATTTCTTTTTTTTCTTCCTCCAGCTTTGCTATCTTCTGGTGACACTCGGCGTGGGCATCCAGTGACTCACCTTTGCTTTTGTAAGATTTTAGCTCTTCCTGAAGGCGTGCAAGTTGAAATCTCAGTCGCTCATTGTCATGAAGAAGCTCTTTTACAAACTCCGCTGTTTTTTTAAATGTGTTAAAAAACTCTTCTGCACGCTCCTTAGACATAGCTTAACCTCTTTATAAATGATAAAATCATCGGAGAAAAAATTCAATCATAATCACAAAGTTTTTTTTTGATGGCATTCGGTATATCCCAAAGCGGCAGAATGGCATCGGCAATGTTAAGACTGACAACAGCCCTCGGCATGCCGTAAATTATAGCAGATTCTGCCGATTCCGCCCAGATTTCTGCCCCGGCATTTTTTAAGGCAATGGCACCGGCTTTTCCGTCTGATCCCATGCCTGTTAAAACTATGGCGATTGTGTTTTTTGCAAAAGGAACAAGAGATGTGAAAAGGTGGTCAACGGAGGGAACATAGATATCGTGGTCTTCTTTTTGCTCAACCTTTATTACACAGCGTGTTTTTTCTTTAACCACCCTCATATGATGTCCACCCGGGCTAATATATACAGATCCTTCTTTTAAAATTTCTCCGTTTTTGCCTTCAGAGACATCAAAGTTCGTTAGTCGGTTAAGTCTTTCTGCAAACACCTTTGTAAAACCTTCGGGCATATGCTGAGCGATAACGATAGCAGCATTATGAAACTCTCTCAGTCCGGTAAGAATGGTCTGAATTGCCTGAGGACCGCCTGTTGAGGCACCTATGGCAATAATGTTCAGCTCTTTTCTAACTGCCCTTTTTTCAGGCTTTTCTGTAATCTCTTTTTCGTCCTTTTTGCATACTGAAGAAGCGAGGGCAGCCTTTATCTTAAAAAGCAGGTCTCTTTTTATCTCAAGTAGCTTAAGTGATGCCTGGCTGGTGGGTTTGGGGACAAAGTCAACAGCACCCAGTTCCAGTGCTTTGAAAACATTATCTGAAGAGGATAGGCTTGAAACCACAATAACAGGGGTTGGTTGTTGGCTCATGAGGAAACGTAAAAAGGAAAAGCCATCCATTTCGGGCATTTCAAGATCCAGTGTTATCAGATCAGGTTTCAGATTGATAGCCTTCTTTAATCCTTCAATACCGTTTGTGGCTATGTCTATAACAGAAAGACCTGGGTCGCTTTCAATCATTTCTTTGAGAACTTTGCGGGTAAATGGTGAGTCGTCAATTATGAGAATTTTTTTCATAAGATTAATCAGGGTTTCTGATAAACCATATCATTTTTTAAATGTCTTATCACAAATGAGGTGGAAATATTAATGAGAGACTCAGCGTGTCCCAGAAGCAGAAAACCCCCCTTTTCAAGTTTATCATAAAAATTTTCTATAACCGCCTTTCTTGCCACATTGTCAAAATATATTAACACATTTCGACAGAAAATTACATCCATTGTTGGAAGAAAGGCAATTTTGGTTCTGTCCAGCAGGTTTATGTTTCCAAAGTTTACAAGCTCCCTTATTGGTTGTTTGACCCTGAACCCGCCGTTGCCCAGATCGTCAAAAAATTTTCTTTTCTTTTCTTCCGGTGTCGTCCTGAATGAGTTTTGATAATAAATCCCTTCTCTCGCTATTTTAATGCATCTGTGACTTATATCACTTCCGAAAATGCTTATTTTGTAATTATCAAAAATTTCTCTGGTGCTGTATAGCAGCATGGCAATGGTGTATGGCTCTTCTCCTGTGGAACAGCCCGCTGACCATATCCGTATTACGTCGCCTTTTGATTTTTTACTTACGATTTCGTAAATGATTTCTTCAATAAAGGCTTTAAGCTGATATTCTTCCCTGAAAAAGTATGTTTCGTTGGTGGTGATGGTGTCGTAGATAAAAATGAATTCTTCTTCCCGTCTTTTATCATACTTGAGAAAAAATATATATTCTCTGAAACTCTGGAACTTTAGTTCTTTTAATCTTGCCCCCAGCCTTTTTTCAAGAATGTATTTGGAGTTGTCGTCAAAATAGATGCCACATCTTTCTCGGATGAGGTCTCTCAATGTAACGTAATCTTCGTCGGTCAGTTTGATTCCCGGTGTCATTTCCCACATGAATCAAACCCCGCTTTCTTCCAGTTCCTGCATTACATGTGCCGGAATATACTGGTTGCCTTTTTCTTTTATTAAATAATTGGCAAGCTTCTTTGCGTCTTCATTAAGATTTACCGCCCTGAAGAATCTCAGGGTTTCCACATAAATGTCTTTATCATCAAACTCAATCGCCTTTTTTGTAAAGCTTTCAGGAGAAAGTTTAACGCCTTTCTGAAGGAGCGTCATTAGTCCAAAGAAGGTAAAAGGCGTAAGATCTTCAAATATCTGGGATTCAAATAAACCAATGGCATCAGGAGAAATTTTATAAATACTTTCAACAGCAGCTCTTTTTATCTGAAAATTGTCAGATTTAAGAAATCTGGACAGAATTTCAATACAGGATTTATTCCCTATTATTCCGAGTGTTTCTATTACGGCTAATCGCACTTGCTCGTTTTCGTCGGTAAGGTAAAACAAAAGGTCATTCAGAAGGGACTTGATATTTCTTGCCCCTATAATTCTTATAGCCTTCTCTCTGACCTCATCTGATGGGTGTCTTAAAGCCCTGTTTATATGTTCTTCCGTAATATTGTCAGTTTTATCAAGCAGTTCAATAAGTGCGATCAGTAAATCCTTTTTTCCCTTACTGAATATTTCTTCCACTAAGCCGTGGGGCAAATTGTTTTTGTTTAAGTGAAGTGACAGTGAGTTAACCGCCTGTTCCCTTACATCAGGAAAGGGATCCTGCATAAGACTAAAGAGACAGTTAACAGCATCTGCACCTCCAAGTCTTCCGAGGGCAAAGGCAACCGCCTGCCTTGTGTGTCCATATTGTGTTCTGCATAAATCAATAAGCGCCTTTACCGTATCTTCAATGTGGAAAAGTCCGCAGAGGTAGGCTATATATGCCTGCTTTCTGTCTTTATAGACTGTCAGGGCGTTTCTTATAATAAAGGTTTTTTCAAATGGAGCGTAGTTGATTAAATTACCAAAAAATTCCATAGCCTCATCGTTTCCATTATCAACCATAAGGGTAAAAAGTTGCTCATCTTCGCTAATAAATGTCAGCAGGGCAAAGGCTTTTGCATCTTCTGAAGACGATTCAAGAAGTTTTTTGTAGCCCTCTGAAAAGGATATTATGTCTTTCAGAGTAGCTTTTAGATTTTTAAGACTAAACGGTTCTTTTTCAAAAAGTGACAGCAGTTTTCTTGCTGCATTCAGTCTTATGTAGTTAGAGTTGTCTCTGAAAGAGGTTTTCAAAATCTCTATGTCGTAAGGCGAATTTATAAGGGGTAACAGATCAAGGATAGGTTTTCTGAACTGCGATATGCTGAAAAGGGGCAGGATATTTTGGGCATCAAAGGGAACACCAATCTGTGCCAAGGCTTCAATAATGACAAATGACAGCCATTGTTTGTCCGGGGCAAGTAGCTTTAAAAGAGTGTCAACCGCCTTTTTGCATCTGATTTTGCCGATGTTTTCACAGGCGGCAACGACAACGTTTTCGACAGGGTCATTGACCGCTTCAATCATAAAGTCACAGGCTTCTTCTGACTTTATGTCTCCGAATATATCAAGAATGAACTTTCTTACGTCTTCATCTGATTGTTGAAATCGCTCTTTTAAAAATGGAATAACCTTTTCCCCGATTTTTGTAAATGCTTCCTGAGAGGCGTTTCTTAAGCCTGCATTGTCTTCTGACGACAGTCCCTTTAGTAACAAACTTAAAATTTTGTCTGTAGGGTAAGTGATAGCAAGTTCAACAGCCTCTTTTCTTACACGCCAGCTTTCATCGCCGAGGGCTTCAAAAAAAATGGCAAGATTTTCCTCTGTCTCGGTAAAGGAGTTTTTAAGGTCAATTATCTGTTTCCGTTTTTCCTCTTCCCTTTCTATATCCATAATCATTTCTCCTTATGACCATCGCCGATAAATCAACCGCTACCGCATTTTTTTAATATCTCTTTCATGGCTTCATAAATTAAGCCCTTCGCCTCACCTGCAGCTTCGGGGATTTTCTTTGACAGATGTAAAATACCTTCTTCAATATCTGTTTTTAGCTTTATATGAAAATTCTCTTCCGTCACAGACTTTATAATATCCTGATTATAAAGGGCTATATCAGACACGATGAGCCGTGCCAGTTTTTTTGCTCGTTCGGGCACATTTGATATGCCAGTTAGATATTCGTGCTCCTGTTGCTTTATTCTGTTACGTTCCATGTCAATATTTTTTTCATCAAGGAGGAGGTCTCTGTTGTCTTTCAGCACCTCTTTTGGAATGAACTCCTCCCTTTCTGTCTTTGGAACAATCTCTTTTCCTGAGAGGTGTTTCATAAGTTTTGGCAGCAGGTCGTCCGGTATGTGATGTTTTTCTATGTAATCATCAGCACCATAGAGATTCTGAGGTTTTCTTTTATACCTCGTTCTGTCATAAATGGACGCAACGAGGATAACCTTTGTGTTTTTAAGTTCAGGTGTGTTTTTTATCTTTTCACAGAGCTCAAAACCAAAAATGCCTGGCAACGCCACATCAATAATGGCTGCTGCCGGTTTAGTTTCTCTAATAAGATTTAAAGCTGCATTCCCGTCATAGGCAACCTGCACCGCAAAGTTGCCTCTTTCCAGAATCTTTTTAATAACATTTATAACCCTGAAATCATCATGAGCCACCACAATGTTTTTGTGGTTTGCAGTTTCCATGATGTTGAATGAGACGGAAAATCTGGCGGAACATTTTTTACAGGTTACACCTAACTTGTCCCTCTTTTCGGGTATTTTATTCAGTGCATAGCGGGTGTTGCATTTAGGACAGATAATAATCAATAATCGGCTCCCTTCATTAAAACTTTGTTGGGCAGGATATGTTCGGTAAACAACCTTTCTATATCAATGATCATTATCACTTCTTCTTTTATATAGAAACCGCCGGAAAAGTAGTTGTGTTTAAGATTTGAAACAAGTCCCGGGGATGGCAGTATCTGTTTTTCATCAACCTTAAGGATGTCTTCCACGTCGCTTGTCATAAGTCCCACGATCTTTTTAAAAACAGACAGGATAAGAACCTTACGTTTTTTTTCTGAATCGTCGTTTTTGTTTTCAATGCCGAGCAGTCGTTTTGTGTTGATCAGAGGCAGAAAGAAACCCCTTAAATGAATAACTCCTTCAAAAAAGTCAGGTGCATTGGGAATTTTTGTGGGGAGAGAATAGGGAATTATTTCCCTTGCAAACCTAAGGTCAATCGCAAATTTTTGTTCATTCAGACGGATTATTAAAAATTTCTTTTCCATAGGTTCCTAAAAGGCAAGAATTTTCTCCATGTCAAGTATTCTTACCATTTTGTTATCTTTCATTGTAATACCTTTAATAAACTCTTTTTTCGCTCCCGATATGTTCATGGGCGTTTCTTCTATTTCATCCTGTGATATCTTTAGTATCTGAGTTACACCATCCACAACCAGTCCCACCTTTTCACCGTTATTATCAATGATAATAATTTTTGAATTGATTGATATGGCTGTCAAAGGGATATCAAGCAATTTTTTTAAATCAAAGACAGGAAGCACCTCACCCCTTATGGATATGACACCTAAAATAAAATCTATTGTCTTTGGCACTTCGGTAAGGGGTCTGTTTTTGATTATCTCCTTTACAAAGGACACATGAAGGGCATACTCTTCTTCACCTATTCTGAAACACAGAAACTCCTTCAAATCTTTTGTTTCTTTTAGTGAGTATTTTTTGTAAAGGTTTTCTTCATCTATAAAATCAATGGTTTCATTACCAGTTGTATCTTCCTTTTCTATATCCTGTCCTGCAGGTACAGGAAGGCTGACAGATTTATCCTGCTCTTTCTCTTCAAGCAGTTCCTTTATATCCGGTTTTTCCTCTTTTTTCTTTTTACCTTTTTTTCTTATTTCTGCAATGTTCATAAACTAATTCCAGTTTGTGTATTCTGCTGCTGCTTCGTCTATTGTTGAACTATCAATATACTTTTTTTCGTTACCAAAAGCAATAAGTAAAGCATTCTGGGCAATGTGGTTTATAACACGGGGTATACCTCTGGAATAGAGGAAAATTTTTTTGATACTTTCTGGCTTGAAAGGGTTATAGTTGCAACCTGCAACGTTCAGTCTGTGCTCAATATATTTAAAGGTGTCTTCTTCTGATAAGGGCCCCAGATGATAGAAAAAGCCAATCCTTTGTTTAAAAGCCTCCCAGTTCCCCCTTTTCATCTTTTCCTTCAGTTCTGGTTGTCCTAAAAGTATAATAGATATCAGATTTTCGTCGTCCAGCTGGAAGTTGGTTATAAGACGTATCTCCTCAAATATGTCCTTTGAGCTTATTAGTTGTGCCTCATCTATAATAAGAAGTGGTGTTTTGTTGTTTTCGTAGAAGTTGTAGAGAATTTCATAAATCTGCTCCATCAGATCCTTTTTGAAGTGGCGGGGTTCTTTGCCAGAAAAACCTTTCACTATATTTCTTAAAAACTGTCCAGGCGTGCCCCGGGGGTTAATTATAACATAGGGCACGAAGGTGTCGTCCAGAATATCAAGGAGTTTCCGTGAAAGGGTGGTCTTCCCGCAACCAACTTCTCCTGTCACCACAATAATCTCTCTTTCTTCGGCACCATACTGCATTCTTGCAAGTGCTTCCCTGTGTTCTTTGCTCAGATATATAAAAGCGGGGTCTGGTGTTTTTGAAAAAGGTTTTTGTTTTAAACCAAAAAAGTCAAGCATATCTCTCCCTGATATGGTTAAACTTTTGCACCTATCTCTTCAAGTATGCCGGCTGCGTCAAGCACGAGGATTATCTTGCCGTCACCGATCTGGGTTGCACCGGCAATACCTCTGGTTTTTACATACTTGCCCATTGATTTAATAACGATATCACTGTATCCCGCTATTTCATCAACCACAATGCCCGCCTTTTTTTCGCCAACTTTTAGTATCACGAGGAAGTTAAACTTTTCAGGCATGTTTCCAAAATCAAAAATCCTCTCCAGATAGGAAACAGGAAGGGCTGAATTTCTTATGTTTATAACGTCTTCCCCGGAAATTTTGAGAAGCTGTTCCTTTTTTATTTCTATGACTTCTTCTACTGTGTTTATGGGAATGGCAAAAAGTTTTTCTGAAGTTTTTATAATGATTGACTGAATGATAATCAATGTCAAAGGAAGGGTCAGTATAAAGGATGTTCCCACATCTTTTTCTGTCTTTACATCCACTATTCCCCTTAACTTTGCAAGGTTGCTCTTCACCACATCCAGTCCTACACCCCTGCCTGAAATTTCTGTCGCCACATCCTTTTCACTGAACCCCGGAGTAAATATTGTTTGTATCAGATAGTCATCAGAAATATCCTGTTCCTGTGATATTTTACCTGTAACAATAAGCTTTTTTCTTATTTTTTCCAGGTCAACACCCTTGCCGTCATCTTTAACCTCTATGTAAACATTATTACCCTTCTGGTAGGCTAAAAGTTCTATGCGTCCTGCTTCGGGCTTTCCCTTTTTAACACGTTCTTCCGGTGGTTCTATCCCATGGTCAATGGCATTTCTTATTATGTGCATAAGGGGGTCAGCAAGCTCTTCAATGATGTATTTGTCCAGTTCAGTATCGCCACCTTTTACGACCACGGTTAACTCTTTTTTAAGTTCATGGGCAATCTTTTTGACATTTCTTTCCAGTTTTTCAAACAGCTGGTTTATTGGAACCATTCTGACGGTCATAACAGATTCCTGCAGCTCGTTTATCTTTTTCCCGAGGGAGTTTATCACTTTGGAAAGGGAAAGACTTAAGTCTGTGTTGTTTACCAGAAGCCTTGTCTTTTCAATGAGCTGCAACAGTTCTGTTTTAACCGTTACAAGCTCTCCTGCTATATTCATAAGGTTGTCGAGCTTTGATATGTCAACCCTTATGGTGTTGCTTATGCTTTTTAGGTGACCTGTTTCACTGTCTTTTTGGAAAATTTCTTTATCTTCAGTTTTTATAAGTTTTTGTTCGTTAAGTTTTTCTATCTCATAGACATATCTGTTTTTGATAGTTAGTTCATCCGCCTTCTTATCTGTGGCAAATATGAGCGAAAATATAATGTTACCCGGCTGGTCAGAAGGTTTTGGCAGCGTACTTATAAGCTCACCCTCAGTTTTCAATGTGGCTGTTATCTCGCTTAATCTTTCGTCAAACTCTTCTATGGAAAAGGTAAACTGTATGGCATAAATGTTTTTACCCTTTTTAATATTGTCGTTCAGGCGGTGCTCTTCATATTCTGTAAGCACATTTTTTAGCTGTGCCAATAAAGGTGACAGTCTTTCATCCTCTTTTTGTGAATTTTTTGTAAAAATACCGCTTATGTTTTCCAGAAATGGCTCTGTAGGTATATCGTCTTTTCCCTCCTGGGCAATCTTTTTTATTAAATTGACTATGAGCTCTTTTCCTTCCAGCAAAACCGCAAAAACGTCATCATCCAGCTCAAGCTTGCCAAGCCTTATTTTATCAAGAAAGTTTTCTAACTGGTGAGAAAGATTGGAAAGATTGGAAAATCCAAACATGCCGGAAATGCCTTTTAATGTGTGAAAGTCCCTGAATATGGCATTGATTAGTTCCGGAGATTCAGCTCCCCTGCTTTTTGCCTCTTCAAAATCAAAGAGCTTTTTCTCTATGCTCTCAATAAGCTCCTCTGATTCAGCAATAAACTCTTTTAAAGCTTTGTTTTGTGGCATTTTATAGTCCTAAAAGTTTTTTTACCGTCTCTTTTAAACTTTCTGCCGAAAAGGGTTTTTTCAGATAGGCTTCTGCGCCCATAGAAAGAGCCCTTTTCAGGTCTTCTTCCTTAGTTTCTGTAGAAATCATAATAACCGGAATGTTTTTGTAAAGCTCTGATTTTTTTACAAAATTGAGCAGTTCAAGACCGTTGATATCCGGCATGTTAATGTCTGAAATAATGAGGGAAAGTTCTCCCCTCGGTAGTTCCCTTATCGCCTCAAAGCCGGTTTTAGCTTCATAAAAATTAAAGTCAGCCAGTTCTTCCAGTGTTGAAATAATAAAAGCCCTCATAGCACTTGAATCGTCAACTATCATAACCTTTCTTTGTTGTTCTGTCATAGGGGCATCCTTACTGTTTTTTTTCTATTAAAAGTCTTTCCATTGCCAGTCCTGCCTGTGTGAAGAATATTTCAAGGGCGTCAGTGTCCTGAATGGGCCTTTTATTAGGAAGCGTATCGCCATAAAATAATACAAGAGGTTTTTCGTTTGAGGAAATGGCAGCCAGAAAAACCTCGGTAGGTTGGTCACCACCAAGCTGATTATAGATCAGGCTGAGGGATTCGTCATCAGGCGGGTAGCCTTTGTATGGCATGTTATAACGAATAACCTCTTCTATCTTTCCGCTTATGGGTAACGATAAATTTTTTACAGCCCTAAGTGGCTGGTCAATGAACTTTTCCAGACCAAACTGTCCCAGTCCGAAGAGTTTGTTGTTTTTAATAGCAAAAACTACAGCACGTGACATAATTTCACTTGCAAGTCTCAAAATCATAAGTATAATCTCGTTGCCCGATTCAGCATTTGAAAGTTCCGTAACCATGGATTTCAAAAGCTTTAGTCCCGGTGTGGTCGATACCGGCTGGGCAAGCTCTTTTATGCCAAACTCATCTTTTAACTCCTTTTCCCATTCGAGAAACTGAGAACCGGATTTTTTTTCGCCTCTTTTGTTAATTATATCAGAAAAATGTTTTTCCAGCGTCTGAACAAAAAATCTTACCTCTTTTTCTATATTTTCCTTTGTTAAAAGGCTTCTTCTGGGTTTTTTTAAAAAGATTACATTTCTGCTTTTTAACTCTTCCTCTGCATCTGGAACCGCATAGTCACAACACATAATTATGGGAACCCCTCCATCCAGAGGAATCTCACGGACAAGTTCCAGCCCACCTAAAATACCTGTTCCATCACTTTTTTCTGCTATTAAGGTTGTTGCAACAATCAGGTCCTTTTTTTTCTCTAAAAGTGCGGAAAGCTTTTCCTTAGCATCGGCTACGCTTTCTGCGGTAACAACATCATAGCCCTTTTGTTGAAAATGCTTTGACACAACCGTTCTTATAACCGCATATTCGTCAAAAAAAAGTATGACAGGTTTGTAATCAGTTGCATAATTTGCCTCTGTCTCTATTCTTTCCGTCTCTTCCGTGCCTGAGATAAAAGGAACGCCTTCTTCCTGCGAAAACCTTTCCAGTGAACCTGTTCCTCCGTCTTTTCTCGCCTCATCAAGTATGCGTGTGCCTTCCATGGCAAGAAACTGGGGATTGAGCCCCTGATGCTGTGAAAGGTCATACTGCATAAAGTCAACACTTATCTCTTCGCCTTTTATCTCATCGGTCAGCTCAAACTGAAACTCTCCTTCAGTCCAGTAGAAAAGGCTGAACACAGATTTTTCTATCAGGTCTATGACACATTCTTCAATCTTCTCTCTCGGTATGTGAAACTCTTTTATAAGAAGGGTGCCAAGCTTTTCTTTGAAATTTATCTCTTTCTGTCTTTTTAACGCATTGTTGATAACGTCACGGCTCACATATCCTTTCCTGACCAGAAACTCTCCGAGGCTCACCCTGTACGCATCAGAAAATGCATTAACCACCTTGCCTTTATGAAAAAAAATCTTGCCTGAACGCCCTCTGCTTTTAATATGCAGGATACCAGATTTGCCACTAAGGGCAACTATCTGTAAGATTTCGCCCAAACCGAGGTCTTCAAGCTTACCAACAAGACTCATAATATAATGAATTATATCCTTTGCGTTTTTTTAAAACAATTTTATTTTTTCCCACATAATTTTTAAATTAAAAAAAACTTTTTTCCTGTTAAAATTTTAATAAAAAAAGCGTTGACAAATAAATGCTCAAAAATTAGTCATTTGGACTAAGTTGCTGAACATTGAGATGTTTGAAAAAAACATAAAAACATTTTTCAACAGTTTATAAAAAATCATCCTCCTTTTATTACCTTTTTCAGTCTTCTTTTAAGGTGATAGTTGGCGAACCTGTGTGCCTCTTCCCTCAATCGGGAAAGCAGTTTATACGCCTCGTCTCCTTTGTTTAAAGAAAGGGGATTTTTTCTTCCTGCAATAAAAACAGAGTTAGCTTCATCTTTCGATATAGCTACAGGCAGAACATCCGAAAGAGCAAACTCTTCAATAACCTTTAGGGCAACCGATAACTGTCCCCTTCCGCCGTCAATCAGCAGGATCTGCGGTATTTCCCATTCACTGTGCCTGAATCGTCTTTTCAATGCCTCATAAAGCATTTTATAGTCATCAAAAGAGGGGACATCAAAGTTGAAAAGGCGGTAATCTTTTTTACTGATTTCACCGTCCACCGCCACTGTCATGGCACACAGAGGCTGCATACCCATCATATGGGCAACATCAAAACATTCTATTCTTTTCGGGACATCCTTTAACCGTAACAACTCTTTTAGTTTAATGAGAGACTCCCTGTCTGTTTTTCTGTAGTTAGCCGCATTTAAGGATGCGTTTTTTATGAGTCTCAGCTCTTCTTCCAGTTTGGCTACTCTGATTTTAACCTTCTTTTCAAAACGTTCGGCGATAAGACTTTCTATTAGTTTTCTATCCTGTATGTCGGTTTCAATTAAAATTTCATCAGGTGGAATAACATTTTTGTTGTAATAATTTAAAATGAAGGCAGAAAGTTTGTCTTCCACTGTTGGTGCAGAAGGGACAGTGAACTCTTTTTTGTGTATTATCTTGCCATGTCGCATGAAAAGCACACAGATATTTGTTTTTTCTCCTGCTGTAAATAACCCCAGAATATCTATATTGTTGAATCTGTGGCTTACCACTCCCATGGTGTCTGCAAGACTTATTTTGTTTTCAATAATATCTCTCAAAAAAGCCGCCTTTTCAAAATCCTGTTTTTCAGCCGCCTCCCACATCAGTTTTTTTAAAAGCCCGGTAACAGCCCTGTTTTTTCCGTTTATAAAATTAACTGCCCCCTCAACAAGCTTCATGTAGTCTTCTTTTGAAATTAGTCCTGCACAGGGTGCCTTGCACTGTTGCATGTCAAAGTATATACAGGGTTTATTCCTTTTTAGAAAGGATGTGTCACTGCAACGTCTCAAGGGGAAAATTTTCTGAACCGTCCCTATAATGTTTCTTATCACCTTTGCCGACGGGTATGGTCCCCAGTAGAAGATGTTTCTGGCTTTTACAGTTTTTCTGGTAAACTCAAACTTTGGGAAATCGTGATTTTTGTTCAACATTATACAGAGGTATCTTTTGTCGTCTTTCAGCTGCATATTATATCTGGGTTTATATTTTTTTATCAAGCTGTCTTCCAGTATGAAGGCTTCATTTTCGTTGGAGGTTGTTATAAATTCCACAGTGCTGACCCTGTTCATAAGGAAACCTATCTGGTAACGTTTTTCCTTCATGGAAAGGTAGGATGATAGGCGTTTTTTCAGATTTTTTGCCTTACCCACGTATATGACGCTTCCTGCCCTGTCTTTCATTATATAGACACCGCAGGTTCCGGGAGCATTATTTAAGGCTGCTTCTATGGGTTTCATAACTTTTTCACACATTTCATTTATTATAAAGTAAAAATCAAAACTGTTTGACAAAAAAAAGAAACCAAAGTATCATTACACTGATTACCATTAAACAACGAAAAGGAGGTGAAATGATATGAAAAAAATGGTTTCTTTTGCTGTAGTTATAGTTGCAGCCTTTGTGTTTTCTGCCCTGGCATTTGCTCAGGATAATTATGAATTCAAAGGTGGTGCTATGGGAAAGGTTGCCTTCCCTCACAAGCTTCATCAGGAGAAGTTGGGTGACTGTAAGGTCTGTCACCACAAAGATGAAGCCGGCAAGGAGCAGAAGTGTGGTACCTGTCATACAGCCGACTCTAAGGTTAAAATGAAAGATGCAGCCCACAACTCCTGTCAGAAATGCCATAAGGATCAGGGTAAGGGACCAAAAGGTTGCAAAGAGTGTCACAAGAAATAAGTGAAATCTCAAAGGAAGGAGTGAGCCTCCTTCCTTATATTTTATCAATAACTATAAGGGAGTTTTAATGACTGCAAAAAAAAGCAAATTCTGGGATTTTCTGTCCTCCGTGCCATTAGCGGTTGTTTTACTTATAATACTTGCTGCTACCTCTATAATCGGCACATTGATTCCTCAAAACGAAACATATGAAAACTACTTAAGACAGTTCGGTCCTGTTTTTACAAAAGTTATAGAAGTATTTGATTTGTTTGACATGTATCACTCCTGGTGGTTTATTTTTCTTCTCACTTTGTTCACTGTAAACCTCATACTTTGTTCTCTGAAAAGGTTACCTCCCGTTCTTGATCAGATTAAAAATCCTAAAAGACTGCTTACAGAGGAGTTTGAAAAATCCCTGCCCCTTTCAGACACCATCAGGAAGAAAGGCAGCCCTGAGAGATGGAAAGAGGCTGTCAGTAGTTTCCTTTCCGGAAGATACGGAAAAGGTTATGAGGAAACGGCTGAAGGAAATAGCTACCTTTATTTTGAAAAGGGAAAATATTCGCGTCTCGGCGTTTATATAACTCATTTGAGCATAGTAATTATCATGATCGGGGGATTAATCGGTGCCTTTTTTGGTTTCAGAGGGTTTGTTAATATCCCTGAAGGTGGTGCTGTTAACCAGGTTTTTCTCAGAGGAGGAAGACCACCCTATAACATGGACTTTGTGCTGCGTTGTGATAAGTTTACCCTTTCTTACTATCCAATGGGGATGGTTAAGGAGTACAGGTCTGATGTAACCATAATCGAAAACGGCAAAGAGGTCAAAAAGGATTACCTTATTGTAAACAGACCCCTGAGTTACAAAGGGCTTACCTTTTATCAGTCAAGTTATGGTGTCATAGACAGGCGTGCAAAGGTAAGGGCATTTGTAAAATCAGGACCAAATAAAGGTAACAGCTTTGAGCTAACTATTTCTGACAAATTTGTGAATATTCCGGGCAGCAATGACTATGTTAAGATAATTGACCATTATCCTAATCTTGACAATTTCGGTCCGGCTATGATACTCCAGATTGCCGAAGAAGCAGCCATGCCCGTTAATTTTCCGGTTTACAAAAACCTGCCTGATAACGATATGAATCCCCAGAGCAAATACTTTTTCAAATATATTGATAACGAGGAACATTACTACACAGGGTTGCAGGTGACAAAAGACCCCGGTGTCTGGGTGGTATGGATAGGCTGTATTATGATGATGTTTGGACTCTATTACAGCTTCTTTGTTGTTAGAAAGCGTGTCTGGGTGCGTATATTCTTTGAAGGAGACAGAACGGCGATTACCATAGCTGGGCATTCACCACGTTCCCGGATGTTTGAGGAAGAGTTTGCAAAGCTACTTGAAGAAATAAAAGATATGAAAATTTAGGAGGAAATAATGGAAAGCTCACTTTTCATCAGTGGTAAGCTCCTTTCAATAACAACCTTTATCTATTTTCTGGCGATGGTGTTTTATATAGTCTATGTGGTATCAAGAAACAACATAATGGGACTGCTGGGAACAATCGCTACGGCTGCCGGTTTTTTTGTTGAGACGGGAGGGCTTGTATTACGCTGGGTGGAGTCATACCAGATGGGTATCGGCAGGGCTCCTCTTACAAATCTCTATGAATCACTCGTTTTCTTTGCCTGGTGCGGAGCCGGCATCTATCTTGCCTTTGAGTTTTACTACAAAAACAGGTTCATGGGTGCCTTTGTTTTACCATTTATATCAGTTTCAATGGCTTTTGCATCCTTTTCGCCAAACATTTCTCAGGAGATACAGCCCCTCGTGCCTGCATTGCAGAGCAACTGGCTCATATACCATGTTGTTACCTGCTTTTTTGCCTACGCCGCTTTTGCGGTTGCCTGCGGCGTGAGCATTATGTACATCATAAAGGGGAGAAAAGAGGAGAAAAAACAGCCACTAGGCAACATACTGTCCTTTTTCCCATCAACCGCAATACTGGACGACATAAACTACAAGGCGATAGCCATAGGTTTTCCCATGCTTACCCTCGGGATAATAACAGGTGCCGCCTGGGCGAACTACGCCTGGGGCAGTTACTGGAGCTGGGACCCTAAGGAAACCTGGTCGCTTATCACCTGGTTTGTCTATGCCGCCTTTTTGCACGCCCGATTTACACGTGGCTGGCGTGGTAAAAGAGCTGCCTGGTTGTCTGTTATAGGCTTTATAGCTGTAATAATAACTTATCTGGGCGTAAATCTCTTGCTTTCGGGCCTCCACAGCTATGCGAGTTAACGGTAGAAAAATAGTTCTTTTCTTATTTCTGTTATCGGCAGTTCTTCTTGTGAAAGGCGAAAGAGCTGGTGTAGCTGCAGAAAACTGCACAAAAGAAGGCTGCCACTCCCAGTATTTGAAGCAAAAGAATGTTCATGCACCTGTCAGAGGCAGGAACTGTGAAAGATGTCATGGTGGTGATGACCATCCCTATCCTTTGATAAAAAAGAAAGAGGAGGTTTGTGGCATCTGTCATAAAATGGTGACGAAAAAACATGGACACCCCCCTGTTAAGGATGGGGACTGTATCTCCTGTCACGAGCCACATGCCTCACCCAATGATAAACTTCTTAAAAAAGCGGGCAACGATCTCTGTTTTGAATGCCATGACACCGCCATGTTTAAAAATAAGGTGGTTCATCCGCCTGTATCAGACGGTTGTCTCTCCTGCCATGCTCCCCATGACAGTGATTATAAAAAACTTCTACTGGAAGACGGAAAAAAGCTGTGTTACACATGTCACGATAAAAAGGATAGCGAAAAAAATGTTCATCCGCCTGTGCAGGACGACTGTGTGTCCTGCCACAATCCCCATTCAACAAAGGCTAAGTTTTTGCTGATTAATGAAGGTAACGAGTTGTGTATCGGCTGTCATGAAAAGGCAGCATATCTCGGCAAAAAACATATTCATCCGCCTGTTCAGGAAGACTGCAAAAACTGTCACGTGCCACATTCAGGTAAATTCAGCAAATTGTTAAAGAGTGGCAATGTATGTATAGACTGTCATGGCACAATGATAGAGGGCAAGGTGATACATCCCCCGGTTGGTGACAAAGACTGTCTGTCATGTCACACACCGCACACGTCTGATGAAACCAAACTCAAAAAGGCGGCTTTGCCGAAGCTGTGTTTTGAATGTCATGATTCAAAGGCTTTTACAAAAAAATATATACACAAGCCTGTGATGGCTGAGTGTAATCTGTGTCATTATGCCCACAGTGGTGGTTTTGATAAGCTTTTATTTGATAAAAACGAAAAACTGTGTGAACGTTGCCATAAAGACCTTGTTGTCAAAACAAAGACATACAAAAATGGTCATCCGCCGGTAAGGGACGGACAGTGTAAAGTATGTCACGATCCCCATTCGTCTGACTTCGTTAAAGTGCTAAACGATATGCCTGTCTTTCTGTGTAACAACTGTCACGATCTTGGTGATGCAAAAAAGGCTAAATCTGTTCACAGCCCTGTGGAAGAAGGAAGTTGTGCCGCCTGTCACGGCGTTCATGGTGGCGACGCGAAAAAGTTTCTTCTGAAACAGTTTCCAGAAACCAACTATGTCATTTATAGACCACAGCTATTTGAGTTGTGTTTTGACTGTCACTCATCTGACCTTGCAAAATACGAAAAAACTGTTACCGCAACGGAGTTCAGAAACGGGGACAAAAATCTTCATTTTGTTCACGTAAATAAGGATAAGGGCAGAAACTGCAAGATATGCCATGACCCCCATATGAGTGTTCAGGAAAAACTGATTAAACCCAGTTACATAGGCTTTGGCAGATGGAATATACCCATAACATTTGAAAAGACCTTTACAGGCGGAGGCTGTATCGTGGGTTGCCACAAGCCCTATTATTATGACCGTATCAAGCCTGTAAAAAATAATTAGCCATGAAAAAACGGAGTTTTTTAATAGTTTTGTTGCTTTTTTTTTCTGTAGCGGTCAGTAAAAAGACGGTAGCTCTGACCATAATTACGCCAGATGACAAAACATATGTTGCCACACCCTTTATATACCTGATAGGTAAGATAGATGAAAAAGAGGCAACACACATAACCGTGTCGGTAAACGACCTTAAGTCTCCCATGATTTATATTAAGGATCCTGAATACCTTTCCCAGTTCAAAAACTTTTTTATTATTGATGCGGAACTTGATGAAGGTGAAAATCTGATTGGAGTCACAACTTACAAGGACAGGAAGAGTATTGAAGAAAAAAAGATTATAGTGTATTATGTTAAAAAAGGGTCTGCTCCGCCAAAAAACATAAACAGGTTTCATTTTCACAGGCTGGGAAGGGAGCAGTTGTGTTTTGACTGCCACAAGGTGGAGAAGGAAACCTGTCTGGAATGCCATAAAAGTATTGTGTCAAAAAAATTTGTTCATGGTCCCGCCGGTTCCGGCGACTGCGACATATGTCATGAATTTAACGAAAAAGAGGGGATAAAGTATATAGTGAAGTCAGACTATAAAGAGCTCTGCAAAGACTGTCATGACAATCTTACAGTGCAAAGTTTTGCACATGCCCATGGTCCTTTTGCGGTGGGTGACTGCATGGCATGTCACGACTTACACTCTTCTGATTTTAAACATCAGCTAAATGGCGAAACAAATGACCTCTGCAAGAGCTGTCATGAAGCCTTTAAAGATAAAAATATAACCCACGTGGTGGCAAAACATCCTCTTTCAGGAAAACCGGATCCGTCACGACCCAATAAACAGCTTGAATGCACCAGCTGCCACAACCCACATGGCGAGAAAAGTGGTTACTTTTTTGTTCAGGGCAAAATGAGTAAGATGGAAATATGTATTATATGTCATAAAAAATAAGGAGTTTAAAAGATGAGAAAGTTTATGTTTTTTTTGCTGGTGTCAGCAATGTTTTTTGCCTGTGCTCCCCAACAGCAGCAGGTTACAAAAAAACAGCGTTATTTCTGGCCCCCCCCACCAAATGACCCAAAGATTGAGTTTATAGGTTTTTATAGAAGCAGCAAGGATTTGCCGAGAAAACCGAGCCTCCTCAAAAAGTTTGTTGGTGAAACTGAGTTAGAGTATAGAATCAGAAAACCCTTAGGCATAGCCTCAGACGGTGAAGGTACCGTTGTTATTACCGATATGATACCGCAAGGGGGGCTTGTATGGGATTTTAACGAAAACAAAGTGAGTTTTCTGGTTGAAGAGGCTTCCTTTGGTCTAACATCTGGTGTCTGTTTTGATTCAACCCGATTATATATTGCAGACACCAAACAAAACAAGATACTGGTTTACACAAAAAATGACAGAAAACCTTTATACACTATTGGAGATGACGAAGTGGATGGCCCCAGTGGCATTGCTGTTAATGAAAGCCTTAAACGTTTGTATATTGTGGAGACAAGGGGCTTTAAGGTTTCTGTATACGATACTGAAACAAGGAAAAAACTTTTCAGTTTTGGCAAAGCAGGCGACAAGGAAGGGGAGTTTAACAGACCATGGGGCATTGCACTGGACAAAAATGGTGATGTTTATGTGGCAGACGGGTTGAATGCCCGTGTCCAGATTTTCGATAAAGACGGCAAATTTATTACCATGTTTGGCAGAAGGGGAGACAAACCGGGTGGTTTTTCGCAGGTTAAAGGCATAGCGGTTGATTCTGACGGCAATATTTATGTTGTAGATCCTCTTAAGGCTATCCAGATTTTTAATAGAAACGGAGACTTGCTTGGTCTTTTAGGTGCACCGGGCACCAAAGGAATAGGTGCAATGAATCTTCCAATGGGGCTTTTTATTGACAAAAACGACAGGATATACGTGGTTGATCAGTTAAACAGAGCCTTTCATATTTATCAATATATGAATGAAGAGTATAAAAAGAAATTTCCTGTGGATGCAACTGATAGTACAAAATAAAAGGCACGTTTTTTGTTAATAAAAAAACAGTTGACAAAGTGAATTAAATAATGTTAATTATATGTTTAGTTTTAAAATTAACTCTACATTAGAAAAAAGGAGGTGAAGAAAGATGAAAAAGTTAGCCTTAGTAGTAGCGGTAGCAGCAGTTGTTGCCATGATGGCTATGGGCGTTTACGCAGCGTCTGACATCAGAAACACAAAGCACAATCTTGGTAGTGGAAGTGGTAATACTTATAGTTCCACAAACTACAGTGAAGTGTGTGTGTTCTGTCATACACCGCACGCCGCTGGTCAGGCACCATTGTGGAACAGGGATATGTCAGGAGCTACTGGTTTTACCATGTATTCTACAACGACATTTGACGTTGATGTAACAGACATTGATGCAACATCCAAGCTGTGCTTCAGCTGCCATCTGGCCACAAATTCAGCGAAGGCAAACCTGCTCAATCCTTCAAACGTGAAAAACAATGCTCAG